>Ga0207641_10002197_pt1 | contig 18347 bp, 13 predicted proteins | sample KBSSwiS62_FD_184306 | JGI IMG/M metagenome (GOLD analysis project Ga0207641, IMG submission 184306) | Switchgrass rhizosphere microbial communities from Kellogg Biological Station, Michigan, USA - KBS Switchgrass S6-2 (SPAdes) (version 2) | ecosystem: Host-associated > Plants > Roots >... | reverse complement strand
ATCGCCAACGCATGCAACTGATTCATGATCCGGGTGCGCATCTGCACCAACCGATGCCGATGCCACAGCAGTTGTCGTAGATCCCGATTCTCCGGACCCGGTACCCAAATTTGCGGAAAGTTATTTTCCCGCATCAGTCTCAGCAGAAGTCGAGCATCCTCGCGGTCAAACTTCTGCTTCTTCACTCGCTTGGCCTTGATCTCCGCGGGATCGCCCATCCATACTTCGAACCCTAACTCTGCCAGCAGTCGTTCGAACCAGCGTGAATATCCGGTAGCCTCCATGCCTACCCGCACGCAGATTCCTCGCTGCTTCAGGTCTCGATAGAATTTCTCTGCTTGTCCATCACTGGTTCAGTTCCTGTTCACCGCACTCACCAGTCTCTTCCATTAAAAATGCAACCGTCTGAAAGCTCGGGTGGTAATCTACGCCTATAATCATCATGTTCGGCTCCTTTCTCCCGAGCCTGCGGTCGTCGATAAATGACAGTTTACTCGGGTCAAGGAGCCGACTCTTCTGCGGTCATCAAGCAACTCACACAGCCGACATTGTTATGCAATCATGTGTCTTTTGAGCCGATTCCAAGGGCTTCGGCACAAGTTTGTTCTACCAACCACGGATATACTTCTTTGGTTTGCGGGGGCCTGGGTATGGACAGAAAGAAATACTTACTTGTTGGCCTGTTGGTGTTAATCGCGGCTGGAACAGAGTCAGCGACTGCGCAGGAAAAGTCGGTATCAAATCCGAAAGCAGCTTCAGTTGAGGAAGCCTTGTCAGCGTTCTTAACAGCTTTCGACAATCTCGACTGGCCGGCTTTCCGGGCTAGTTTCAGCGAGACGGCAACTATTTTCCATCCGGCGCCGCCGAATATTAGGCGGATTGATTCTCCCGAACAGTTCGAAAAGGCGTGGCTCGCCGTCTTCGAGCGAATCAAAAGGACTTCTGGCCGGACTTCCCCACCATACATGAGTCTTAAACCGCTCGATTTGCGCGTCGAAAAGCTGTCTGAAGAAGTCGCTCTTGTGACTTTCCATCTTGTTGACGGCCGCTTGGTGAATCGGCGAACTCTTGTATTCAAGCATGAGATGAATGGATGGAAAATCGTTCATATTCATGCCTCGAACATTGCTGCACCATAAAAAAGTCAAATCCGGCTCTAGGTCCCGATAAGCCTTAACTGCGTCTTCGACGCGTCGCTAGTGCCAGAAACTTGGCGAGACTGCTTTGTTGATTCGACAGGGGTTATGAGCCAAGTTCCTGGAGAGCACGCATAACCGGTAACTTGGGTCCCAGTACCCTGGCCGGGCGCACGATCTGATCCAGTGCGGCTGGAAAAAAATGAAAAAAAGTGGAGAAGGTCCGCAGGCTCAGAAGGTGTCCCCGTGATTCCTCACCGTCCATGCCGGACAACTGAGCCAGTTCCCAAATTCGGTATGCCCGATTTTGTGCCCACCAATGAGCTTGGCGGACCGGCTGTTTACTGGCATTCGTGATCAGGTCGGAATGCGAGGAGAGACTGCCGGCTTCCACATCCATTGATTCCTTTTCTGAACAAGCGGCGCGGTTTTTTCGGTGAGGCTTCCATGCCTATTCCTTTTTCCAGGTTGAACCTGGCCGATTGGCTGATGTGCACAGCTGGGTGTCTGCGGCATCTTGTTCATGGAGGTTAGAAACATGCCAGCAGAACTTATCGACCTTTCGAATAACCTAGCCGAGATCGTGGAGCGCGCGGCCCGCAGCGCGGTGGCGGTTCACACCGAACCGCGCGGCTCTGCGAGCGGGATCGTGTGGCGGCCCGGGGTAATCGTCACCGCGGAGCACGCGCTCCGCCGCGACGAGGAGATCCAGGTTACGTTGCCCGATGGCCGCGTCATTTCGGCGGTCTTAGCAGGTCGCGATTCAGGGACGGATCTCGCGGTGTTGAGGTGTTCAGAAGCTGCGGTGGCGTTGCCGGAGTTCGGCGAGGCGACTCGCCTTAAGACGGGCAGCATCACGCTCGTGGTTGGACGAACACGTGCGAGCGGTCCTGTCGCCGCTCTCGGCCTGGTCAGTTTGGTTGTGCCCGAACGCCGCACATGGACGGGGTCTGTGCTCGCCCCTTACATCCGTCTTGATGTCCGCCTGCAGCCTACCGCGGTTGGCGGCGTAGTTGTGGATGCGCATGGACACGCGAGCGGCATAGCCACGACGAAGTTTGCTCGTTTTGGTGCGATTGTGATTGCTCCACACACGATAAGCGCCGTGGTGGACACGCTTCTCGAAAAAGGCCGTATTCCTCGGGGATATTTGGGCGTCGGCTTGCAGCCGGTCCGCCTGCCCGAGGCGCTTCGTCAATCGCTCGAGCGAAACGAAAAAACGGCTGCGATTATTCTGGATGTCGAGCAGAACGGACCAGCGCACAAGGCGGGGCTCGTGATCGGAGACATCCTGGTTTCGCTCGGCGGCCGCCAAATCGCACAGCTTGAGGATATTCAGTCGCAACTTCAGGGCGGAGCTATCGGCAAGCCCGCCGCGGTGAAGTTTATTCGCGGTGGCGCCCTACAGGAAGCGAGCATTCTGATTGGCGAACGTTTTCACGGGAGAGAGTGAGTTGGCGGTTACGGGATTAGGCGAAATTGCAGAGCAACTGCGACGAGCAACGGTGCTCGTCCACTCCGAGAATCGCGGCAGCGGTTCCGGCATTATCTGGTCCAGCGACGGTTCTATCGTAACCAACGCGCATGTGGTTCGCGGTTCGCGCGTCCGCGTTCAGGTTTGGGATAACCGCGAGTTCGAGGCAACGATTGTGTCTCGAGACCCGCAACGTGATCTTGCTGCCCTGCGGATCCAAACGAGCAATCTTCATTCTGCGTCCATGGCCGATTCGTTTGAGATTCGGCCCGGTGAGTTGGTGTTTGCCGTCGGCAATCCTCTCGGTTTCGCGGGCGCCGTCAGCACCGGGGTCGTTCACGCGGTTGGGCCGGTCGGTGGAAATGGCTCGCAGCCGGGGGTGCAAGCTGTGGTCCGCCTCGCCCCGGGCAATTCCGGCGGACCGCTTGCCGACGCACACGGCCGCGTGATCGGCGTCAACACGATGGTGGCGAGAGGTCTCGCACTGGCGATTCCGAGCAATGCCGTGCGCGATTTTCTCGCCGGTGGTGTGCCTCACGCCTGGTTTGGCTTTACCGTGCGTCCCGTGCGGGTTCCGCGCGGCACAGGCAAGCGCGGTGCGTTTGGGTTAGTGCTCCTCGAAGTGGAGCAAGAGAGTCCCGCAGCCTGGGCCTCGCTCTTGCCCGTCGACATTTTGCTGGGTACGGAAGAAAAATCTTTTCTCTCCGTGGCGGACTGGGCCGACGCCCTCGAAGTCCGCGGTCCCCGTCTCATGCGGTTCGAATTCTTGCGCGGTGACCACCGGAAGATTCGCAGGGTGGCCGTCCGACTTGGCGAGCAGTTGACTGCAGGGAGCGGCATTGCAGCGTGATCCGTGTTTTCACCATTGCCGGTTCGCTCGTAACCCGCTCGGGCCTGGAAACTCTCTTGAGGGCAAGAACGGTCAAAGTCGCCGGTAGCGCTGCAAGCCTCGAGTCGGCGGAGAGCCTTCTCCAAGATGCGGAAGCCGACGCCGTGCTAATTGATACCACTGGGGAACAGCCGGAGCAGTTCGTCGAGACGGTCGTGGAATCCGGCCTGCCTTCTGAACTTGCCGTCGTCCTTCTTGCGGACCCCCTGCCTCGCGCTTCTTTGGCCGCGGCGCTCGGCGCGGGAGTTCGTGCTGTGCTGCCGCGCAGTGTCTCCCAGGACCAGCTTCTCGCCGCGCTGCAGGCTGTGGCGTCCGGACTCATCGTCGTCGATTCCGCAGACGTGGAGGCGGCGTTTCCAGCGTTCTCGCCGGGGTTCCGTCCGCTCGGTGAACTCGCCGAGCCTCTTACGCGGCGCGAAAGCGAAGTGCTGCAAATGCTCGCGGCTGGTTTGGGCAACAAGGAGATTGCTGTGCGGCTAGCGATCTCCGGGCACACGGTGAAGTTTCACGTTGCATCGATCCTCGGGAAGTTGGGCGCGGAAACCCGCACCGAAGCGGTGTCCCTGGGTATCCGGCGCGGACTGGTCCTTCTGTGATCACGAAATGGGAATGAATTACATCGGCGATGTTCGCGGGCAACGATCACGGACGGTCCATCGGTCTATCATGCTGTTCCACACGCAGCGCGCCTGATCGTATTAGTCGCTGGGCGAGCCCGGATCGGTGCCATGTTGCTTCTACGCGTATTGCGCATACGTGGGTCAGTGTTAGACTTTGGCCAATTGAGGCAACCGAGCGATGCCAAACCAGGTCGGCACCAGCCAGGTGATTCGCTTTGCCACGTTTGAAGTTGACCTTCAGGCGCAGGAACTGCGCAAGGCAGGGCTGCGACTGAAACTGACCGGGCAGCCGTTCCAAGTGCTGGCGATCCTTCTGGAGCAACCCGGCACCGTAGTTACGCGCGAGGAACTGCAACAGCGACTGTGGCCGGACACCTTTGTTGATGTCGACCACAATCTCAACACGGCGGTCAATAAAATTCGCGAAGTATTGGGCGACGCGGCAGAGAACCCGAGGTTCGTGGAGACGCTCCCGCGAAGGGGCTACCGATTCATCGCGCCGCTCGATAATGCGGGCAATGGCGCGAAGACGACTACCATCGCGAGCGCCGAGACCGCTGCACCACGGCGGGTCCTAGGAGGGTCACTTCTTTTCGGCGTAGTGCTTTTGCTGGCCGCTATAGGATTTCTTATCTATAGGGGACGTCAAGTTCCTGCGTCACCGAAGCCACGCGAACTGACCCGCATCACGTTTGACGACGGTCTGCAGGTCGGGGCCACGTGGTCGCCGGACGGCAGTTTTGTGGCTTACGGTTCCGACCGCGGCGGAAAACTCGACATCTGGGTCCAGCAACTCACTGGCGGCGATCCCGTCCAAGTCACCAAAGGACCAGGTCACAATTGGCAGCCGGATTGGTCACCCAACGGAAAACTTATTGCATACCGTTCCGAGGAAGGCGATGGTGGCCTGTATATCATGCCTGCACTCGGCGGTTCGGGCCTTGAGCGCAAAATCGCATCTTTTGGTTATTACCCTCGCTGGTCCCCAGATAGCTCGCAGATCCTGTTTCAAACAGAGCCATTTGCCTCGCTGAATAGATTTTACGTTGTGAGACTTGATGCGAGTCCTCCTCGTGAAGTCTTGAGCGAAATCACGGCTCATCAGTCGGGGATTTCCGCCGGTTGGCACCCAGATGGCAAAAGGATTTCTGCTTGGCTTGAGAGCGATCTTGGCCCGAGATTTTGGACGGGCCCGACAGATGGTGGTCCAGCAGTGCTAACAGAAGCTACTGCCGAAGTCTTGAGTCAATTTGGCGACCCAACTGCGGGCAGTGCGTACGCAGAGGCAATCGGTGGGGACTTCAAGTTCGCATGGACCCCTTCGGGGAGCGCGGTCTATTTTGAGTGTACGTTTCAAGGAGCGAGAAATATCTGGCGGATGACCATTGATCCACAAACGCTTCGCGACATCGCACTCGAGCGCCTGACTGCAGGCCCCGGCCCAGATGTGGAACCTTCTCTCTCTCCGAATGGTAAAAAACTGGCGTTTACGAGTGAAACGCGGCGCGTGTCTGTATGGATGTTTCCCTTCGACGGCGGTCGTGGACGCATCACTGGCTCTGGTCGAGCGGTAACCTCACCGGGCGTCTACGCTTGGCGGCACAATCTGTCACGGGATGGGAACAAATTCGTATTCGAAGGCATGCGAGCGGGCAAATGGATCCTGTGGGTAAAGTCAATCTCGGACGGTCGTGAGATTCCGGTGGTGGCCGACGACTCTTACTTTCGATCCGAGGCGCAATGGTCTCCTGACAACACGCGGCTCGCGTATATGCGAGCACCAATTGGGAGCAAAAGCCAAGTGGTCGTGTGGTCCGACAAAACGCGTAGTGAAGAACCAATTACGACACTACGAGACGGGGGGATTTCGGTGTCCGATTGGTCTGTAGATGGGAAATCTCTCCTTGTCTCACAGACGAACAGCGAGACGCACCAGGCAGAAATTTGGTTGGTGCCTCTGGACGGCCGTCCGCAGGCTGAGGCAGTCGCCCGAAAAATTGCTTTCAGCCCGACTTACTCCTTGTTTAAGAGTCATTTCTCGCCCGACGGTCGCTGGATTGTCTTCGAAGCTGCACGTAGGCACCCGACCGGTTGGGAATCGACCATCTATGCGATTGCGGCGGCGGGGGGCCCGTGGATTCGTATCACCAACGGAAAGCAGTGGGACGATAAGCCCGTGTGGTCTCGCGATGGGAGAAGCATTTATTTTGTCTCCCGACGCCATGGCTTCTTCAACGTGATGGGAATTCGCTTCGATCCGAACAAAGGCCGTCCAGTGGGTGATACATTTCCGGTGACCGGTTTTGACAGCCCGAAACTGATGATTCCAAGTTTCATCCAAAATACGGAGCTATCGCTTACGCAAGACCGCCTTACAGTGACGGTGGCGCAGACGTCCGGCAGTATCTGGATGCTGGATAACGTGGATCGATAGGTGTGCTCAACCACTATCGAAATTCTCGGCTCATGGCGTTCGGAACGCGTGAGCGGGTCCGGGAAACAAAACATACAGAAAATAAAAAAAGCCAGCAGCTCCCGAGGCTTGTCCCCGCCGTCGCGGCTCTCTATTACGGACAACTCCGGTGTGCCCAATTTTGTGCCCACCCTAGTTCAAAACCAGTAGTAACTGGTAGCAAAGCGGGGGATTAGGAATCGCCTGTACCGGCGCGGAAAATCAACGGGGGTAACAAGCCATCGCACTAGGTCTTAGATGGCCTTTCGCCAACTGATAAGGGTGAGGTCGGTGGTTCAAGTCCACCCAGGCCCACCATTCAATTCAATGACTTAGCAGAAGCCTTAGAATCGCCGGCCGCGAGGTGGTTCACGTTTTGGTTCACACCACTATCAACAATCGCGTCCGTCGCCGTGCGTTTCGCGTCCATGCGTATGTGAGAGTAGTGCTCGATCATCTTGCGGCTGACGTGACCTGAGATAGCCATATGAGTCTGTTCGCTGGCCTGCGACTCCGCCAGCTTCGTGATGCATGTGTGCCGTAGATCGTGAAAGCGCAACTGCAAGCCTGCACGCTTGAGCGCCGCACGCCAAGCGGAGCGCCGCGCGAGCAGGGAGCTGTAGAATTTCGAGTGATATTGCGCCGGCCCATTGAAACCACCGCATTTACCGGGCAGTGAAGCACAATACGTCCGTGTGGGTCGTCTGGACCAGTGCGTGCCATACCCGAAGGCTAGTTGGTTCTGGTCGCCTCCACGAGCAGTTCTACGGACGGGACCACCATCAGGAGCAGGACTGCCTGCGGTTTTGCGGAGCGCTTCAAGAATTCGATCGTGGATAGCCGATCTTCTCCTTTGACCGTCCGCTTCTTTTGCAAATCATCCAAAGCCCGCAAGCCGATCGCGGCCACCTCGGATAAATTATGTGACACCGGCGCCAGATCTTTTGTCAAAAACGATCGCGCGAGCAGCGGCTGCAGCGCGGCATCGTTGTCGCGCCACAAGGTAAGCCACGCCCGGGCCCGCTGCCACTCCTCGGGCGTTGCACGTCCTGAACTGATTCGCTTTGCGATTTCGTCAAACTCCCGCGCCATATCGCTTTCCGGTGGAACCGCATCGTCGAGATGGTTCAGAGGCGTAAAATCGGTGAACGTCCGCAGTTCTTGACGTTCATACAATCGCGGAGGTTGCACTACCGCCGCAAGGATTTTCAACGGCTCTGGATCGGACTCTCCGCTCATGCGCTCCAGCATCTCATCGGTAATGAGTCGGTGGCGGAGGCCGTAGTAAACGAGTTTCTGCGACAAGATTCGGAGCCGTTGGTACATCAAGTCAATGTCCCGTACCTGTTCAGAGGACCACAGGCGTTCGGCAATGGCAGCAGTACGGGGCCAAATCCGGTTGTCCATGTTTTCTTCAGAGACGATGTCCGTCCACATGGTGGCCTCGCCGCCAAGAATGCGCTTCTTTTGCTCCGCACTAAGTCCGGACGCGTCAGCACCCAGCGGATCAACCAGGTAGTGCTCCGCCGCCGACTGGTTGAGGTCGATGTAATAGCCCGATGAAAGCACGCCGCGATAACCGCCGCGTGCCGCTTGTGCGAGCGATTCTGGTCCGCGCCAGGACTGAATCACAACGTCCTTAGGAGTATCTGGCCGCAAAACCTCATCCCATCCCACCATGATCTTCTTGTGGCCAGCGATGATCTTTTGAACCTTCTCCGTAAAGAGCGCCTGAAGGGTCGGGCCATCTGCAATGGCATGCGCTCGCATGAATTCTTGAATCCGCGGGTTGCCTTCCCATTCTTTCGGATCGCACTCGTCTCCGCCTGCGTGAAAGTAGGAATCGGTAAATAGCGCAGCCATCTCGCCGACGAATGCGCCCAGGAAGTTGTAAGTCGTGCGGCTCGTGGGATCGATAGCGGAACTCTGCGAGGAGTCTTTGCCGCTGGCGAGGTCAGGGTAACCGACAAACCACGAGGCTGTGTGGCAAGGCATATCGAATTCCGGGACCACCCGAATCCCGCGGTCGCGGGCGTAGGCAACGACGTCTCGGACTTCGTTCTGGGAGTAGTAAAAGCCACCTGAGCCCTTTTCCTGCAAAAGCGGAAACTTTTTGCTTTCGATATGGAAGCCCTGGTTGTCTGCAAAGCGCCAATGGAAAACGTTAAGTTTGACCGCCTCCATGCCATCCAGATTGCGCTTCAGTACAGGGACGGGCACAAAGCGATGACCGGAGTCGATGAGAAGTCCGCGCCAAGGGAAACGCGGCTTGTCGTTAATCGTGACCACGGGAACGCTGAAACCGGTTGGAGTGATTGTAACGAGTTGAAGGAAAGTTTGGAGCCCTCGCAGCACGCCTAGCGGATTAGGCGCCGTTAATACAACCTCTGTAGCACGGATTTCGAGGTGGTAGGATTCATCCTCGCCAAGTTGCTGTACAGTGGCACTCGGTCCCGCAGTTCGCACGAAAAAGTGCGACGGGTTGAGGACTGCTTGGCGCCACAGGGGAATTCCCGTTTCCCGCGAAAGTACATCGAGGAAGCGCTGCCGTGCTCGCTCAAGACGTGCTTCCCGAAAGCCCTCGAGCGCGATACCGAAACTTCCGTCAATAACAAAGCGGCCTTCACCCTGGGTCACGTCGGCCGGAACCGGCATGATCCCTAGCGAACCCTGTTCTTGCGCGCGAAGCATAACCGGATAACTCAGTGTGAAAAGACCGAGTAAAACAAACCCCATGAAATGCGTTAGGCGAAAACTTGCCAAGGTCGAATCTCTCTAAAGGATTGCCGGATCCGTGTAATTGTAGCGCGACGGATTCCATTGGCGAGATGTCCGGTAAGCCATTACTTGGGGCGCATGCCAAGCCTCGGATGCAATTGCATTTCACAAAGGGCGCTCGCTAAGCAGTTCATCAACTCAGTGACCGCGTGGAATGAGAAACTGCCGCTCTCGTCGATGAAGGCAGTCTTTGTTCCCATCCGGCGCCAGCGCTCTGCGAGAGCAGTTCTGCTGCGCCATTTTGGAATGCTTGCTGTCCAGGGTTCATGAATAGAAATTTCTCTCCCGGATATCGTCACCAATTGGTTCGACGAGACAAATTGTAAGATTTCTTTGATTGAAAGAGCACGGAAATTATTAGTTCACTGCCGTAGGCGCGTCCGCTGGGCATCGGCTGGATGATCCGAGAATTACTGAAGAGTGTGCCGTACTCGTGCGCGCGGGCTCAAATGAAGCTGCAAGAAATGCCTAGAGTTGCGCGCGGTGTCTGCGACCATCCAGTTGCACCGAGTGCGAGCAAGGCTGCCATTGCGAGCCAGCAGGAGAGGGAGGAAGCTCTCGAAGCACCACCACAATCTGCGCGCGCCCTCGCCGAGCCTCAGAAATTCGGACGATCGGCAGTGTCGCTACAAGAAATCGACAATCGTTTCGGCCGGTGGCACACACCACGTCCGAATTGGCGGGACTGCGGACTTTTATCTGGACACAGCGACCTTTGCCAGTTCAGCGCGAGAGACTATGATGTCGTGCGAGATCGGAGGGCGCTATGCGATTGCTAAAGCTAAAGCGGGCAACAGGGACCTTGACGTTTTTGGGATTGGTAGCCGGGTCTCTTCTTGCTCAAGCGAAGCCCGCGACGGAACTCATTCCGAGGGAAGTGCTGTTCGGAAATCCCGAGCGCGCGAATCCGCAAATCTCCCCGGACGGCGCGCAGATTGGATACCTGGCGCCAGTAGACGGCGTGCTGAATGTGTGGATTCGAACGATCGGCAAGACCGACGATCACGCGGTGACGTCCGACAAGTACCGCGGTATTCGCAATTTTCTGTGGCAGTACGACAACCAGCACATTCTCTACACGCAGGATATCGGTGGCGATGAAAACTGGCGGCTATATCAGACAGATATCTCCACAAAACAGACCAGAGACCTAACGCCTTTCGAAAAGGCGCGAGTTGACATTGTGGGCTATGACTGGAGAGCGCCAGACGTGATTCTGGTGCAGATGAACAAGCGCGATCCGCAGCTGTTCGACGTGCATCGCGTGGATTTGAAGACGGGAAAAGTAGATCTGGATACACAGAATCCCGGCGACGTGGCGGGATGGCAGCCAGACAATTCGGCACAGGTACGAGCGGCGCAGGTGCAAACACCGGAAGGAGGGACAATTGTGCGGGTGCGCGACGACTACAAGTCCCCGTGGAGGGAATTAATCAAGTGGGGCGCGGATGAGACGTTCGGTAATGTGGTGGGCTTTACGCCGGACAACAAATCCCTATGGGTCCTAACAAGTCTGGACGCAAATGCTTCACGGCTGTTAGAGATCGAAATCGCAACTGGCAAACGCAAGGTGATCTCGGAAGATGCCCAGTTTGACGCGAGCGGCACAATCAACAATCCGAAAACGGCTGAGCTCGAAGCGGTGAGCTACGTGAGGCAGCGCACGGAATACGAAATCGTCGACCCGAAAGTGAAAGCGGATTTCGAAGCGTTGCTCAAAGTTCGCGGTGGAGATATCGCGGGTGTCTCCCCGAATTTGGATAACACCAAATGGGTGGTGACATTCGTGAGCGACGACGCTCCGGTCTATTGGTATTTGTACGACCGCAGGAGCAAGAATGCGACGCTGCTGTTCAGCAACCGGCCTGCCTTGGAAAAATATCGGCTGGCGTCCATGAAGCCGATCGAATACTCTGCTCGAGATGGAATGAAGTTGTACGGTTACCTCACCACTCCTGCGGGTGTTCCGGCGAAAAATTTGCCGATGGTGTTGTTTGTGGCTGGAGGGCCGTGGGGGCGCGACGAATGGGGCTACAACGGATACGCGCAGTGGCTGGCGAATCGCGGCTACGCAGTTCTGCAGGTCAACTTCCGAGGTTCGACGGGGTACGGCAAGAAATATGTGAACGCCGGAGACCGTCAATGGGCCGGCACGATGCACACGGATTTAATCGACGGAAAAGATTGGGCAGTGAAAGAAAAGGTGGCCGACCCGAACAAGGTGTGCATCATGGGCGGCAGCTATGGCGGATACGCGACGCTGGCAGGCGTGGCGTTCTCACCGGATACCTTTACGTGTGGGGTGGATATCGTGGGGCCGTCGAACCTGAACACGTTGCTCAAGACGATTCCCCCGTATTGGTCGACCCTGCTTTCGACGTTTCACAAGCGAATGGGAGATTCCGAGGAGTTCCTGAGGTCACAATCGCCGCTGTTCAAGGCGGATCAGATCAAGGTGCCGCTGCTGATCGGGCAAGGAGCCAACGATCCGCGCGTGAATAAGGCCGAGAGCGACCAGATTGTGGCGGCAATGCGAAAGAACAACCAGCCAGTGGAGTACTACGTATTCCCCGACGAGGGGCACGGGTTCGCGCGTCCGGTGAACCGGCTGGCTTTTAACGCCGCGTCCGAAGTTTTTCTGGCTCGGTACCTAGGCGGACGAGCCGAACAGCCTACTGCTGACGAGAAACGACTGTTGGAGAGCATTAAGCACTAGTGCAACTGACCAGCCAGGGAACTCCCGAGTGATGCAGCTTGCACGGGACCTACTACAGCGGCATCGAGCGCGGAGCTAGAACGTGTCCTTCGTCAGACAGCTCCTGGATCGCTGCATCCTCAAGATTGCGGGCGATGACCGCTCGCCACTCGTCTAATTCCTTCTTGCCTGCTTTGTGTAACGCGAACTCTGACTTGTGCCTGCAGATTTTTCCAACTCATCTCGGGACTCGTCCGGGGCCCCCTGCAAGTGCTGCCTGCTAAAGCAACCCGAGCGCCTCTGCGCGCCATCGCTGGCCAAGCTAAGAAACCTGCAGAGCCATATTCCGATTCCTCACGACCGGCCTACGCAAACCAGCTCTGATGAGTCCCCATCCTCTCTCTGGAAAGCGTTTAAGGTCCTGCAGCAGCCAGTCGAGAGCGCCGTGGGCTTCGTATCCTGGCCCCAGTCCGAGATTGTTATCCGGGCCCGTTGCGATCTTCTCTAGCGGAAGAAACACTTGAGGCAAAAAGCGATGACTTCGTCGATTTGATTCTCATTCTTTTGTTGAAGAAGTCTGTACCACGAACGCGACGTCAAAGTAGCGGAGCGTACTTTCAAGAAATGCGAATCGCGGGTGTCAATTTTCAACTTAGCTGCCGCGATGTCCGATTGATAGAAGACCATCGGATCTTCGGAGTTCAAACCTACGGCGATTTGTTCCGCCTGCTCGGCCAGTTGCCTTCCTGTGGAAAGCCCCGGTAAGGGATGCTAGAGTTAGGCTGGGCCGGGTAATCAACCAGGAACTATACAGAAATGTTGAACCGCTCGCGCCAGGTCGAGGATCTGTATCACAAAGTGCTGGAGCGGCCGGTGGGTCAGCGTGCCGCGTTTTTGCTGGAACTCACCGCCGGGGACGTCACCCTCCGTCGTAAAGTCGAATCGCTACTTGAGCATCAGCTCCCAGAAGAATTTGCGGTTGAATCCGATGGGCCGGACGCAGCGGGGCCAAGCCTAAATCCCGAAACCCAATCGGCGGAGGCAACGCAGAGTCAGCTTGCAGATCCACTCCTTGACACGAGGATTTCCCACTACCGCTTGATCGAGAAGCTCGGTGCCGGCGGCATGGGCGTTGTGTATCGCGCACATGACGAGAGGCTTGATCGCGACATTGCGTTGAAACTCCTCCCTGCGGGCAGGTTTGCAAGCGATGTGGCCCGTAACCGGTTTCATATCGAGGCGTTGGCGCTCGCCAAACTGAATCATCGCCACATTGGAACCATCTACGACTTTGACACTGAGCGAGGCCTCGATTTTCTGGTGATGGAGTACGTCCCCGGAAAGACGCTTGCTGAGCAGCTGGTAAACGGTCCGCTATCTGAAAGGGAAGTTCTGCATCTCGGAACGCAAATTGTCGAGGCGCTCGATGAGGCACACCAACACGGCGTCGTGCATCGCGACTTGAAGCCACGAAACATTGTGGTGACACCAAATCGGCAGGTAAAAGTTCTCGATTTTGGCCTCGCGAAGCTTCTGCGGCCAGCGACTGAAACGTCTACTACGGACGAGCTGAGTGGCACCGCGGTTGGCGGCGGGACGCTGCCTTACATGGCGCCCGAGCAACTTCGCGGGCAGCCGACAGATGCACGCACAGACATCTATGCCGTGGGCACGGTCTTTTACGAAATGGCCACTGGAAGCCGCCCGTTTAGAAGCAAATTCGCAGCAGCGCTGGCCGTGGACATTCAGACCCAGGTGCCAGTAGGACCACGCCAATTGAATCCCAAAATTTCACCGGGATTGGAAGAAGTAATCTTGAAATGCCTAGAAAAAGACACGACGAACCGTTATCAGTCCGCCGCGGACTTGCGGATCGCCCTGGAACGCCTTGACGTCGCGTATGGAGAGCGCGCGCTAAAACCGAAACATCGCACCCTTCACTTTGCCGTCTTTGCGGCGATGTTGCTCGTAGTGATCTCGTTGGTCGGCGCTTACTTCACCCACCGGCATTTTTTGGCCAAACCCCCGCAGGGGAAAATCATAATGGCCGTGCTGCCATTCGAAAACTTGAACCGCGATCCGCAAGAGGACTATTTCTGCGACGGTCTGACGGACGAGATGATCAATCAGTTGGGCCGCTTGGTCCCGCAACGACTTGGAGTCATCGCTCGAACTTCGACCATGCAATACAAGGGCAGCCAGAAACGTATCGACCAAATCGGGAGAGAGCTAAACGTAAACTACATCCTTGAGACCAGCGTACGCCGCGAGGGAGCGCGGGTACGCATTGCGACGCAATTGATTCAGGTACGCGATCAGAGCACGCTTTGGAGCGAAACCTATGACTACGATGCGGTACGCATATTCTCTCTAGAGTCCGATGTCTCGCGGCGTATAGCCAGCTCGCTGGCACTTCAGTTGCTCCCCGCGCAGCAGTTGACGCGACAACAAGTGACGAGCGTCGAAGCATATGACGCTTACCTGCAAGGCCGGTACCACTGGCACAAAGGCTCGGGTCAGGAGGCGAGAAAGGCGCGCCAGTATTTCGAGCGAGCCGTGAGAATCGACCCGAACTACGCGCCCGGCTATGCTGCGCTCGCTGGCTACGGAACGACCGATGATCTGCCCACGAAAGTGGCGATGGCGGAGGCCAAGGGGTATGCCCTCAAGGCCCTGGCACTCGACCCTTCTTTACCGCAAGCACATACGGCGCTGGCGGAAATCCGATTCTATGGAGATTGGGACTGGTTTGGCGCCGAGAACGAGTTCAAGCGCGCTCTCGAACTGAATCCGAACGACGCAGAAGCGCGCCGAGTCTATTCCTTTTATCTTTTGGTTACGGGAAGATCCGAGGAAGCCACTGCCGAGATCGAGCGCGCGAGTGATCTCGATCCCGTTTCCCTCCTGACGCGCGTCAATGCGGGTTGGACCTTCTACTTCGCTCGTCAATACGACCGAGCCCTGGAAGAGTGCAAAAGAGCTTTGGAGTTGGATCCGAACTCGGATGGCGCTCACTCATGCCTAGGCCAGAGTTACCGTGCCAAGGGGATGCGCGAGGAAGCGATCGCCGAAGCCGAACGCGCAGTTACGCTTTCTGAAAGTAATCCAGCTCGTTTGGTAGCACTCGCTCGAACCTATGCGGCTTTCGGCAAGCAGGCTGAGGCGAAAAAGGTTCTGGCGAAGTTGAGCAGGCAGGCCAAGCTCAGCTACATTTCGCCGTACTTATTAGCCATGACCCATGTAGCGCTTGCTGAGGAGGATCAGGCTCTGGCTGCTTTGGAACAGGCCTATGACGACCGCGACCGCTATTTGGTGTCCCTGAAGATTGACGACGCCTTTGATCCGCTCCGAGACAACGCACACTTCCAGAATCTCCTGCGCCGGGTTGGCTTTACGCTCTAGGCTGCGCGCCTCGAGCCTCGTGCGGCCGCGTCACACTCTCTATTTAACCAGATCGACTCCGAATGAGCCGGTCCCTGAGTAAGTATGGGAATCGTGCACCGCTACAGTCAAGTATGGATCATCGGACGCGGACTTGGACTCACCGAGTTGAATCACGAACTGACCCTTCGAGAAATCGCTGTAGGACGGTCTAAAGATGTCGTACTTTTTGTAAAACGCCAGCGGATCGCTTTGCAACTCTTTCTGCCTGTCGGCCGAGAGTTGCATGATAGCTATCTGTGGTTCCTTAGGGCCCAGGCTCGGCTCCTCCCACAACCTGAGTACCTTGAAGTCGGCTACCGCCTTCCAACCGGGCGAGACTTTCTCTTGCGCCAAAGGCGCGGGGCCGGGCTGCCAAAGGATTACCAACGCGGTAAGGATCCCCCCGAACAGGATTCGCTTCATGTCGCACCTCCATGGCATGGAACGTAGGGAAAGACAAGGTGGGCCTTTTGCAGTCCTTGTCTATGCCAGTTCGGTTCGAAAGTCAAGTCAGCAATGAGAAATTGGCGACCGCAACGAGATTCTATCTTCAGCTTTTGGCCGGAATCTCCCGCTGCAACCCGCATCCGCAACGGCAATTGAAGCGCCAGACGATCCGCTACGGGGACGAGCCGTTAGCGGATCGCTTACAACGGAACAGCAAGCTGTCCGTGTCGTGTAGCGTGTAGCGGACACGAGAGGGCGGGCGCGAGTTACACGAAGTCGGCCCCAATGCCTGACGAGAAGGCGAAAACCGTCTTTGTCATATTGCGCCGAATTCTGACTCGGAGCTACCTATCTGCCAGACCTAGACGAACATGTGCGGGGTTTCGGAATACCCAGGGCGCGGGCGGTTGTCGGTGAATCCCCACGCCTTCCTCACCGATGGGAGCGGGTGCAGGTCCCTCAAATGAACCTAAGTTGAACCTAAGGCCGTGGAAGCAAATCCTCGTTCCGCTGGCCACATACTGGGCAGATCATTGCCCTCTCACTAGCTCATTGAACGAGGTTCATGCGAAGCACAATTTCCTTGGTTGCCAGGTGTATTACCAAAGGGAAGATGCTATAAGTCCGAGACGAAGACTTGCTCGACTGCTCACCGTGTAGACATCAAGAACAAGGAGCGACTTACGTGGCTGTGAACAGTCAACCCGGACACACCGAGACCCCCGCACGCAGGCCCTGAATCCTTGTCGTTGACGACAGTGCCGCCGTGCGCGGTGCCATCCGAAACTTTCTGGAAACCAGAACCCCGTACCGCTGCGATGAAGCCGACGATGGCTCATCCGCCATTCAGACAGCGGAAGAGAACCATTGTGAACTGGTCGTTCTCGACTTGGGTATGCCTAACATGAACGGCGTGGAGACAGCATCAATCATGCGCCGCAGGTTGCCCCAGGTGAAGATTGTAGGCTTCTCGGCGCTCATAAGAGACGCCGAATTTAAGGACGAATTGCTCGCAACCAAAAACTTCGACGCGGTGCTATCAAAGCTCGACGGCCTGCAGAGGTTAGCGGAAGCCGTAAAGGCGCTGCTGCCCGACCGAATTAGTAGCTAGCTTTCCGTAGCCTTTGGGTTTAGGCGCGTAAGCAAGTTACCGGGAACCGCGTTAATCAGAGTCGAAAATAACTACGCCTGTGCTTGGCTGGCTTGAGGATTCGGCAATTCGATTCGATAGCCCAGATTTCGGAGGTGCCGAATCATTCTCCACGTGCGCTGATACCTGGATCGTATGGTGACGGCTGGTTGCGCACTTCTTGCGCCTGAAGGTCCACTTCAAACGTGGCAAAGCGAATCACCTGGCTGGTGCCGACTTGGTTTGGCATCGCTCGGTTGCCTCAATTGGCCAAAGTCTAACACTGACCCACGTATGCGCAATACGCGTAGAAGCAACATGGCACCGAGCCAGACTCGCCTAGCGACTGAATCGGTTGATTTACCGCAGTGCGGAGTGGCCCGAGTTGTCCGGCACGCAGAGCAAGGGATCATGGGGACACCCCGAAGCCGGGGACTTTTTTATTCTCTTCATTTTTGAAAGGACCGGCTTGTGTCCGTTAAGGCTTTTTGAGAATTGCAACACTGGACGACCAGTCTGGATCGTGTGTGGCTTTCCCGACCGCGGGCGAGATGAAGATATTGGGAGAGATTCTGGTGAATTTGAAAGATGCAAATGTGATTCTGGGCGACAGGCCCTTCACATTTTATTGACATGCGGGAAAATAACGATCGCAGGGTCGAGGCCGTCTAATTGATTAGAAGGAGCCCAGTCCGATGGAATCTAATTCAGGTTACGCAAGGCAAGCCATAGAACGAATGATTGAGTTGTCAGCGGATGCACACATAACAAGACGCATGACGGCTAAAGACTCCCCGGCATTCCACAGTTTGACCGGAGCCATATTAGCCTACGGCAAAGCCCTCGCGCTTCTTACGGCACTTCAACAGCGTGAAGAGTTCTACGCAATAGTCGGTCAATGTGAATTTTCCGAGTGCGTCACAGCGATTTACGAACAGACTCACATCGATTCGGGATCACTCCAACCGATCTGACCTCTCCGTCTTGCTCTGCAACGGCGACCGCGATCGTCTCTGCGTGGACATCCAAACCAACAAATTTTATGCTTTTCACTGACCGACTCACAGCGTAACCCACACGCTGCGAATCGGAGCCGGTCGTTCCATGGTGACAATCAGACAGTCGAAGGTGTTGCACCAAGCAGTTGTGAGGCTATAATCCCTGCATCTATGATCATCGTTGAGCACTGACGATGGGAAGTACAAAGCATTTGCCAGGTGAGTCGCGGAAAATTAAATCGAGTCGGCCAGTTGCTGGGAAACTGCCGGTAGAGTCTTTTTGTTTCGTCTGCGCAATGCTCCTTC
>Ga0207641_10002196_pt1 | contig 18352 bp, 9 predicted proteins | sample KBSSwiS62_FD_184306 | JGI IMG/M metagenome (GOLD analysis project Ga0207641, IMG submission 184306) | Switchgrass rhizosphere microbial communities from Kellogg Biological Station, Michigan, USA - KBS Switchgrass S6-2 (SPAdes) (version 2) | ecosystem: Host-associated > Plants > Roots >... | reverse complement strand
GCGTCGTGTGGGTCGGGATGCCGACGCGATAACGCTGGCCGTTGAAGTCGATGTTGCGCGTCAGCGTCGTCGTCGCCTCGAAATTGATCGGGATGTACTCGAGCCGGAATTTCTGGCTGCGCACCGGGCGCAGCGTCAGCTGGAACTTCGGCAGCCGCTTGTCGGTGAGCCCGAGATCGGTCTTGGCGTTGATCTGCGTGCCGGTCAGCCCCGACAGCGCACCGGTGCCGCCGCTGGCGACGAGAATCTCGGTGTTCGGGAACCAGAAATCGACGCCGCCCTCGATGTGGTACCGCTCGCCGGTGGCCGGGTCGTTGATCGGCCGGGGTCTGTATTGAGCTGAAGCGGGCACCGCGAAAGCGAGCAGCGCGATCAGAACGGTCCAGATGTACAGACGTGGGGTACGAGTCATCTTTTCAATCCTAAAAATGGGTCTTCCGCGTGGGACGCGCGGAGGCAGGCCGCGGAAGAATAGCACAACTCCCTCTATCGGTGACAGTTGTAGACAAAGATAGTCCTGATGTTTCGTTGACACCCTCTGCAAGCGCGGCGTAAAATCCGTCAAATTGACCCACAGTTTGGTTTCTCTACCCCCGCACAGCTGAAGGAGGAATCCCATGTCGGTGTCGCGCCGCGGTTTCCTTCAGGGCTTGAGATTGGGACAGCACGCCCACGCCGCTGCTTTCATGGCCGCCCGCGGCCACGAAGAGCTGATGGCGGAAGCGCAGCAGGCCGGCCGCCAGGGTGGCGCCCGCAGCATGCGTCCCAATCTTCCTCCTGGAGTGGAAGGCATTCGCATCAGCAGCAATGAAAACCCGCTCGGTCCCGGAAAAGCCGCGATCGACGCCATCCTCGGCAAGTTCCCCGAGGCCAATCGGTATCCGTTCAACAGCTCACCGCTGGACGCGGATCTCGAGATTCTGATCGCGAAGCTCAATACCGCGAAGCGCGAGAACGTGGTCCTGGGCGTCGGGTCGCAAGAGCTGCTGAAGAATGCGGCGCGCGTGTTCCTGTCACCGAGCAAGCACCTGGTCATCCCGTCGCCGACCTACGGCGATCCGGCCGGTTTCGCGCAGAACATGCTCAAGGTCACGATCAAGACGGCTCCGGTCAACGAGAAGACGCTCAAGACCGATTTGAGCGCGCTCCTTCCGCACGTCAAGGGCGCCGGTCTCGTCTACCTGTGCAACCCGAACAATCCGACGGGGACCATCAACAGCGCGCAGGAGATCAAGGACTTCATCGCCGAGGTGAAGAAGCAGTCGCCGACGACCGGGGTCCTGATCGACGAAGCCTACTGCGACTACGCCACCGACCCAGGTTTCGCGACGGCGATTCCGATCGCCATCTCGACGCCAGGCGTCATCGTCGCGCGCACCTTCTCGAAGGCCTACGGAATGGCCGGCGTGCGCATCGGCTACGCGCTCGGCGACGCGGCGACCATCAAGAAGATGAGCGCCTGGCGGATGCCGTACAACGTGAACACCTTCGGCGTGGCGGCGGCGGTCGCCTCGCTCAAGGATCCGCAGCACATCAAGGAGGAGAGCGCCCGCAACAAGGCGGTGCGCGACTTCACGGTCAAGGCGCTGGCCGACATGGGCTATACGTCGACCGATGGCCAGACCAACTTCATTTTCACCGACATCGGCAAGACGATGACCGCGGCGGCGTTCCGCGACGGATGCGCCGCAAAGGGCGTGATGGTCGGACGCGACTTCCCGCCGCTGGAAAAACAGTGGGCGCGCATCTCGCTCGGCACGATGGAAGAGATGCAGAAGGCCACCGAAGTGTTCCGCAGCGTGCTCAAGTCCTCGGCGACGACCTCGTCGGGGAAGGGGCAGTAGGGAGGAGCCATGACGTTATCACGACGTAAATTCGTCCAGACCGCCGGGATCGGCGCGGGCGCGGCTCTAACCGGCAGCATCTGGGGCCGCGGCCGCGAGAACAGCATCTGGTCCGCGATCGAGCCGGATCTGCAGGCCGTCGAGCGCGGCGTCATCTGCATCGCGAGCAACGAAAACCCGGTCGGCCCGGGCAAGGCGGTGCTCGATTCACTGCGAACGCTGCTCGAGGGCGGCACCAGGCCGGGGCGCTATTCGAACCAGGCCGGGCAGCTCACCGAAGCGATCGCCGCCCACTTCAAGGTGAAGCCGGACAACGTGCTGGTCAGCGAAGGATCGACTGAGATTCTCCGCGCGGCCACGCAGGTGTACACGTCGAAAACCAAGGCGCTCGTCGGCACCATCCCCACCTACGAGGAATGCGCCGGCTACGCCGAACTGCTCGGTCACCCGGTCAAAGGCGTGTCGCTCGATTCGGCCTTCAAGCTGGATCCCGACAAGATGATCGCCGCCGCCAAGGGCGCCGGCCTTGTCTTCTACTGCAACCCGAACAACCCGGTGGCAACCTACGTCGGGGCCAAGGCGACGCGTGCGTTCCTCGCGAAGCTGCACAGCACGTCGCCTGAAACCACCGTCCTCGTCGACGAGGCGTACTTCGACTACGTCACCGATCCGGACCACGAGACGCATGTTCCGATTGCTGTCGAGAACCCGCGGGTGATCGTCGCGCGCACCTTCTCGAAGGCATACGGCATGGCCGGCCTGCGTCAGGGCTACGCCATCGCGCATCCCGACACGATCAAGGCGCTGCGTCCCTGGGTTGCGGCGGGTGGTACCGGGTCGCTCAACGTGTTCGGCATGGCGGCCGCGACCGTGGCCATCGCGCAGGACGCGTCGTTCACCACCAACGAGCGCAACCGCAACAAGGCCGTGCGCGACATGGTGACTAAGTGGTTCGCCGACCGCGGGATGAAGGCGACCGACTGCCAGGCGAACTTCATGTTCGTCGACATCGGCACGCCAGCGAAGGCGTTCCGCGACGCCTGCCGCGCCAAGGGCGTGATGGTCGCGCGCGACTTCCCGCCGTTCGAAAAGACGCACGCCCGCATCACGCTCGGCACGATGGAAGAGATGACCAAGGCCGTGCAGGTGTTCGGCGAAGTGCTCGGCAAGAAATCGACGTCAGCGGCTGCTTAGAAAAGTTAAAAGTTAGAAGTTAAAGTCAGAAGTTAGAAGTTGGAACGCAGAGCTCGCAGAGACCGCAGAGAATTCCTTTCTGCGTGCTTTGCGGGCTCTGTGTTTGTTTAGGGGAGCAGCTATGGCGAAAACGATGACACGCGTGGCGCCTGTCCTCGCGGCGGTGGCGCTCGGCGCCGTCTGGATGACCGTCCGGACGTCCGGTCAGGGCGCCGGTATGCCGAGCACGAAAAACGGCGACTGGACGCACTACACCGCCGACGTCCGCGGCACGAAGTATTCCCCGCTGGATCAGATCAACGCCTCCAATTTCAGCAAGCTCGAGGTCGCCTGGCGGTTCAAGACGGACAACCTCGGCACGCGCCCCGAGTTCAAGCTCGAGGGCACGCCGCTCGCCATCAAAGGCGTGCTCTACACCACGGCCGGCACGCGGCGTTCGGTGGTCGCGCTGGACGGCAAGACGGGCGAGTTGATTTGGGCGCATAGCTACCGCGAGGGCAACCGCGCCGCGATCGCGCCGCGCCAGCTCTCGGGCCGCGGTGTCTCCTACTGGACCGATGGCAAGGGCGACGAGCGCATCCTCTACGTGACGACCGGGTACCGTCTCATCGCGCTCAACGCCAAGAACGGAGCCATGATTCCGTCCTTCGGCGAGAACGGCGTCGTCGATCTGAAGAAGAACGCCGTGTTCGGCAAGGGTCAGCAGATCGATCTAGAGACCGGGGAGATCGGCCTGCACGCGACGCCGACCGTCGTCAAGGACGTCGTCATCGTCGGCTCGTCGTTCAAGGAAGGGATGACCGTCATCACGCACAACAACACCAAGGGTCTGGTCCGCGCGTTCGACGTGAAGAGCGGCAAGATGCTCTGGACGTTCAACACGATTCCGCGCCCGGGCGAGCTCGGGAACGACACGTGGGAGAACGAGTCGTGGGCGGTGAACGGCAACACCGGCGTCTGGACACAGATCACGGTCGACGAGGAGGCCGGGCTGGTGTACCTGCCGGTCGAGACGCCGACGTCGGACTTCTACGGCGGCCATCGTCCGGGCAACAACCTGTTCGGCGAGAGCCTGGTGTGCGTCGACCTGAAGACCGGGCAGCGCAAGTGGCACTTCCAGTTCATCCACCACGGTATCTGGGACCACGACATGTCGTCAGCCGCGATGCTCACCGACATCAACAAGGACGGCAAAGTGATCAAGGCGGTCGCCGTGCCGAGCAAGCAGAGCTACGCGTACGTATTCGACCGGATCACGGGCCAGCCGGTGTGGCCGATCGTCGAAACCAAGGTGCCGGCGTCGGATGTGCCGGGTGAGAAGGCGTCGCCGACTCAGCCGATTCCGATGGACGCGCACGGCAAGCCGTTCAACTACGCGCGGCCGTTCGTCAACGTTCCCGATGACATCATCGACTTCACGCCTCAGCTGCGCGCGGAGGCGCTCGAGAACCTGAAGCGGTACCGGCACGAGAACTCGCCGTACGTGCCGCTCATTCTCGGCGACGCGAACGGCCTGCTCGGCACGATCAACATCGGCAATACGGGTGGCGGTACCAACTGGCCCGGTGGTGGTCTCGATCCGGAGCTGCACATCTTCTATTCGCAGGCCAGTAATTCGCAGGTGACGACCGGCTCGCTCGTCGAGCCGCCGCCGGAGTTCAAGACGGATATCCGGTACGTCTCGGGCGTCAAGGGACGCGAGTTCCGCATTGCTGATGGACCAGGGTTCGGCACCGCGGCGGACGCGCCACAGCGCGGCGGACGCGCTGGTGGCGCGGGCGCGGCCGAGGGCGGTCGTGGTGGCGGCCGCGGGGCGGCTCCCGCGGGCGGAGCGCCCGGCGCACCGGCTGCCGGCCCAGGGTTCGGGCCAGGGCCGCAGGGCCTGTCACTCGTGAAACCGCCGTATGGCGTGGTGGCGGCCATCAACCTCGATAAAGGCGAGCTGATGTGGCAGACGCCGCATGGCGACACGCCCGATCTCGTGCGCAATCACCCGGCGCTGAAAGGACTCACGATTCCGAAGACCGGACAGGGTGGCAGTGTCGGCATTGTCGTGACAAAAACACTCGTCATTGCCGGCGATCCGCAAGTGACCACCACGCCGGATCATCCGCGCGGCGCGATGCTGCGCGCCTACGACAAGCTGACCGGTAAGGAAGTGGGCGCGGTGTGGATGCCTGCCGGCCAGAGCGGCTCGCCCATGACCTACAGCGTGAACGGCAAGCAGTACATCATCGTTGCCGTCAGCGGCGGGAACTATTCGGGCGAGTACCTGGCATTCAGTCTGCCGGATTCCGAAGTCCGGCCGTCGACGCAAGCCGCGGCGCGGTAAGTAATCTGTCTCGGGACTGGGGACTAGGGGACTGTCGTAGTCCCCAAGTCCCCAAGTCCCCAAGTCCCCAGTCCCGGGCGCCTAGCCCCTAGTCCCTAGCCCCTACGGCGCTTTTGACACTCGCATCCGCGCCACTGTAGTTCGCGAGCAGCTGGCGATAATGACGGCGCGACGCCTCCGTCTGTCCCGCCGCTTTGGTCGCGCGAGCGAGACCGAGCACCGACAGCGAGCGGTTCGGGTGCCGCTGCAGCGCCGCCTCGAAAAAGGGGATCGCCTCGGCAGGTCGACCGATTTCGAGCAGCACTTCGCCGAGGAGTTCCGGCGCCGGTTTGATCGGGGTCGGCAATCCGAGCGGCGGCGGCAGCCGGCTCTCGGCGGCTGCCGCCGCGCGAAGCGCCTCGACGGCCTCGCTGGCCTTCCCGTCGACGAGTGAGATGATCGCGGCGACCTCCTGCTGCATGATGGCGATCGCCGGCCGCAGGTCGCCTTCGCGGGGATCCTGCGCGCGCTGACCGAGCGCCTGCACGACCCGCGATGCCACATCCCGATTGCGGCTTCGCGCCGCGCTCAGGCCGATGGCGAACAGCTCGTAGGCGTTCCCGAAGTTGCTTTCCGTGGCCAGCAGCGGCCAGCTCGCGGTTTCGATCACGTAGCGCGCGCGCATCGACGACAGGTCGCTGAGGAGCGTGACGCTGCCCGTCGCCTTGACGAGCGGCGCGAGTTCGTCGATCGTCGCTCGCGCCTCGCGATAGCGCCCGAGCTGCAGCAGCTCGTACTGGAGCCACTGGAGGGCGTGGTAATTGCGCATCGCCGGCGGCAGGCCCTGGCGGGCGATCCACGCGTCGGACGCGGCGACCGCGCTGCGGTCCGCGGCCGCGGCATCCGGCCACCGTCCGAGCTGGAGAAAGATATGTGCCGGCATGTGACGGGCGTGGCTCGAATCGGGCGCGAGCCGCGTCAGCGTGCGCGCCGCCGCCAATGCCAGCCGCGCGTGCGCCGGATCGTCGTCGTTGTGAATGCGGTAATGAAGCGCTCCCAGGTGCTGCGGATGCGCGCGCAGGACGCCGCCGAGAATCTCTTCGACGCGTTTCTGGGTTTCGCTGCCGGCGAGCGCCTGGCTGTGCCCTTCGTGCGCGTCCGCGGTGCCGATGAGGCTGCGGCTCATTGTCCCGAGCAACGCCAGCGCGTATAACGACGCGACGTCCGGTTCCTCGGGGTCGCGAGCGTAGAGCCGGCCCATTGCCTCGGCGTACTCCTGACGTCGCACCGAGCGGTCGCCGTCGCCGAACAACACCGCCGCTGCGTCGAGTAGTCCCTGGTCTCTAGGCGTCCGCGACCTGGCCTCGCCCGCGGCCACCGTGGGACCAAGCCGGGCCAGGGCCTGACGGCCGGCCTCGACGTCTTCGTGGCCCCACAACGTCTGGTGATACGTCATCGCTTCGCCCCAGTACGCGAGCGCCAGCTCCGGATTCAGCTGGCGCGCCTGTCGAAAGAGTTCGTTGGCTTGTTCGTACTCGAACAAATGCAGCGCCGTGATCCCTCGGGCGAGCACGGATTCGGCCTGCGACTGGGCGGCAGGTCGAGGGTTGAGCAGCGCCAAAGTCGCACCGAGCACCATCCCCATGAAACAAATATGTCGTTTTCGTTGCGTCTGCGTGACGCTCCTCCTAGAATGGCGACTCTCGAATTACATCCGCTGCCTGCGGGCGGCGATCTGAAGTTTACCTGGGAGGACGGTCATGGCACATCGGTTCGTGCGTGTGTTGGCGTGTTTGTGGCTCTTGATGGTCTGGATCGCTCCGGCCGGTGCACAGCAGTTCACCGGCGGTGTACGAGGTGCAGTGCGCGACGCCAACGGCGTCGTCCCCGGCGTCGCGGTAACGATTACCAACGAGGCGACGAACATCGCGCGCGAGGTCGTCACCAACGACGTCGGGCAGTACAACTTTCCCGCCGTGCCGCCCGGCACCTACACGCTGAAGGTGCAGCTCTCGGGATTCAAGACGTATGAATCGAAAGGGATCGTGGTCGGCACGCAGCAGTTCGTCACGCTCGACGTGACGCTCGCGATTGGCGCGATCGAGGAGAACGTGACGGTGACGGGCCAGACGCCGTTAATTGAGACGGCATCGGCGTCGACCGGCGGCGTGCTGGACAAGGCGACTCTCGACGCCCTGCCGGCGCCCGGCCGCAACGCGTTTCTGATCGGCATCACCGTCCCGACGTTCACGCCGACCGGCGACCCGCAGTTCAACCGGCAGCAGGACCAGTCCAATGCCTCGATCGTCTCGCTCGGCGGTGGCGGCATGCGAGCCAACAACTACATCGTCGACGGCGTGCCGATCACCGAATTGCGCGGACGTGCGGTGCTGAATCCGACGATCGAAGCCGTCGAGGAAGTGAAAGTCCAGGTTCACACCTACGACTCGGAGATGGGACGCACCGGTGGCGGTGTGTTCAACGTCACCGCGAAGTCGGGCACGAACAATTATCACGGCTCCGGCTTCTATCAGACGCGGCCCGTCTGGGGCCAGTCGCTCAATTACTTCGACGCGCAGACGCCCGGCAAGACCAAGGAGAACACCGGCCTGGCGGACGCGTACTACCGGCTCTATGGCGGCGGCGCGGGCGGCCCGATCGTCAAGGATCGGACGTTCTTCTGGGTGGCCACTGAAGGTTATCGCTCGGGCACGACTCGCGGTCTCTCGGAGATCTGGCCGTCGCTGAATCAGCGTAACGGAGACTTCTCCCACTCGACCATCAGCGGCAGGCCCGTCGTGCTCTACAACCCGTGGTGCCGCGGCGGCGTCAGCGCGCGGTGTCCCGCCACCGGCACCGGATCGATTGCCACCGGCGGATTGTTCACGAATGCGATCATCCCGCTGAACCATCCGGCGGTCAGCCAGACCGGCCTCAACATTCTCAAGCAGTGGCCGACCGAGACCATCAATGGACCGATGGCGTCGAACGAGGACTTCAACACGAACGCGGTCGGCACCGGATTCCTGGTCGACAAAGCCGACATGTACACGTTTAAGGGCGAGCACAAGTTCACTGACAAGTCCTCGCTGAGCGTGCTGTACATCTACAACAAGACCGACGAGCCCGGCACGACGCTCATGAAGGCCGACAAGCTGTTCATGGCGGATCAGGATCAGTGGTTCGGTCCGCTGCGCCGACGGCCGCACGTCCTCGTCGCGAACAGCACGAACGTCATCAACAACACGACGGTGCTTTCACTGCGGTACGGCTGGACCACGTGGCAGGACTCGTGCGACAGCCAGCCATTCTCCGCCGGACTGCAGTCGCTCGGCTTCAGCCAGGCGTACACAAGTGCGCTCGCTCCAGGCGGCGCCAATATCTTTCCGTCGCTCACGTTCGACCAGGGCACCGAGGGGGTTGGAGGCTGGGGTCCAGGTCCGGTTCGCTGGAAAGGTCCGTACGCCATCAATGGAGCCCTGACCAAGCTGGTTGGCACACACAGCTTCAAAGTCGGCGCCGACTTGCGGCGCCTTGGCGTCGCGCTCGCCACTGAAACCGCACTCGGCGGCAGCTTCAAGTTTGCGCCGCAGTTTACCAGCCTGAATGGAGTCGGCGGACACGAAATGGCCAGCCTGCTGCTGGGGCTGCCGTCCTCGGGATCGGCTCCTGTGTCAACGGGCGACGGCGAATGGTTCACTCGCTATTGGGGCCTCTACTTTCAGGACGACTGGCGTGTGAATTCGAAGCTGACGTTCAACTACGGCCTGCGTCTCGAGCACGAGGACGGACTGCGCGAGGTCGACAACCGGCAGACGGTGGCGTTCGACGAGAACGTGACGAATCCGATTGACGCGCTGGTGAACAAAACCGGGACGCTGCTCGCCGGCAAGACGCTGAAGGGCGGGCTCATTTTCGCCGGTGTCAACGGCGCCAACGAGTACCAGGGCAACCCGAAGAAGATCAAGCCCGCGCCGCGCGTGGGCCTCACCTACGCCGTCAACCACGATACGGTCATTCGGGGTGGATATGGGTTGTTCTGGGCGCCGTGGAATTACGCCACGACCGCGCACGGATCGATCGGCTTCAAGCGGACCACCACGCTCATCCAGTCGAGCGCCGAGAGTGAGGTGCCGCGAGCGATTCTCGACAACCCATTCCCGGGTGGCCTGCTGCAGCCGATTGGCGCCGCGTCCGGCCTCCTGACGGGCGTCGGGGGAACCGTCCAATATATCGATCAGACGAAAGGCTCGCCGAAGGTTCAGCAGTATTCGGTAGACCTCCAGCGCGAGCTGCCGGGCCACATGGCGGTGACGATCGGGTATGTCGGCGCGACCGGACGAGACATCGGCTTCGGCGGCACACAGGAAGCCACGGTCATCAACATCAATCAAATCGATCCGGCTCTCGCGCGGCAGATGTTTCCGCTCGGCAGCGGGTGGGATCCGGCGAAGCTGCGTGAGTCGATCCCCAATCCGTTCTTCGGTATCGCGGCGGCAGGCGAGCTCGGTGGATCACCAACCATTCAGCGTGGGCAGCTGCTGCGTCCGTTCCCCGAATTTGGCGACGTGCTCAAACAGGAGACGACGACGGGGAGCCGCCGTCAGTATCACGCCGCGACGTTTATTCTCGAAAAGCGGACGGGTGCCGGACTTTGGGGCGGCCGTTTGAGCTATACGTTCAGCAACTCGAAGGACAATCAGTTCGGGCAGCCCAATAACTACGCGTGGCGCGCCACCTCTCCGCAGAACAATTACGACCTGGACGCCGAGTATGGCACCAGCATCTACGACTCGCCGCACCGGATCATCCTCGCGCCGCTCGTCAACTTTCCCTCGCCTAAAGACAAGAGCGGCATCGCCTACCTGCTGGCCGGTGGCTGGAACGCGTCCACCATCGTCGAGCTCGTGAGCGGCGGGCCATTGAACGCGGTCCTCAGCCAGGGTGCGTCGGATGCCGATCTCGGTCTGTTTGGCGGCCTTCAGCGGCCCAACCTGGTCGGCGACCCGAACACGACCGGCTCCGACGCAGATCGCGCGGCATCCTCCGATCACGCAAGCGCGAGGTGGTTCACGTCGGCCGCCTATGCCAACCCAGGTGTGGGAACCTTCGGCAACGCGCCGCGCACGAATCCCGACGCACGCTTCCAGTTCCGGAAGAACATCGATCTCGTGCTCGCGAAATCGACGACGCTCGGACACGGACAGAGCGGCGAGATCCGCTTCGAGATTCTGAACCTCACGAACACTGTGAAGTTCGGCAACCTGTCAACGAACAACGCGATCGACTCATCGTCCTTCGGCCGCGTTGACGTCCAGGCTGGGTTTAGTCGGATTTGGCAGCTGTCGTTCCGATACCGGTTCTAGGGGTCAAAGGGTCTAAGGGTCTAAGGTTCTAAGGTTCTAAGGTTCTAAGGTTCTAAGGTTCTAGGGAAGCTGGACAGATCGAAGATGACGAGCGGCCACCGGGGCCGCTCGTTGTCTGTACGGGCTGGAAAACGGCTCCCCGGACCCGATACAATGCCCAGATTGTTCCTGTCTGTTTCCAGAGAGGGTCCATGAAGGTCAAGATCGCAGTGTCGGCACTGATTCCGTTTGCGGCGATTCTCGTGCTCCATTCCACGCTGCACGCGCAGCCGCCCACCAAGTCGGTGTGGGACGGCGTGTATACGCAAGAGCAGGCGAACCGCGGCAAGGCGCTGTACTCGACCGAATGCGCGTCGTGTCACGGTGCCGAACTGACCGGCGGCGAGATGGCGCCCGGCCTGGCCGGCGGCGAGTTCATCTCGGGCTGGGACGGTCTGACCGTCGGCGATCTCTTCGAGCGCATCCGGATCTCGATGCCGCAGAACGCGCCGGGCAGCTTGAGCGGCCAGCAGAACGCCGACATCCTCGCGTTCATGTTCAGCGTCAACAAGTTCCCAGCCGGCACCGCCGATCTGCCCAAAGAGGCCGGCATCCTGAAGCAAATCAAGTTCGAAGGCAAAAAGCCCTAACGACGCTTTCGCCGAGGCGCGTCCGCGCCCGGAGCCCGCGATACAGAAAAATGGACCACCATACCGCTGGTGGTCTTTTTTTCGATCACTCACCTGTTGCAACCCCGGTAGCGTCCCTCTAGAATCCCGTGGACGAGCGGTCCGTCCACAACACCTTTCGGAGGGAAACATGAGATTCCGGGCTGCGCTCTTGCTTGGAGCGTTCCTCGCGGTTGTAACTTCCAGCACTGCCTTCGGGCAGGGATTCCAGGGTGGCTTGCGCGGCGCCATCAAGGACTCCGGCGGCGTCATTCCCGGCGTTGAAGTTACGCTGACCAACGAACGGACCAACATCGGCCGAAACACGGTGACGAACGAACGCGGCGAATACGTGTTCACCAATATTGACCCCGGCAGCTACGTGCTGAAGGCGACGCTGGCGGGCTACAAGACGATCGAGCGGCGCGAAATCCCGATCGGCACGCAGCAGTTCCTGACGATGGACCTGACGATGGAGGTCGGCGCGATCGAAGAGAACATCACGGTGACGGGCCAGTCGCCCATCATCGAGACGTCGAACGCATCGACCGGCACGGTGCTCGACTCGACGGCGCTGCAGGCGCTGCCGTCGCCCGGCCGCTCGGCGTTCCTCATCGGCACGACCGTTCCCACCGTCATCCCGTCGGGTGACGGGCAGTTCAACCGGCAGCAGGATCAGACCAACGCGTCGCTGCTGTCGCTCGGCGGCGGCACGCGCCGCGGCAACAACTACACGCTCGACGGCGTGCCGATCACCGACCTCACCAACCGCGCCGTCGCCAATCCGTCGATCGAAGCGCTGGACGATGTCAAGGTGCAGGTCCACACCTACGACGCGGAGATGGGCCGCACCGGCGGCGGTGTGTTCAACACGACGCTGAAGTCGGGCACGAACAGCTTCCGCGGCACGGCGTTCTTCCAGACGCGGCCGGTGTCGCTCGTCAAGAACAACTACTTCTCGGACCTCGCCTTCAAGAACTGCGCGGCGGGCGACGCCCTGTGCGTCACCAGAAACCAGAAGCCCGACACCTCGTGGTACGTCCCGGGTGGCGGCGTCGGCGGTCCGATCGTGAAGGACCGGACCTTCTTCTGGTTCGCGACCGAGGACTATCACAACGTCTCGACGCGCAATGGCGCACTGACGCTGCCGACGGCCGCCGAGCGCAACGGCGACTTCTCGGCGACCACCAACGCCGCCGGCGTACAGATCAAGATTTACGACCCGTTTTCGCCCACGCGCGCGCAGTTCCCGAACAACGTCATTCCGAGGGAGCGTCTCAACCCGATCGCGTTGAAAATGTTGTCCTACATCCCGCTGCCGCAGACGAACATCGACAACGGCAACGCGAACTACAACGCCGTCGCGCAGATCGTCGACCAGTTCCAGCAGGAGTACAGCGGCAAGATCGAGCACAAGTTCACCGACAAGGTGACGTTGACCGGTTTCTACCTCTACAACCGCACCGACGAGCCGTGCTCGAATTACTTCGAGCCTGGACTGAATGGCCCGAACCGCTTCGCGGATCCGCTCGATTACATCCTGAAGCGCCGGCCGCAGATTCTCGCGATCAACAACACCTGGATCCCGTCCAACAATTCCACGCTCGCTCTGCGCTTCGGGTGGACGAATTTCCCCGACAAGCCGCAGCTCTCGATCGATTTCGATCCGGCGACGCTGGGCTTCTCGCAGAACTTCCTGAGCCAGATCGCGCAAACGCCGGTTGCCAAGTTCCCGCTCGTCACGTTCACGCAGGGCGGCTATCGTGCCCTGGGAGCTCAGACCCCGGTGATCGATCGCACCTACAAGTCGATCGGCGGGAACGTCGCCTACTCGAAGTTCATCGGGTCGCACACCTATAAGATCGGCGCTGACTACCGGAAGATCGGCGTCAACCTGTACAATCCCGGCAGTTCGAGCGGAAACTTCCAGTTCGGTCGGGAGCTCACCTCGTCGACCGGCCTCGCCAACGGCGACGCGCTCAACGGCAACGCGATGGCGTCGTTCCTGCTCGGCTTGCCGAACGGCGACTTCCAGAGCACGCCAAGCACGTTCACGCTCACGACGCCGCTCAACATCTACACGAACTACTTCGGCGGCTACGTGCAGGACGACTGGCGCGTTAGCTCGAAGTTCACGTTGAATTACGGCCTCCGCCTCGAGCACGAAGGCGGCATGCGCGAGAAGGACAACAATTTCACTGTCGGGTTCGACCGCACGTCCGCGAACGGGCTTTCGTCAGTCGTCATTCCGGCCAGCGTGGATCCGAGCGGTGGCACGCCGGCGCGTTCGCCGCTCGGCGGCCTCATGTTCGCCGGCGTCAACGGCAATCCGGTCGAACAGGGGAATCCGCCCAAGGTCAAGGTGTCGCCGAGGGTCGGCATCGTCTATTCGCTCGACTCGAAGACGGTACTGCGCGGCGGCTACGGACTCTACTGGTCGCCCTATAACTATCCGGCGCCGAGCCCGACGTCGAACAACGGCAACTTCGGCCAGATCGGCTTCACCAACAACACCTCGTCGCCGCAGCCGGCCGGCACCGCGATTCCGACCGTCACGCTCGCGAACCCGTTCCCGAACAGCGTCGTGCCTGCCTCGGGCAGTTCGCTGGGCCTGCTCGCCGGTGCTGGAACCGGCATCGCGTTCGTCGATCAGAACCGCGGCGCGCCCCGCGTCCAGCAGTATTCGGTCGATCTGCAGCGCGAGCTGGGTGGCGACATGGCCTTCACGGTCAGCTACGTCGGCGCGCGTGGCGATCAGCTGCCGCTCGGCGGCACGGTGGACACGCCGGTCAACATCAACCAGCTCGATCCGAAGTACCTCGCGCTGGGCGCGACGGCGCTCAGCACGCAAGTGCCCAATCCGTTCTTCGGCATCGCGGCTGCCGGGCCGTTCTCCAGACAGGCGAACATCGCGCGCAGCCAGCTGCTGCGGCCGTTCCCGCAGTACGGCGACATCAACATGCTGCAGGTCACCGAAGGCTACAACCGCTACAACGCGGCGGTCTTCGAGTTGAACAAGCGTCTTTCTCACGGGTGGGGCGGACGGTTCAGCTACACCTACAGCGTGCTGAAAGATAACCAGATGGGCGAGACGAACTTCTACTCGAACCGCGCCAACACCACGCCGGTGAATAACTACAACTTCATGTCGGTGGCCAACAACGGCAGCGCGGCGGCCGCCTGCCAGTCCGGCCAGCAGAACACCACCGCGTGCTTCGACCCAACGTCAGAGTTCTCGTACGGCATTCTCGACGTGCCGCACCGGTTCATCGTCGCGCCGATTTTCCAGCTGCCGTTCGGCAAGGACCACAAAATCGGCAAGAGTGCCGTTGGCAACGCGTTGGCCGGCGGATGGATGATTGCAGCAGCGTTCAATTTCCAGAGCGGGTTCCCGATCGGCGTGTCCCAGAGCAACTCCGGCACCAACCTGCTCGGCAACGCGCTGCGCCCCAATATCACCGGGACGCCGACAGCTTGCTCGGGCGATCTCGCCTCGTGCCTGGGCTCGGCAGATCACCCGACGGTGAAGTGGCTCAGTGATTCGTTCATCAGCGCGGCACCGGCGGGAACGTTCGGCAACGCGCCGCGCATGATCACTGATGTCCGCACACCGCGGATCATCAACACCGATCTGTCGGCGTCGAAGAACTTCAACTTCACGGGCGGCAAGTCGGCTCAGATCAAGATCGAGATCGTGAACCTCTTCAATCGCGTGCAGTTGAACGGCCTCTCGACGACGACGCAGGGCAACTCGGCGTTCGGCGTCATCAACGCGCAGAGCGGGTTCATGCGTTTGACGCAGCTCATGTTCCGGTTCTCGTTCTAGTTAAGAACAAGGGCACAAAGGGGAACAAAGGACGCAAAGCGAACAAGGACACCCAACGCAGGCGTAAAGCAGTCGCAAGCCACAGAGGCCATAGAGGCGTCGGAGCACGGTAAGATTCATTGCTGTGCGCCGCTTCCTCTGTGGCCTTTGTGTTTCATCGCTCTTGACAGCCTTTGTGTCCTTGTCAGCGCAGTCGGCCCCGCCACCACTCGGGCGCATCTCTTTTCCGACGTCTGGATCCCCTCAAGCGCAGCTCTTATTCGTGCGGGGCGTACTATTCCTCCACAGCTTCGAGTACGACGACGCGATCGACGCCTTCCGGCAGGCGCAGAAGGCCGATCCGACGTTCGCGATGGCGTACTGGGGTGAAGCGCTCGCATATAACCAACCGCTCTGGTTCAACGAGGACCTCGCCAAGGCGCGCGCGGCGTTGACGAAGCTGGGTGCCACAGCGGCCGCCCGCCAGGCCAGGGCGCGGACCGAGCGTGAACGGCTGTACCTCGACGCCGTGGAGAAACTGTACGGCGACGGCCCCAAGGCCTGGCGCGACCGCGCCTACGCCGATCGCATGGGCGAGCTGAGCCGCCGCTTTCCAGATGACGACGAGGCGGCGGCGTTCCATGCGCTGGCGCTGCTGGGAACGATTCCGTCCGGCGGGCGCGATCAGGCGGTGTCGCTCAAGGCCGGCGGGATCGCACTGGCTGTTCTCAAGAAGAACCCCCAGCACCCAGGGGCCGCCCACTACGCGCTCCACGCCTTCGACGACGGCGAGCATGCGGCGATGGGGCTGGACGCGGCGCGCACCTACGCGCGCATCGCGCCGGCCTCGAGTCATGCCCGCCACATGCCGTCGCACGTGTTCCTCCCGCTTGGCATGTGGGACGAGGCGGTGGCGTCCGACGAGTCGGCATTCGCGGCGTCGATCGATCTCGCGAAGCGCAAAGGGCTGTCGGCCGCGCAATACGACTTCCACAGCCTGTCCTGGCTGCACTACGAGTACCTGCAACAGGGACGGTTCACGAAGGCGCGGGAAGCGATGGCGGAAGTGCAGCGTGCTCTAACGGCTCCCGCGCCTCCTGCCCATCCAGCCCTTCCCGCCCATCCTGCCCATGTGGAGAGCGAGATCGGCAGAGGGTTCAATCCATTGTCCCTGAAGAGCGAGCTGGCGTCGATGAAGGCGCGGCTCGTCGTCGAAAGCGGCGACTGGACGCTGATGAAGGGCCAGGGCTCCTTCGACAACATCGACGAGCTGTTCGCGCTCGGCGCCGCCAGCGTGCGGCTCGGCGACAAGGGACGGGCAGACGCGGCCCTCGAACACCTCGGCAGCGCCGCGACCTCGATCCCGGATCGCGACGCAAAAGAGATCGCGCTGATCATGCGTGACGAGCTCTACGGCCTGATGCGCGAGGCGGCGAACGACAAATCGGGAAGCCTCGCGGCGTTCGCTCGTGCGGCGGCGCTCGAGGCGAAGCGTCCCCGGCCGATCGCCCGGCCCTACCCTGTCAAACCGGCCGCGGAGCTGTACGGCGAGGCGCTGCTGCGCGCGGGTGATGCGGCCGGTGCAGTTGGGCAGTTCCAGGCCTCGCTCGCCCGGACGCCGCGGCGGGCGGCGTCACTCCTCGGCCTGGCGCGGGCCGCAAAGGCGGTGGGGAAGCCTGTCGACGCCGCGAAGGCGGCGAAGGAGTTTCTCGCCATCTGGCACATCGCGGACGCAGGGCGACCGGAGCTCGCCGAAGCCAGAAGGCTGCTGCGGTAACAACGGCTTTTCACGAAGGCTCGAAGAAACCGAAGACCACGAAGTCTTGTTGTACAAAGAATCTTCGTGCTCTTCGTGTGCCTTCGTTCTTCGTGATGAAGCGTCACACCTCGTCGATGCTGATCTCACGAACGTAGAAGAACAGGTCGAGGCGTCTGGTTCGAATCGACGAGTCATCCACGCGCAGCACGATCTCGTAGCGCCCGGGCGCGTCCGGCCGCCAGGTGTGGGTCCACAGACTCCACGTGAGCGTCGACGCCGGCAGCGGGCAATGCTCGACGCGCGTCCACGGGCCGCTGGACTTGAAGCGGATCGACAGCGCGTTGGTCGGCATCGAGCCGCCCCAGATGATGCCGGTGATCCGGTACTCGAGTCGTCCATTCACGCGCCATTTTTCGACGCGGACTGGCATCGCCGCGGTCTCGATCGTGGCGGGAACAAAATCTCGCGCCTTGAGAGCGCCAGGGTCGTGGCCCTCTGCCCTGAGCGACGCCGCCACAGCGGCCGGAGCGAAGGGCTGGTGGGTCCGCGCCGCGAACTCCAGCATCTGCGATGTCGCCGGCGCATCGTCGGCAACCCGCTCGATCCGATCCACCCACTTGATGCACGCGCAGCCGTACCACCCGGGAACGACCAGGCGGACCGGCCCGCCGTGGTCGGCGGGGAGCGGCGCGTCATTCATCTGCACGGCCAGCACGGCCCGTTCGAGATCCTCGCGCGAAAAGATCCAGCTGGCGCCACGGACGGAGGTCGCTGACGGCACAGCGGGATCCATGCCGCTGACGAGGATGCGCCGGCCGGTGCCATCCCCGGGGAGTTGAGCGATGACAGCCAGCATCGGGAAGCCGGTCCACGTGGCGACGCTCATCAGGCCGAAGTTGGCCGGATCCGAATTGCCGGCGCATTCCATCAGATACGGTCCGACTCGAACGGGGCCCGGTGTTCGCTCCAACCGCGCGAAATCGATGCCCGAGCGGGGAGAGCCTGGCGCGCCGAAGCTCGTCTCGATCCCGCCGAGCGAAGGCGGGGCATCGGGCGCCGCCGTCCGCACGTAAAACCGATCGTTGGGAGTGATCAGGTCGGATTGCGGACTGCCGAGCGTCGACAGATCGGCGAACAGCCGCGCGTCGAGTCCGTTGCTGAGGAGCCGCTCGAGCGGCGCGTGCCGCGCGCCAGGCGCTCCGAATGGAATTGTTCCGAGAAGGCGCCCCGCTGGCGGCGCTTGAAGGCGCGCCAAGGCTGGCGCAAGGGAGGCGAACAGAAAATCGCGGCGGCTGTATGAAGACACTGTAAGTCTGAAGCTTGAAGTCTGAAGTCTGAAGTCTGCCATATTCGAGCGGCGTTGCTAATCAGCAAACGCCGTTCGACGAAAGCAGACTTCTGACTTCTGACTTCTGACTTCTGGCTT
>Ga0207641_10002193_pt1 | contig 18362 bp, 18 predicted proteins | sample KBSSwiS62_FD_184306 | JGI IMG/M metagenome (GOLD analysis project Ga0207641, IMG submission 184306) | Switchgrass rhizosphere microbial communities from Kellogg Biological Station, Michigan, USA - KBS Switchgrass S6-2 (SPAdes) (version 2) | ecosystem: Host-associated > Plants > Roots >... | reverse complement strand
GTGGAGGGCCGAACCGACCTAGGTTGAAAACTGGGCGGATGACCTGTGGATCGGAGTGAAAGGCTAATCAAGCTCAGAGATATCTGGTTCTCTCCGAAATATATTTAGGTATAGCGTCGAGCAATTGCGTTTCGGCCGTAGAGCACTGTTTGGATTAGGGGCCCTACCAGGTTACCGACTTCAGGCAAACTCCGAAGACCGTTACGGTTAACTCGGCAGTCAGTGTGCGGGGGATAAACTTCGTACGCGAGAGGGAAACAACCCAGACCATCAGCTAAGGACCCTAAGTACTAGCTAAGTGGCAAACGATGTCCGAATGCAGAGACAACCAAGAGGTTGGCTTAGAAGCAGCCACCCTTGAAAGAGTGCGTAACAGCTCACTGGTCAAGTGTTCGGGCGCGGATAATTCAACGGGGCTCAAGCTAGTCTCCGAAGCTATGGGTGTGCAGGCCTGCGGGCTCTGTACGCGGTAGGAGAGCGTTCCAATTGCGTGAAGCGGCGTCGTAAGGCTCCGTGGAGCGATTGGAAGTGAGAATGCCGGCATGAGTAACGAAAGTGGGGTGAGAATCCCCACCACCGATTGTCCAAGGTTTCCTGAGTAAAGTTCGTCTGCTCAGGGTTAGTCGGGACCTAAGGCGAGGCCGAAAGGCGTAGCCGATGGCCAACAGGTTGATATTCCTGTACCACGTCGTTTCCGTTATGACCGATGGGGGGACGGGGAAGGGTAAGGGAACCCAGGCGATGGTAGTCCTGGGGCAAGCACGTAGCTAGTCGCTGTAGGGAAATCCGCAGCGGCGTTTTGACGCGAGGTGCGATGCCAGCTGGCTTGACCGCCGGCCAGTCCCCGATCCCATGCCTCCAAGAAAAGCCCCTAGGCAGGATTCGCGTGCCCGTACCGATAACCGACACAGGTGGACAAGTAGAACATACTGAGGTGAGCGAGCTAACTATCGTTAAGGAACTCGGCAAAATCGTCCCGTAACTTCGGGAGAAGGGACGCCCCGTTAGAGTGAACTCCATCCGGAGGGAGCTCGAGGGGGCCGCAGTGAATTGGTCCAAGCGACTGTTTACCAAAAACACAGGCCTCTGCTAAGTCGTAAGACGACGTATAGGGGCTGACGCCTGCCCGGTGCCGGAAGGTTACGCGGACTTGTTAGCACTTCGGTGCGAAGCAGCGAAGCTAAGCCCCGGTAAACGGCGGCCGTAACTATAACGGTCCTAAGGTAGCGAAATTCCTTGTCGGGTAAGTTCCGACCTGCACGAATGGCGTAACGAGTTGGACGCTGTCTCAACGAGAGGCTCGGTGAAATTAAAGTCTCGGTGAAGATGCCGAGTACCCGCAGCTAGACGGAAAGACCCCGTGAACCTTTACTGCAACTTGATATTGGAGTCTGGGGTATCTCGCTCAGGATAGGTGGGAGACTGTGAACCAGCGGCTTTGGCTGCTGGGAAGTCACCCTTGAGATACCACCCTTGGTAGTCCGGGCTTCTAACACCATGCCGTGATCCGGGTGGTGAACAGTGTCAGGTGGGCAGTTTGACTGGGGCGGTCGCCTCCTAAAATGTAACGGAGGCGCCCAAAGGTTCCCTCAGCACGGTTGGAAATCGTGCGTAGAGTGTAAAGGCAATAAGGGAGCTTGACTGCGAGACCGACGGGTCGAGCAGGAACGAAAGTTGGGCTTAGTGATCCGGCGGTAGCAAGTGGAAGCGCCGTCGCTCAACGGATAAAAGGTACTCCGGGGATAACAGGCTTATCGGTTCCAAGAGTCCACATCGACGAACCGGTTTGGCACCTCGATGTCGGCTCGTCGCATCCTGGGGCTGGAGTAGGTCCCAAGGGTTGGGCTGTTCGCCCATTAAAGCGGTACGCGAGCTGGGTTCAGAACGTCGTGAGACAGTTCGGTCCCTATCTGCTGTGGGCGTTGGAGAGTTGAGAGGAGTCATCCCTAGTACGAGAGGACCGGGATGAACGTGCCGCTGGTGTATCTGTTGTCCTGCCAAGGGCATCGCAGGTTAGCTACGCACGGAACGGATAACCGCTGAAAGCATCTAAGCGGGAAGCCGTCCTCGAGATGAACTCTCCCATCCCCTTGAGGGAGTAAGACCCCTGGTAGACCACCAGGTTGATAGGCCGGCGGTGTAAGCGCAGTAATGCGTTCAGCCGACCGGTACTAATGGGTCGAGGGCTTGACGGATATTTAATTAGTTACTCTGAAGGCCTTGTGCAGTTTTCAAGCTCCACCGAGCGTCTCGCAAAATTCCGGTGGCGCATAGCGAGTGGGAAACACCTCTTCCCATTCCGAACAGAGCAGTTAAGCCACTCTGCGCCGATGGTACTTGGGGGGCAACCCCCTGGGAGAGTAGGTCGCCGCCGGTTCTTCGAAGTGCAGTCCGGGTCGGAATGGGGCCCGGGCTGCGTCGGTCGATGGGCGGCGCATTGCGCCCCCGTCGGCCAGCTTGCGTAGCGCTGCTACGCGGCGCCGGCCGCCGGGAACGCCCTGCTTGCCCCTCGACCACCTCGCCTACGGGCCGCATTCCGACCTGGACTGCAGAGGTGGCGGTTAGGGAAAAGAACTTCGCTGAAGCTTTCCTGGTGAGGGGTACGGGGCCTGGATCGGGTCTCGCAGGCGCGTGGCGCCGTTTTGGCGGTCGGCTCGAGGCCGTACTCGCCGAGGGTCGCGAAGTCGATCAGGAGGTCGGCGGCGTCGGCCAGCCGGGTGCCGATGTGCTTCCTTGGGGAATTGCTTGAGTCGAACATAGGTTCGTAAGGTACGCCGGTCCCCGGACGGCAACTCGGGGCTGCAACCGGACTTGCAGGCGATGCCCGCAAAGCCTTATCCAGAGCCGAATTTGAGGATGAGGCCCGCGGTCTCGGCGGGCTTCTCGACGTTCGGAGAGTGGCCGGCGCCGGCGATCAGGTGGGTCTCGGCGCCGGGGTCGCCATCGGCGTACTGGCGCAGCGCTCGCTCGGGGTCGTTGACGATCTGCTCCTCGGCGCCCATCAGCACCATCAGCGGCTTTCCGGTGCCCTGCATGCGCCGGTCGAGCGACTCTTCGCCGAGGAAGTCGTCGACGCCCGAGGGAGATTCGTCGTAGGCGGTGTAGGTCAGCCGCTTGACGTCGTCGACGAAGGCGTCGGGCACGTCGTAGCCGGGCGCGAAGGCGACCCCGAGCCCGTCCCTGATCGAGAAGTCGGGCTTGATCGTCCACAGCGCCTCGCCGAGGATCGGCTGGAAGGCGAGCCCGGCGATGAAGCCGAGGTCTCCGTAGGAGTTGTCGGGCGGCATGTCGATGATCGCGACCCGGTTGACCAGGCGCGGAGCCCGCTCGGCCAGGGCCACGGAGACGGCGCCGCCCAGCGAGTGCCCGACCACCTCGGCGTCGCGGACGCGCAGCTTCCTCAGCGCCTCCGCCACCAGCTTCGCCTGGTTTTCCGGCGTGTAGCCGGACCCTGGCTTTTCGGAGCCGCCGTGGCCGAGCAGGTCGACCGCGATCACCCGGTGCTTGCGTTCCAGGGCTGGCCGGACCCCGTCCCACCAGTCGATCGCGCAGCTGAAGCAGTGGATCAGCACGACCGGGTCGCCGTCGCGGGGGCCGCCTTCGACCACCTGCATTTCGCCGTCGGGGAGGTCGAGGATGCGGCCACCGGGCACGGTCACCGCGGCCGACTCGGTCTTGCCGTCGACGATCAGGGCGTTGACGAGCAGCAGCGCGATCAGCGCCAGGAGCACTCCGATGCCGATCTTCCAGCCTCTCCCCATGCTGGTCGTTACCCTAGCCGTCGTGAGTGAGAAATTCGTCATCGAGGGCGGCGTGCCGCTCTCCGGAGAGCTGACGGTCGCCGGCAACAAGAACGCGGCGCTGCCGATCCTCGCCGCCTGTCTGCTGACCGAGGAGGAGGTGCTGCTGCACCGAGTGCCGCGGATCCGCGACACCGAGGCCCAGATCGCCCTGCTCGAGCAGCTCGGCGTCGAGGTCGCCTGGGTCGGCGACAACAGCGTCCGCCTCTGCGCTCGCGGCGTCACCGAGACCACCGTCGACGAGGAGCTCTCGAGCCGGATTCGGGCTTCCTTCCTGCTCGCCGGGCCGTTGCTGGCGCGCTTCGGCGAGGCCCGGATGCCGCCGCCGGGGGGCGACTTCATCGGCCGCCGCCGCCTCGACGCCCATCTCGACGCCTTCAAGGACCTCGGCGCCCGTGTCGACGGCAACCGCTGGATCGAGCTGCAGGCTCCCGGCGGGCTCTGCGCCTGCGAGATCTTCATGGACGAGCCCTCGGTGATGGGGACCGAGAACGCGCTGATGGCGGCCGCGCTGACCCCCGGTCAGACCAAGATCTCTAACGCCGCCTCCGAGCCCCACGTGCAGGATCTGGCGCGGCTGCTGACCGCGATGGGCGCCCCGGTCGACGGGATCGGCTCCAACGTGATGGTCGTCAACGGGGCCGAGAGCCTCGGCGGCGCCGAGTACACGATCTGCCCCGACCACATCGAAGTCGGCAGCTTCATGGCGCTGGCCGCCGCGACCGGCGGTGAGGTGCGGATCCGCGACGTCGACGCCGCCGACCTGATGATGGTCCGACGCCAGTTCCGCCGGCTCGGGCTGGCGCTCCACATCGACGGTCCCGACATGGTCGTCCCCGCCGGTCAGAGCCTGAAGATCGAATCCGACCTCGGCGACGCGATCCCGAAGATCGAGGACGGGCCCTGGCCGGCCTTCCCCGCCGACCTCACCTCGATCGCGCTGGCCCTGGCGACCCAGGCCGAGGGCGAGATCCTGATCTTCGAGAAGATGTTCGAGAACCGCCTCTTCTTCGTCGACAAGCTGGTCGCGATGGGCGCTCGGATCACGCTCTGCGATCCCCACCGGGCGATCGTCAGCGGTCCGAGCCGGCTTCACGGCGAGCGCGTCGAGAGCCCCGACATCCGCGCCGGGATGGCGATCCTCATCGCCGCCCTGGCGGCCGACGGGACCTCCCATATCGGCAATATCCGCCAGATCGACCGCGGCTACGAGCGGATCGACGAGCGCCTGCGCGGGCTCGGCGCCCAGATCGAGCGCGTCTCCGCCGAGGTCCCTGCCTAGCAGGGCTTTTGCTCCGCCCCTCGTAAGGTCATCAGGCCGATGATTCATCCGATCCCGCCCGGAACCCGTGACGTGCTCCCCGATGAGATGCGCGAGCTGCGACGCCTGCAGCGCGCCCTGCTCGAGGTCTTCGAAGCGCGCGGCTACGGCGAGGTGGTGACGCCGGCGATCGAATACGACGAGGTCCTGGCCCGCGGCGAAGGCCGTACCGGCGGTGGCTCCTACCGCTTCTTCGACGAGAGCGGCGACCTGCTGGCGCTGCGCTCGGACATGACCGTGCCGATCGCCCGCCTGGTCGCCGGCCGCCTCGCCGGTGCCGAGCCGCCGCACCGCTTCAGCTACATGGCCAGCACCTACCGCGCGGTGCGCCCGCAGCGGGGCCAGATGCGCGAGTTCATCCAGGCCGGGGTCGAGCTGATCGGTCTGCCGGCGCCGCAGGGCACGGCCGAGATCATCGAGGTGCTGGAGGCGGCGCTGAACGCGGCCGGCCTCGACCGCGCCGTGATCGGGCTCGGCGACGCCGACCTCTACCGCCAGCTGCTGACCGAGTACGGGATCGAGGGCGCGGCCCGCGATTCGATCATCAACCGCCTCGCCACGCACGACCTGGTCGGGCTCGAGGCCGAGCTCTCCGCCGTCGCGGGCATCAGCGACGAGCAGTGCGCCACCTGCGTCGCGCTCTCGCAGATGCGCGGCGGCAGCGAGATCCTCGAGCAGGCGCGCGGCCTCGGCGGCGTCGCGGTCGAGCGGGCGACGGCGCGGCTGCAGGTGACCTTCGACGAGCTCGAGCGCCGCGGCGTCGCCGACCGGGTCCAGATCGACCTCGGGCTGCTGCGCGACCTCGGCTACTACAGCGGTGCCATCCTCGAGGTCTACGACCCGGCGGTCGGGCACGTGCTCGGCGGCGGCGGCCGCTACGACCGTCTGCTCGAGCGCTTCGGCGTCGACCTGCCCGCGGCCGGCTTCGCCCTCTACCTGGAGCGCGTCCACGTCGCCCAGATGGAGGAGGAGTCGCGGCGGGGGAAGGTGGGAGACCGATGAACTTCCAGGTGGCGGGCCTGAGCCCGGCCAAGCCCGACGGGCAGCTGAAGCTGGCGGTGCCGCGTGGCGCCCTCTTCGGCGAGACCCTCGACATCCTCGACGGCGCCGGGATCGACACCTCCGAGGTGCGCGGCGACTCGCGCTCGCTGATCTTCGAGACCGAGGGGATGACGCTGGTGACGATGCGTCCGTCCGACGTCCCCACCTATGTGGAGGCCGGGGCCGCCGACGTCGGCATCACCGGCAAGGACGTGCTGCTGGAGCAGGCCGACCGCATGGTCTACGAGCTGCTCGACCTCGGCTTCGGTCGCTGCCGCATGGTCCTGGCGGGCCGCAAGGGCGACGAGCGCATGGGCGAGTCCCAGCGGCGCCTGGGGATGATGCGGATCGCGACCAAGTACCCGCGCATCGCCACCGAGTACTTCGAGCGCAGCGGCCGCCAGATCGAACTGATCGAGGTCAAGGGCTCGGTCGAGCTGGCGCCGCTGATCGGGCTCGGCGACGGCATCGTCGACCTCGTCGCCACCGGCCGCACCCTGGAAGAGAACGACCTCGAGGTGCGCGAGGAGATCCTCGAGTGCACCGCCCGCTTCGTCGCCAACCGGGTCGCCCACAAGCTGCGCGCCGCCGAGGTCGACGAGCTGACGGCGAAGTTGAGAGACGCGGCGGCGAAATGAGGGTTCGCCGCTTCGAGTGGGAGGGAGCGGCGGAGACGGCCGCGGCGCTGCGCTCCTGGGCGGCCGAGTCGGCGCCCGCGGTCGACGTGCGCCCGATCGAGCGCGAGGTGATCGACGGCGGCGACGCGACCCTGCTGCAGCTGACCGCGCTCTACGACGCGACCGAGCGGGCGCCGGAGGCGCTGCGGGTCGAGGCGGGAGCGGGGGAGGCGGCGCTGGCCGCGGTCGAGCCGGGGCTGCGCGAGGCGCTGGAGATGGCGGCGGCGAACGTGCGCACCGTCGCCGAGGCCCAGCTCGGCTCCGCGACAGAGGTCGAACTTCCCCAGGGCCAGAAGGTCTCGGTCCGCGAGGTCGCGGTCGCCGCCGCCGGTATCTACGCGCCGGGTGGCCGCGCCGCCTACCCCTCGAGCGTCCTGATGTGCGCGATCCCGGCCCGGGTCGCCGGGGTCGAGCGGATCGCGCTCGCCTCGCCACCGGGGCCCGACGGCCGGGTGCACCCGCTGGTGCTCGCCGCCGCCGCCCTCTGCGGGGTCGAGGAGATCTACGCGATGGGCGGGGCGCAGGCGATCTTCGCGCTCGTCCACGGGACCGAGACGATCGCTCCCGTCGACGTCATCGCCGGCCCCGGCAACGCCTGGGTGCGGGAGGCGAAGCGGGCGGTCTCCGGCACGGTCGGGATCGACTCGCTGGCCGGCCCCTCGGAGCTGATGCTGGTCGCCGGGCACGACACCGACGTCGAGTGGGCCGCGCTCGACCTCTGCGCCCAGGCCGAGCACGGTCCCGAAAGCCCGCTGGTCGCGGTCGCCGTCGAGGAGCACGTGCTCGACGCGATCGCCACCGCGACCGAGGCCGCCGCCGCCTCGCGCCCGTCGGTCGCCGACGCGCCCCTGGCCCTGGTCCGGGTGCCCGAGCTGGAGGCCGCGATCGCGCTGGCGAACGCCTACGCCCCCGAGCACCTGGAGCTGCTGGAGGAGGACGCCTCCCTGGCGGCGGGACGGGTCAGCACTGCCGGCTGCGTCTTCGTCGGCCGCCACGGCGCCACCGTCTTCGGGGACTACGTCGCCGGCTCCAACCACGTGCTGCCGACCGGCGGCGCCGGGCGCTTCTCCGGTCCGCTCGGGCCCGCCACCTTCCGCCGCCGCATCTCCCAGGTCGAGGTCGGCGCCGAGGCCGCCGCGGCGCTGGCCCCGCAAGCTGACGCCCTGGCCCGGGCCGAGGGCTTCCCCGTTCACGGCGAGTCAGCGATGATTAGGCGATGAGCAGAACTTCCAGCAGAGAGCGCAGCACCGCCGAGACCCGGATCAAGCTCTCGCTCGATCTCGATGGGGGGGAGGCGAGCGCCGCGACCGGCGTCGGCTTCCTCGACCACATGCTCGACCTGCTCGCCCGCCACGGCCGGCTCGGCCTGCGGGTCGAGGCCAATGGCGATCTCGAGACCGGTGCTCACCACACGGTCGAGGACGTCGGCATCGTGCTCGGGCAGGCGCTCGACGAAGCGCTGGGCGACCGCGCCGGGATCCGCCGCTACGGCGCCGCCGTGGTGCCGATGGACGAGTCGCTGGCCGAGTGCGCGATCGACATCTCCGGCCGCCCCTACACCCACTTCGAGGCCGACCTGCCGACGACCTCGATCGCCGGCTTCGACACCGAGCTGGCCGAGGAGTTCTTCCGCGCCGTCGCCAACAGCGCCAAGCTGACCCTGCACATCACGGTTCCGTACGGCACCAACGCCCACCATATGATCGAGGCCAGCTTCAAGGCCTTCGCCCGCGCCCTGCGGGTCGCCGTCTCGATCGACCCGGAGGAGAGCGGCGTGCCCTCGACCAAGGGGACGCTGAGCGAGTGAGCGCCCGGATCGCGATCCTCAATTACGGCATGGGCAACCTGCGCTCGGTCGAGAAGGCGCTCGAGCACGTCGGCGTCACCGCCACGATCACGGCCGATCCCGAGCAGGTGCGCGCCGCCGACGGCGTCATCCTGCCCGGCGTCGGTGCCTTCCCGCGGGCGATGGAACGGGTCCGCGAGCTTGGCCTCGACGAGCTGATCGAGGAGCGCCGTGGCGCCGGCGTCCCGATCCTCGGCATCTGCCTTGGCTTGCAGCTGCTCTTCGAGTCGACCACCGAGCTCGGCGGCGCCGCCGGCCTCGGGCTGCTCGAGGGCGAGGTCGACAGCCTCGACGCCGACGGCCTCAAGGTCCCGCACATCGGCTGGTCGCCGGTGCGCTGGGAGCGCGAGTCGCGCCTGGTCGAGGGGATCGACTCGGAGACGCCCTTCTACTTCGTCCACAGCTTCGCTCCGCGGGCGCGGCCGGCGGAGTTGCTCGGCAGCGCCGCCTACGGCTCCCGGTTCAGCTGCGCGGCCGAGCGCGACAACGTCTTCGGCGTCCAGTTCCACCCCGAGAAGTCGAGCGCCGCCGGCCTGCGGTTGCTCTCCAACTTCGCCGGGATCTGCGCGTCAGTTCCGGCGTGATCCTCTATCCCGCCATCGACATCCGCGGCGGCCAGGCGGTGCGGCTGCTGCAGGGGGACTACGAGCGTGAGACCACCTACGACGCCGACCCGGTCGACGCCGCGGTCCGCTGGGCGGGCGAAGGGGCGGAGTTCCTGCACGTGGTCGACCTCGACGGCGCCAAAGCGGGTGAGCCGCGGAACCTGGAGGCGGTGCGGCGGATCGCCGCCGCGGTCGGGTGCCCGATCCAGGTCGGCGGCGGCCTGCGCGAGAAGGGCGCGGTCGACGCGGTGCTGGCGGCCGGGGCGGCGCGGGTCGTGATCGGCACCGCGGCGCTGCGCGACCCCGAGTTCCTCGACGCGGCGCTGGCGGCGCACGGCGAGCGCGTCGTCGTCTCCGTCGATGCCCGCGGCGGCAAGGTCTCGCTCTCCGGCTGGACCGAGGCCACCGACAAGGACGTCGCCGAGGCGGTCACCGAGCTCAGCGAGCGCGGCGTCGCCCGCTTCCTCTGCACCGAGATCGACGTCGACGGGACGATGGAGGGACCGGCCCTGCGTGAGCTGGCGCGGATCGCGGCGGCAACTCCCGCCCAGGTGATCGCCTCGGGCGGGGTCGGGACCCTGGCCGACCTCGAGGCCCTTGCCCTCGGTGGCACCCTGGCGCCGAACCTGGAGGGGGCGATCGTCGGCCGGGCCCTCTACGAGCGCAAGTTCAGCGTCGCCGAGGGCATCGCTGCCCTAGCCTGAGCTGATGGTTCTGAAACGGGTCATCCCCTGTCTCGACGTCGACGCCGGGCGCGTGGTCAAGGGCACCAACTTCGTCGGCCTGCGCGACGCCGGCGACCCGGTCGAGCTGGCCGAGCGCTACGACGCCGAGGGCGCCGACGAGCTCGTCTTCCTCGACATCACCGCCTCGCACGAGAAGCGCGAGACGATCGTCGAGCTGGCCCGGCGCACCGCCGACAACGTCTTCATCCCGTTCACGATCGGCGGCGGCATCCGCTCGGTCGAGGACGCGCAAGCGGTGCTCGACGCCGGCGCCGACAAGGTCTCGGTCAACTCCGCCGCCCTGGCCCGGCCCGAGCTGCTGACCGAGCTGGCCGACCACTTCGGCGCCCAGTGCGTGGTGATCGCGATCGACGCCAAGCGCGACGGGTCGGAGTGGGGGGTCTACGTCAACGGCGGCCGCAAGCGGGTCGAGGGCCTCGACGCGGTCGGCTGGGCGCGGGAAGCGGTTGCGCGGGGGGCGGGCGAGGTGCTGCTGACCAGCATGGACCGCGACGGCACCAACGACGGCTATGACATCGAGCTGACCCGGGCGGTCGCCGACGCGGTCCCGGTGCCGGTGATCGCCTCCGGTGGCGCCGGCGAGCTGGCCCATCTGAGCGAGGCGATCGCGGCCGGTGGCGCCGACGCCGTCCTCTGCGCCTCGATCTTCCACTACGGCCAGTACCGCGTGCGCGAGGCCAAGGAGCGGCTGGCGGCTGACGGCATTCCGGTCAGGCTTTGAGGGCTATCCCGGCAGGGATTCCACTTAACTTTTTCGAGTCGTGTCTTTGGCTGTCGCCCGATGGTCGGCCGCGAAAAAGTACAAGACGTTTCATCCCTGCCGGGATAGCCCTCAGTGCGAAGCGAGGTCTGCTGCCAGGCCGGCGACGCCGCTGGAGCCGAGGATCTCGAAGCGGGCCAGTTCGTAGGGCGCTTCGCGGTCGGCTTCGCCGGCGATCTCGGTCGTCGCGGTGACGTAACCGGCGGCTTCGACGGCGGCGATCACGGTCGCGTCGAACTGGCCCGCCGGGTAGCAGAAGTCCTTGACCGGGACGCCGTACTCGCGGCGCAGGATTTCCCGGGCGCCGGCGGTTTCGCGCTTCAGCTCGGCGGCGCCGAGGGTGGTCAGGTCGGAGTGATCGATCGTGTGCGAGGCCAGCTCCCAGCCGGCGGCGATCATCGCCTTGACGTTGCTTTCGTAGAGGTCGGAGCCTTCGGCCTTGAGGTTCAGCACTCCCGGCCAGCCGTGCTTGCGCAGCTCCGGCAGGGCGTAGGTGAACTGCGGCCGGTAGCCGTCGTCGAAGGAGATCACCACCGGCTTCGCCGGCAGGGTGCCGCCTTGGTACCAGGCCCGCTCGACCTCTTCCAGCGTCACCGCTTCGTATCCATGCTGTTCGAGCCAGTCCATCTGCTGGTGGAAGTCGGGGCGGCTGACGTAGAGCTCCGGGTAGGGCGCGTCGGCGGCGGGGGCGCCGAGCACGTGGTACTCGAGGATCGGCACCGGCCCGGTGTGCGGTTCCCAGCCGGGCTGCGGAGTGGCGTTGCGGACCAGGGTGGACGCGTCGCCGCGGAGATCGGCCGGGCCTTGGCTCCCCGCGGTCGTGCTGGCCGCCGTGCCCCCGGCCGCTTTGCCGCCGCCGTCCTTGGAGTCGCTCCCGGCCAGGGCCGCCACGCCGACAACCGCGGCGACCGCCACTACGGCGGCAGTCAGCGCGATCACCGCCCGCCGCCGCGCCCGAGCCCGGTTGCGCCGCTGCGCCTCGCGGCGCGCGAGCAGGCGCTCCCGGCGCGGGTCTGGCCCGTCGGGCCCTTCTGTGTCTCGGCTGGCCATCCGCGGAGCCGATCATGGTAGGGAAGGGACCCATGCCGAGCGCCGGAAAGCCGATCGAGGACCTCGCCGCCGCGCTGCGCCGCGCCTATCCGGAGCTGGAGGCGATCGCCGCGGCCGGCGCCGAGCCGGCCTACGTCGTCGGCGGCGCCGTCCGCGACCTGCTGCTCGGCCGCGGTCGCGCCGATCTCGACGTCGTCGTCGAGGGCGACGCCGCGGCGCTGGCGGCGAAGCTCGGGGCCGAGCCGGTCTCCCACGAGCGCTTCGCCACCGCCAAGGTCGCGGTCGACGGCCACGAGCTCGACATCGCCAGCGCCCGCACCGAGACCTACGCTCATCCCGGCGCCCTGCCCGAGGTCGCGCCGGCCCCGAGTATCGAGGCCGACCTGGGGCGGCGCGACTTCACGGTCAACGCGATGGCGATCCCGCTGCGGGGGGAGGCGCGCCTGATCGATCCCCACGGCGGCCGCGCCGATCTCGAGGCGGGCCAGTTGCGGGTCCTGCACCCGGCCTCCTTCGCCGACGACCCGACCAGGGCGATACGCGCCGCCCGCTACGCCGCCCGCTTCGGCTTCGCACTCGAGCCGGAGACCGCGGCGCTGCTGCGCGCGTCCGACCTCGGCACCGTCTCGCCTGATCGCCGCCGGGCCGAGCTGCTGCGGCTGGCGTCCGAAGCGAGCGCCGTGCGCGGCCTGACCCTGCTGGTCGATTGGGGGCTGCTGGCGCCGCGCGAGGGCGGGGTGGAGCTGGCGGCGCGGGTCGAGGAGCTGCTCGCCTCGCCGCTCTGGGCCGGCGAGGCGCCGCGCCCGGAGGCGCTGCTCGCGGCCGTCACCGGCCCTCCCGGCAGCGAGATCGAGCTCGCCGTCGCGGCGCCGGAGCGGCCCTCGGACGCGGTCGAGCTCGCCCGCGGCCACGACCCCATCGCGCTGGCTCTGGCCCGCGCCCTCGGCACCGAGTGGCTCGACGACTACGTCGCCCGCTGGCGCGCGGTCGAGCTGGAGATCGACGGCGCCGACCTGATCGCCGCCGGGGTCCCGCAGGGGCCGGCCCTCGGCCACGGCCTGCGGGCCGCCCGCCGGGCCAAGCTCGACGGCGAGATCGCCGGTCGCGAGCAGGAGCTCGCTACCGCCCTGTCCGCGGTCGCGGACGGGTAGCGGTGGCATCTGCTTAGTTAGGCGCGTGGACTGGCGAGAGAAGGACGGGGTGCGCTGGCTGGAGGCCGACTTGGGCGGGGCCCGGGCCGCCTTCGCCACCCGCGTCGGCGGCGTCAGCGCCGCTCCTTTCGACAGCCTCAACCTCGGCGTCCTCACCGACGACGCGAACGAGGCGGTGGTCGCGAACCGGCGCCGGCTCGCGGGCGCCCTGGGGCTGGACCCGGTGCGGATCCCGATCGGGCTCCAGGTCCACGGTGCCGAGCTCGCCTTCCACACCGCCCCGCAGGATCCGAGCCCCTACGCGGTGCCGGGGAGCGCGCTGCCCGAGGTCGACGGCCACGTGGTCACCGCGCCCGGGCTGGCGCCGCTGGTCCTCACCGCCGATTGCCTTCCGGTCGCCCTCCACGGCCCCGGCGGCGTGGCGATGCTGCACTGCGGCTGGCGCGGCCTCGCCGCGGGGATCGTCGCCGCGGGTGCCGAGGCGGTCGGCGCCACCGCCGCCGCGATCGGGCCCGGCATCGGCCCCTGCTGTTACGAGGTCGGCGACGAGGTGCTGGGCGCCTTCGCCGGGCTCGGCGAGGGAGTCGCCGCCGGCCGGATGCTCGACCTGCGGGAGGTGGCGCGGCGACTGCTGCTGGCGGCCGGGGTGGAGCGGATCGAGGCGGCCGGGGTCTGCACCTCCTGTGAGCCGGAGCTGTTCTTCTCGCACCGCCGCGACGCCGGCCGCACCGGGCGCCAGGGCGCCCTGGCCTGGATCGAGGCCTGATGGCGGAGCTGATCCACGGGATCGACCCGGCCAAGGTGCGGGCCAACCTGGAGCGGGTGCGGGAGCGCGCTGGTGAGGAGGTCGAGATCCTCGTCGCCTGCAAGTACGTGCCGCTGGAGGAGATGGGGACGCTGGCCGAGGCGGGGGTGACTCTGGTCGGCGAGAACCGCCAGCAGGACCTCGCCGCCAAGCACGAGCGCTGGGGCGACGCCTTCGCCTGGGACTTCATCGGCAACCTGCAGAGCCGCAAGCTGAGGCAGGTGCTGCCGCTCTGCCGGCTCGTCCACTCGGTCGCCACCGACTCGGTCCTGCGCGAGCTCGGCAAGCACGGCACCCCCGGGACCGAGGTGCTGGTCGAGGTCAACATCGCCGAAGAGGAGGGCAAGGGGGGTGTGGCCCCCGCCGACCTCGCCGCCTTCATCGGGCGCTGCCCGGTCCGGGTCGGCGGCCTGATGACGATGCCGCCGTTCAGCGACGACCCCGAGGCCTCACGGCCCCATTTTGCCCGCCTCGCCGAGCTCGCCGCCGCCAACGGCCTGCGGCGGCTCTCGATGGGAACCTCGCAGGACTGGCCGGTCGCGGTCGCGGAGGGGGCGACGATCATCCGTCTGGGCACGGCGCTGTTCGTGTGAATCGTCGCTAACCTCCTCGATAATTCGTAAAGGAGTCGGCCCCGATAGGCCGAAACACCGATACCGATGGCTCTTCGCGACACCTGGCATAAAGCTCTCGTCTACTTCGGCCTCGCCGAGGACCACGACTACGGCCCCGAGTACGAAGAAGAGTTCGAGCCCGAGACCGGCTCCGAGGAAGTCTTCGAGACCCGCCGCGAGCGCGACCAGGGCTCGGTCCGGCGCCTGCCGACCTCGCGCCGCCCCCGCCGCGACGAGATCGACGACATCTTCGCCGACGACGAGCCGATCGCCGCCAGTCGCACGCGCACGCTGCGCCCGGTCGAGAACGGTGGCTCCGGCGGCCCCGGTGGCGACATCCAGGTCCACCTCGTCATCCCCCGCAACTTCAACGACGCCCAGCAGGTCGCCGACCAGTTCAAACGCCAGGTGCCGGTGATCCTCAACCTGCAGACCGCCGACCACGAGCTCTCGAAGCGGATGATCGATTTCTGCTCCGGGCTCACCTACGCGCTCGACGGCGGCATGCAGCGGATCGCCGAGAAGATGTTCCTGCTGACCCCGCGCAACGTCGAGGTTTCGGCCGAGGAACGCGCGCGCCTGATCGACAAGGGCTTCTTCAACCAGTCCTAGCCGGGCCGCCTCCCGGCAACGGGAATTTCACAGCGGCTCAACAGCACGGCCACATCGCCCGCCCCGGGCGCTCCTAGCTTGCTGGATGTCTCGTAAAGACGTCTCGTAATCCACCCAAGCAAAGGGGAATCGATGAAAGGCAAGCGCCTTACCGCCGCCTTCGCGGCAATGCTCGCCCTGCTGGTCGTCGGCGCCGGAACCGCCGCCGCCACGGGAGCGTTCTCCTCCCACCGCCCCGATCGCACCGAGCGCGCGATCACCTCCGCCCTGCACGACCGCAACCCGAAGAACGTGATCTTCCTGCTCGGCGACGGCATGGGCACCCAGGAGATCACCGCCGCCCGCTACTACCAGGGCGTTGCCAAGGAACTGAACGTGGACCGGATGCCCTTCACCGGCTTCGACACCACCTGGTCGGTGAAGCCGGCCGCGAGCCCGCCCTACCTGCCGGACTACGACCCCGACTCGGCTTCGACCGGGACGGCCTGGGCGACGGGGCAGAAAACCCTCGACGAGCGCATCTCGCAGGGCCCCAGCAGCGACATCTCCGTGCCCGGCAAAAACCTGACCACGGTCCTGGAGCTGGCGCAGAAACGGGGCATGAAGGTCGGCGACGTCTCGACCGCGGAAATCACCGACGCGACCCCGGCCGTGCTGGCCTCCCACATCTCCCTCCGCGGCTGCCAGGGCCCGGCCGACATGGCCGCCTGCGCGCTGGAGACGAAGGGCGCCGGCGGCCTCGGCTCGATCGCCGAGCAGGAGGTCGATCACAAGGTCGACGTGCTCCTCGGCGGTGGTCTCGGCCGCTTCGCGCAGACGATCGGCAGCGGTCCCGACGCGGGCAAAACCGTGGTCCAGTCGGCGGAAGCCAAGGGCTACCGCTTCGTCACCGACGCCGACGGCCTCAGCACCGTGCCGAACGCAAATAAACCGGTGCTCGGCCTCTTCAACAAAGGCAATATGTCGTTGGAGTGGACCGGTCCGGCCGGCGCGACGGGCAAGGGCAACACGCCGGTCGCCTGCACCGAGGGCCAGCGCCCGGCTGCTGAGCCGAGCCTGGCGGCGATGACCAGGCGTGCGATCGACCTCCTCGACGACGACAAGCGCAAGGGGTTCTTCCTCCAGGTCGAGGGCGCCTCGATCGACAAGCAGGACCACGCCACCAACGCCTGCGGCCAGATCGGCGAGACCGTCGCCTTCGACCGCGCCATCGGCGTCGCGCTCGATTACCAGGAAGACCACCCGGACACGCTGATCGTCGCCACCGCCGATCACTCCCACACCAGCCAGATCGTCGGCGAGGACGCCGCCGGCTCAGGCATCCCGACCGGGTACTCGACCAACCTGCTGACCAGGGACGGGCAGACCCTGAGCCTGACCTACGGCACCGCCGGCTACGGCGGCCCGGGCGCCGCCCCGGTCGCGGCGCCGCCCAGTCAGCAGCACACGGGCGCGGTTGTCCCGGTCTGGGCCTCCGGCCCGGGCTCCCTGGCGGTGCTGGGGACCAACGACCACACCGATCTGTTCCAGACGCTGGGGGGCTGATCTGGAGCGGCACGCCGGAGGGGCGGGCACCCTACTGCCCGCCCCTCTCGCGTGAGCGTGGCTGGTCCTTACTAGGCTGAGTCCCATGATCGTCGGATTCGTGGGTTCCGGGAGCATGGCCGCCGCCATCGCCCGCGGCTGGAAGGGCGAGTTCGAGCGGATGCTGTTCTCCGACAGCGGCTCCGGCCGGGCGCAGGCGCTGGCCGAGGAGCTGGGCGGGGAGGTGGCGTCCAACGGCGAGATCGCCGCCCGCGCCGACTTCGTCCTGCTGGCGGTGAAGCCGGCGGCCCTCGACGGCGTCGCGCCGGATCTGGGCGCCGCGGGCCGGATCGTCTCGGTCCTGGCGGCGGTGCCGGTGGAGCGGCTGCAGACGGCGTTTCCGGGTGCCGAAGTGCTGCGGACGATGCCGAACGTGGGGGTGGAGGTGCGCCGGGGCGTGCTCTGCGTCGCCGGCGAGGCCGCCCCGGAGGTACGGGCCAAGCTCGAGCTGCTGGGACGGGTGGTCGAGATCGCCGACGCCGACTTCGACGCCGCGACCGCGGTGATGGGCTGCGCGCCCGCCTACTTCGCGCTGGCCGCAGAGGCGATCGCCGCCGCCGGCGCCGCCGACGGCCTCGACCCCGACCTGGCCCGCGAGTTGGTGACGGAGACGGCGGCGGGGACGGCGGAGCTGCTGCGCAGCTGGGACCCGGCCGACCTGCGCCGGGCCGTGGCCTCGCCCGGTGGCAGCACCGAGGCCGGGCTGGAGGCGCTCGACCGCGAGGGCGCGCGCGAGGCGTTCGAGGCGGCCGTAAGGGCCTCGCTGGAGCGGATGCGACGGTGATCCCGCTGGCGCTGAGCCGAGGCAACGTCGCCGACTATGTCGACGCGCTGTTCACCGTCTACATCATCCTCATCCTCGCCAACATCCTCATCTCCTACGTGCCGCGGATGCCCTACCGGCCCTGGCTGCGTTCGGTGCTCGACTTCATCACCGACAGCACCAACCCGTACCTCAACTTCTTCCGCCGCTTCGTGCCGCGGATCGGCGGCAGCGGCTTCGCGCTCGACCTCAGCCCGATCGTCGCGATCATCGTTCTCGCTGTGGCCCAGGGCCTCCTCGTCAGCCTGATCGCCGGGTGAGCGCGACCACCCGCGCCTGGTGCCTGGCCGGCGCCCTCGCCGCCTTCGTCCTCGCCCTCGACCAGGCCGCCAAGGCGGCGATCGAGGCGCACCTGACGATCGGCGAGCACGTCGACGTGCTCGGGCCGCTGGGGCTCACTCTCTCCCACAACGCCGGCGTCGCCTTCGGGCTGGCGGGCGGGGCGGGGGCGCCGCTGATCGTGATCACCCTGGCGGCGCTGGGCGTGGTCGCCTACCTCTTCGCCCGCAATCCGACCCGGCCCTGGATGTGGGTCGCGGCCGGGCTGCTGGCCGGCGGCGCGATCGGCAACCTGGTCGACCGGATCCGCGCCGACGTGGTCACCGACTTCGTCGACCTGCCGCCGTGGCCGCCGTTCAACCTCGCCGACGTCGCGATCACCGCCGGCGTCCTGCTGCTGGTCTTCATCTACCTGCGCGACGCCGAGCGGGAGCCCGAGCGTGGCTGAGCCGGAGCTGCGCGTCGTCCGCCTCGACGAGCACCTGGCCGTGGTCGACAAGCCGGCCGGGCTGGTCGTCCACCCGGCGCCCTCGCACGAGGGGACGACGATGGTCGACGAGCTGGCCGACATCCTCGGCGGCGGCGAGGACCCCGAGCGCCCCGGGATCGTCCACCGGCTCGACAAGGGCACCAGCGGCCTGCTCGTGG
>Ga0207641_10002192_pt1 | contig 18365 bp, 14 predicted proteins | sample KBSSwiS62_FD_184306 | JGI IMG/M metagenome (GOLD analysis project Ga0207641, IMG submission 184306) | Switchgrass rhizosphere microbial communities from Kellogg Biological Station, Michigan, USA - KBS Switchgrass S6-2 (SPAdes) (version 2) | ecosystem: Host-associated > Plants > Roots >... | reverse complement strand
ACCTGTTACGACATCGAAACCGACCTGTTATGCAAAAATTCTTCCCCTGTTATGCACGATAACAGGTAACACCCGGTTTCTCTGCTGATCACCTTGAAATCATTGGATTAGTGGTCAGACAAGCTGCGCCGAAAGCCCGTTCTTCCCCTGATAAACACGCAAAAACGCGAAAAACGCCCTGTTATCGACGACAGGCAGGCGAATTCGGGGCCATCTCATACCGCGAGAGACCATGGCCGGAGATGCGCCCGCTTCGATTTCGGACAGCCCAAGCGCCGGCCGGTAACTTGCCGCTACCTGCGCGGCGCAGACCGCCCTATGACCGCACATCTCGGTACCACGCGGCTGGGCACAGTCTGGATGTCGATCGCCGAACGGCGCGAACTCGAGCGCGGCGCGGTGGTGACGCTCGACCGGATCGACGACGCGCGCGCCTCAATTCTCGATCATCTGCAGCGCGGTTTCCCACAACGCCGCGATCTGCGGCGTGCGGTCACCGATGCGGCGGACGAGGTTGAGGTTGAACGACAAGGCCGGCTCGTCGAGCGCGGCGACCACCAGCGGATCGGGAAATGTCGTGCTTTCGGCCTGCCAGTCGCCGACCAGGACCGGCACGCGGGTGCGCAGCGCCTGCTGCACGAGCGCGAGATTGCCGGCCTCCTGCAGATGATCGACGATGATACCGGCCGCCTCGAGGATCGGCGCGATCGAATCGTGGAAGGCGGGGTTGACGTTGCGGCGGAAGATCGCGACCTCGCGGCCGGCCAGCGCGGCGAGCGGTACCGGCTGCGCAATGCCGGCGATCCGCTCGCGCTCGACCAGCAGCGACAGCCGGTAACGCTTGATCACCATCGCCTCGCTGTGGGGATCGACGTGCGGGCCGAGCGTGAACGCGACGTCGATCTCACCGTCGCGCAGGCGGCGCAGCAGTTCGACCGTCCAGGCGTTGACGACCTCGATGTCGAAGCGGGCGTGACGCGCCGCGAACGTGCGCAGGATCGCCGAACGGATCGGCATTTCGACCGAGAAATCGGGCGCTCCGAGCCGCAAGGTGACCGCCGCCTCGTCGCGGATCCGCTGCGCGCGATCGGTCACGCGTTCGACCGCGACCAGATATTCGCGCGCGAACGGCAGGAACGCCTCGGCCTTGGACGACGCCGTCACCGCCTGGTTGCGATTGCGCTCGAACAGGCGGAAGCCGAGTTGGTCCTCGAGCTTGCGAATCTGCACCGAGAGCCAGGGCTGGGCGACGTGGAGGCGATCAGCCGCGCGCGTGAACGAGCGCTCGTCGGCGACCGCGACGAAGCTTCTCACCAGGCGAACATCCAGCTCCACCCTGCTCCTCCCCTCACGCCATGCCAGGCGGCATTCACGACCTTAGCCATAGCAGCTTCTCATTCCGGCTCTCGCAGCGCCCCGCCGACCCGACCGGCTGCGCATCCGCCGCCATCAGGAAATCGAGCGTCTCGCGATCGTCGCCCGGCACATGCGCGAGGAAGCGCGCGCCCGCCGGCGTGCGGGCGATGATCGTGGCGTGGAGCGGCTCGCCCTTGCGGCCGAACGGGATCGTCCAGGTCTCGATCACACCCTCGCCCTCATAGCCATCGATGATTTCGGGCGCGGGGCCGCGGCGCGCATCGGCCTCCGCCTGCACATTATAGTCCTGCGGGAAGGCGCCGGCCGGCACCGGCCGCCTGGTCAGCACCAGCGAATGGCTGTGGGTGGCGTAGCCGCCATTGGCGACGATCAGGCCATGCTCGCCGCCGTCGCGCAGCTTGTGCACCATCCTCGCCGCGGCATGCATCATGCAATTGCCGATCGGGCCGCCGCCGAAGGTCAGCCCGCCATAGACGCTGGCGGGCCGGTCCGCCGGCCAGCCGAGCACGCGGCGCGCCATCTTGGGCACGCACGGGAAGCAGGAATAGAGTTCGACATGATCGATGTCGGCGGTCTTCAGCGCATTGCGGTCGAGCGCGGCCGTCACCGTCGTCTCGAGGCTGGCCGAGCGCGCATAGCTGTCGCGCAGCAGGAAATCGTCGCTTTCATGCGCCGCTGCGCCGGGTCCGACATAGACCAGCCGATCCTCGGGCACGCCCAGTTCGCGCGCCATCGCAAGACTCGCCACGATCACCGCCGCGCCCATGTTGACCGAAGCATTGGCGACCATCAGCTTGGTGTAGGGGAAGCTGATCATGCGATTGTCGGCGGTGACCTCCGCCACCTGTTCGGGCGACACCGGCTTGCGCATCCACGCGAACGGATTGTCGGCGGCGACCTGAGAGAAGCCCGACCAGATCGCGGCGGTCTCCTGCTGCCCCTCTTCGAGCGTCTGGCCCCAGGCGGCGCGGGTCGCATTCTCATAGAGCGGATAGACGTCGATCGGCGTGAGCAGATGATGCTTGCGCGCCAGCGGCGTCGCATTGGCGGCGGCAACCTCGGCGACCGACGATTTCGGCGGTTCGCCACCGGCGGCGACGATCGCCGCGGCACGCCGCGCGGCGGTACGCAGTGCCTCGGCCCCGACCGCGGCGGCCAGCCTTATCTCGCCGCGACCGATCAGATTGGCGGCATCGTTGATCAGCTGCAGCGGCCCGTCGCCGCTCGCCTCGAACGTCTTGACCAGATGAGGGGGCGCGATACCGAGCCGGTCGGCGAGCACCTGCTGCGGCGCCGGCATCGGGAAACTGATCTCGTCCTCGACGCCCAGCCAGTCGAGCCGGTCGAGGATGGACGCGCCGACATCGGTCTCCGCCGTGCGCAGCGCCGCGATCATCAGGTCGATCGCGTCGAGTCCATCGGCGTCCGCTGCGGGCCGATCGCAGATCTCGCCGACGCCGATCAGGACGGGAATATGGTCGGCATCGCTCGTTCTTGACATCGCTTGGTTCCCAACTGTCTGCATGGACTGGCCGATCATGCCCGGATGCATGGGTGGCTTGGCCGGGCGGATCGCGCAGCGAGACATAAATCAGAAATCGAGCATCGTTCGCCTAGCGTTTTTGTCTGGTTACGGGGAACAGCGGGGCGGACGCCGGACAACGCCAGATTGCCCTGACGGCGAACCTGCTGACGCTGGCTTGGCCGGTGGAGGCAATCAGGACGTAGCAGGCCAGAGGGTGGTCAGGGCCCGCACTTGCGCCCACACACAGACAACCGATGCCATCTGATCCAGATGCGCTAACCGGGGACTTGCCTCAACGTCAGCGTCAACACCCGCGCATCGGGAACGGCCCGGCTGGCGAACAGCCGCGCGAACGCAACGCCGGACCCCGGCAGCTCAAATTTGACCGACGCGGTCTTGCTCTCGAACACCGTCTCGCCCGGCCCCAGGGCTGCGATCAGATCCCCGAGCTTGACGGTCGATCCCGGCCCGAACCGGATCTCGACATCCGCTGAAGGGGTGTCGGTGGCGGTCGCGCCGATGACAATTTCCTTGATGCATCCTCCGCTGCGAACGACCCAGTAACGACCCTGCTGCTCGATCGCGCCGCCGATGACGGCTTGTGCAGCCTGGGCGGTCAACCGATCGCCAGCAAACAGATCGAGCAGGCTCGTTATCGCCGCTATCGTTGCGACAGGACCGGCGTGCGCGACTGGAAGTTTCGAGTCGCAATGGGCGACGGCAGGAAGCGATGCGAGCAATGCCGCCAGCATCGAGAACCCAAGGCGAGCGCGCTTATTTGCCACGCGGCTTCCTCCCGATGACCACGAGCTTCTTGGCGGCGGGAAAGAAATGAACTTCGAAGGGTTTCTTGCCGGCGGCGAGCGGTTTCCAGGCTGCGGGTACCGACGTCTCCGTGTAGCGGTGGACGACGACCTTGTTGCCCGACCTGAAATAGCCCTTGGCGATCAGCGTATCCATGTCGTTAGGCTTCACATGGACACAACCATGCGACTCGCTGAGGCTGACGGGCTTGCCCAGCGCCGAGGCCGCTTCGTCATCCGGCGTGGTGTGAAAGAACTCGCTGTGAACGCGTTCGTCGCCATCGAGGCGGCCGTTGCCGTTGCCGTCCTTGTAGAAATAGCAGGTCATGTGACCGAAATCGTTGAACACCCAGGTCTTGGGCAGTTCCCGCTTGCCGTAGAGTTCGAAATTGCGGTTGACGACCATGTCGCGGGTCATCCCCGGGCTCAGCTCCGACAACGGCTTGAACTTGCCGTCTTGCTTGACGAGGATCTTGCCCGCTTCCTCCTTGATCTCCGACCCCCAACGGATCTTGGACCAGGCCGCGTAGCGCGAGCTGCTGTGCTTGCCGCAATAGGCCACCCGATAGATGCCCGCGTCGGTGGGACCGGCGGTGAATCCATCCGGTGCCGCTGCCAGCGCGGCGGGGCCGCCCACCCCGTCGAACTCGGCGACGATCCATTTGACGTCGACCATATATTCCTCTCCCGCAACCGACTCACATACTCGATTTACGACCAGGCCTGTCGATCAGATGCTCAAATCAGGCAAATGCATACCCAAATCCGCCCTCGCCCGCCGTCACCGCGATCGTCTTCACCTCCTCGCCGCTCATCTGCCTCTCCAGCAGCGCGATCGACATCTCGGGCAGCATCGTGTTGGTCAGGATCGCATCGATCATCCGCCCGCCCGACGCCACCTCGTTGCAGCGCGAGACGATCAGGTCGACGACGTCCTGGCCATAGTCGAAGCGGATGCCGTGATTGTCGGCGATGCGGCGGCGGATGCGGTTCATCTGGATGGTGACGATCCCACCCAGCATCGCCGGCGTCAGCGGATAATAGGGCAGCACCAGCAGGCGGCCGAGCAAGGCCGGCGGGAAGACCTTGAGCAGTTCGGGCCGCAGCGCGTTGGCGAGGCCGTCGGCATCGGGCTTCATCTCCTCATCCTCGGTCAGGCTCATCACCAGATCGGTGCCGACGTTCGAGGTCAGCAGGATGATCGTGTTCTTGAAATCGATGTGACGGCCTTCGCTGTCGTTCATGAAGCCCTTGTCGAACACCTGGAAGAACATCTCGTGGACGTCCGGGTGCGCTTTCTCGACCTCGTCGAGCAGCACCACCGAATAGGGCCGCCGCCGCACCGCCTCGGTCAGCACGCCGCCCTGGCCGTAGCCGACATAGCCGGCGGGGGCGCCCTTCAAGGTGGAGACGGTGTGCGCCTCCTGGAACTCGCTCATGTTGATGACGATCATCGATTCGTCGCCGGAGAACAAAAGTTCGGACAGGACATGCGCGGTCTCGGTCTTGCCGACGCCCGACGGGCCGCACAGCATGAACACGCCGACCGGCTTGTTGGGATTGTCGAGCTTGGCGCGGCTGGTCTGGATGCGCTTGGCGATCGCATCCATCGCATGGTCCTGGCCGATCACGCGTTTCTTCAACTGGTCGGCGATCGTCAGAACCGACTGGATCTCGTCCTTGACCATCCGGCCGATCGGGATGCCGGTCCAGTCGCCGACCACCGCCGCCACTGCATCCTGATCGACGACCCCGAATACCATCGGCGTATCGCCCTGCGCCGTCGCCATGCCGGCGAGCGCGGTGTCGAGCGCCGCCATCAGCGCGGTTTCGTCGGCGGGGCTGTCACCCTCCCCCGCCGCTTCGCGCGCGTCGGTCAGCGCCTTGCGCGCCGCGACCGCCTGTTCGAGCGCCGCCTTCTCGCCGTTCCATTTGACGGTGACCGCGTCGACCGCCGCCTTCGCCGCGGCGATCTCCTCGTCGAGCTTTTCGACGCGATCATCCTTGCGATACTGGCCGGCATGTTCGCGCACCGCCACCTCGCGCTCGACCTCGAGCAGTTCGAGCCGGCGCATCGCATCCTCGACCCGCGCCGGCGTCGCGTGCTGCGAGACGGCGACGCGCGCGCAGGCGGTGTCGAGCAGGCTCACCGCCTTGTCGGGCAATTGCCGCGCGGGCACATAGCGCTGTGAGAGCGTGACCGCCGCCGCCACCGCCTCGTCGAGCACGACGATATGGTGATGCGCCTCCATCATCGGCGCGACCGAACGGAGCATCGCGATCGCCTTGCCGGTCTCGGGCTCGGCGACGTCGACGGTCTGGAAGCGCCGCGTCAGCGCCGGATCCTTCTCGAAATATTGGCGGTATTCGGCATAGGTGGTCGCCGCGATCGTGCGCAGCCGCCCGCGTGCCAGCGCCGGCTTGAGCAGATTGGCGGCGTCGCCGGTGCCCGCCTGCCCGCCGGCGCCGATCAACGTGTGCGCCTCGTCGATGAACAATATGATCGGCACCGGACTCGATTCGACCTCGTCGATCACCGCGCGCAGCCGTTTCTCGAACTCGCCCTTCACGCTGGCGCCGGCCTGCATCAGGCCGATGTCGAGCGAGCGCAGGGTGACGCCCTTCAGCGCCGGCGGCACGTCGCCATCGGCGATCCGGCGCGCAAAGCCCTCGACCACCGCGGTCTTGCCGACGCCGGCCTCGCCGACGAGGATCGGGTTGTTCTGGCGCCGGCGCAGCAGGATATCGATCACCTGCCGGATCTCGCCGTCGCGTCCGACGATCCGGTCGATCTCGCCCGACTTCGCCTTCGCCGTCAGGTCGATCGAGAATTTGGCGAGCGCCTCGCCCGCGCCGACCGGCCCGGCCTCGCCGCCGTCGCCATCACCGATCGCCGCCGGGCCTGCATCGCGCTGCGTTGTCTCGGACGAGGCGCGGACGACCTGCTCGAACTCGCCGGCGAGCTTCTCGACCTGGACCTTGCGCCACTCGGACGACAGATTGAACAGCGCGTTCTTCAAGGTCGGCGTGCGCAGCATGCCGTAGATCAGGTGACCGGTGCGGATCCGGCCGGCCGAATATTGCAGCGACGCATAGAGCCAGCCCTTCTCGATCGCCTCCTCGATCTGCGGCGAAAAGTCCGAGATCGCGGTGGCGCCGCGCGGCAGCGCGTCGAGCGCCGCGACCGTGTCGCGCGCGAGCTTGCTGTCGTCGATGCCGAACGCCGACCGGATCGCGGCGATGTCGTTCTGCGCATCCTGCAGCAGGAGGTGCAGCCAGTGGACCAGCTCGACGTAAGGGTTGCCGCGCATCTTGCAGAAACCGGTCGCGGTCTCGATCGCCTTAAGCGCGGTCGGGTTGAGGCGCCCGAACAGGGCTGAGCGGCTGATCTCGGTCATCTATCTTCCCCTAGATTCGGGCCTTGGCGGCCGGTCTTTTCCGCAAATGGGTATCGGCGCGGATGCGATCGGACGATCCCGGCTTCATCCATGCGGTCCAGCCGAGCCGCGCCATGCCGTCGAGCTTCGCCGGCCGGGCGTGGCATTCGGCCAGTTCGATCGTCAGATCCCATTCGAGATGCGCCGGCGCGAACGCGTCGAGCGCCGCCGAGGCAATCGCGAAGCGCGGGCCCGACGGCAGCAACTGGTGATAATCGTTGAGGCTGTTGGCGCGGATCACCACCTTGAACGCGTCGGAGGCGACGCGCACGCGCCGCCCCAGCACGAGATCGTCGCCCAATGTGCTGAAGCTGCGCCCCAGCCGGCTGCGATCCTCGGGTTCGATGTCGCGCCAGCGCGCCTGGAACTCGCGCACCTTGACCGGCTGGCGCAGCAAATGGCTCATGCCGTCCTCGATCGCGGCGGCGCTGCGGCGCGATGCGAACAGCCCGGCATAATGGACGCGCGCGCGCGACGGGAAGATCGAGTCCGGGGCGACCCCCTCGGTCGCGCCCGAGAGCGCGCCCAGCCAGGTCGCGAAGCGGTCGTCGTCGATCCGGTCGGCCTGCGCCGCCGGCTGCGAATCCGCCCAGGCACGGTAGAAATATTGCAGCATCCTGGCAGCGATCAGATCGAGGAAATCGCCGAACGGCTGGGTCTTGGCATAACGCCGCTCATAGGCGGCGAATTCGGTCAGATGCGTCGGCAGCGGCCCCATCGGCCCGGTCAGTCCGAACCAGTGGCCATGGAGCTTGGCGCGGCCCTTGCGCAGTTCGACCTTGTCCAAGGTCGCATCGGGAAAGGCCAGGCTCGGCGTCTGCGCGAGATCGACGACGCTCTGGTTCGGCCGGCGCGCGGTCCCCACACGCGGCAGATGCTGCGCGCGCGCCTCCGCCCCCCGCACCACCGGAAACAGCCCCGCGCGCCGCACGGTTGCCGCTGCCGCCAGCAGGAAGCTCAGATGCTGTTCTGGCGGCCTATCCTCGGCGGCCATCGCGCGAACTCTCCTTCCAGTGGGCTTTCGAAGATCGTCTCGGTGAACGAATTGATACTGGCGAATTCGGCGAGGAATTGCTCGAGCACCGCGCCGAACAGGAACATCCGCGACCGGTCGAACGCGACGTCGTCGAGCTTGATGCGGATACGATGGCCGCGCGCGATCGCCATCCGGTCGAGCCCGGGCACGCGGCGCGCGACCAGTTTCGAGCGAACCGCGAGAATGCCGTCGATCTGGCGCCGGAGCGCGGCGTCGTCCTGGTGGCCGTAGAGCGCGAGATGGTCGCGCAGCACCGCCGGATCGTCATGATCCTCCGGCGCCAGCGTGGCATAATTGGGCGTCAGATGCGCGATCACCCGCCAGGCGGCGTCGCCCATGCCCAGCGGTGGGCGCGGCCGCGTCGGGGCGCGCAGCACGGTGACCGCACGCACCGGCACGCCGGTGACGGTGAAATGCTGGTCACCGCGGAAGGTGAGCAGTTCGGGCAGCTCGCGATTGCTGACCAGTGCGCGCACCGCCAGTTCGGTGATGTCGTCGAGCCGGGTCGGATCGCCCGGCGCGGTCAGGCTGATCCAGGTCTCGGTGCCGACATAGTCGGTGCGGCGGCGGACGCGCTGCTCCTTGGTCGAGAGCCGCCGCCAGCGCAATATCGTTGTGTAGAACAGGGCCTCGCGCCAATCGTAGAGCAAGGCGCCATAGGAATAGAGCGGCGCCACGATCCGCGGATCGACATTGTCGCGGGCAAAAGCCTTGACGTCGAGCAGCCGGAACACCTCGAAATCGAGCGGCCGGGTGCGATCGGGCAGCACCTGGAATTCATGGTCGAACGGCGTGATCTCGACGCGGCCGAGCTGCTTTTCGAACAGGTTGATCGCCGGCGTCGCGAACAGGCGGAAATTGGCGGGCTCGATCGCGCCGGTCAGGATCGGCGACGAGCGCGAGAACAGCAGCACGACGTCGCACGCGCCCTTGACCCCGGCGAAGGCGCGGTCGAGTCCCTTCAGCGCCATGAACAGGAAGCGTTCGGGACAGGCGAAATATTCGGTCAGCAGCCGATAGCCGCGGAACGAGCGCAATTCGGCCGGCAGCAGCGCCTCTTCGGTCGCGAAGCCGACCTGCTCGGGCAAGGGCAGCTTGCGCCATGATTCGGTCGACGCCGACGACGCCGAGCGCGCGATCACGGTCAGCGTCTCGCCGGCGATCTGGCGATAGAGTTCGCCCGGCACCGATTCGGCGCCGTCGAGATAGATCGGCAGCCGATCGGGCTTGAGCAGGTCGAGCTCGGAGCCGCCGGTCGCCTCGAAGCGCAGCCGCAGCCCCGCTTCGGCCTGCACGCCGGCGACCCCGGCATAGTGCGCGATGCCGGCGCGGCTCGACAGATATTCGACCTCGCTGATCTTCAGCGGCCACAGGGTCACGTCATGGCCGGTGCGGAACAGCACCGGCGTATTCTCCTGCTCGCGCGCCATCGCGGTCAGTTCGGTGCCGCGCGGCACCAGATGCCCCTTGTTGAGGATCTGGTCGCCTTCCTTGGGCTCGAAGCCGGCGATGCAGATCGATGGCGTCGGCGCCAGATAATGCGGCTGGATCGCGTGCAGCAGATGCTGGGTGAATTCGGGATATTGATCGCGCAGCTTCAGCTGCACGCGCGCGCCGAGGAAGGCGACGCCTTCCAGCAGCCGCTCGACATAAGGGTCGGGATCGGTCGGCGTCTTGAGCCCGAGCCGGCCGGCGACGGTCTCATGCTCCTCGCCGAATTCGCGCGCGGCGTCGCGGAGATAGCCGAGCTCGTCATTATACATCCGGAGCAGGCGCGGATCCACGGGCTACTCCGAGACGTCCACGGACGCGCTGTCGCTGTCGACCTCGGTGCGGAACTTGACCGGCATCGCCTGCGCGGCGGCGGTGATGTCGCCGTGGATGATGTAGGTCACCGAATTGGGCCGGTCGGCATTCGCCATCGGCTCGACCGTCAGCGACTCGCCCTTCAGCCGCGGCTCGAACGCGCGAATCGCGGCGCGCATCTCGCGCGCGCGGTGGAGGATCGTGCGGCGATGGAAGGATTTGCCGGCGAGATCGGGCACGCCATAGTTGATCACCGAGGTCTTGACCCGCGGATAGGGTTCGAGATCGTTGAGCGCGCCGAAGTTGGTGGTGTTGAGCAGCCAGGCGATGTCGCGGCGGATCGTCGCCCGCAACGCGGTCTCGTTGAAGCGTTCGAGCCGCGGCACCGCATAATGGCGCATCGCCTCGCGCGCGATCACCGGCGTCTCCTCGGCTTCCTCACGCAGGCCCGACATCTCGACGTCGGCGACCAGCTTGTCGAACAAGGTCGGGGTCAGACGCTGTTTGACGGCCACCGGGTGCGGCCTAGTCGAAGATCAGATTGCGGACGGAGAGGATCTCGCGATCGTCTTCGCCGTCGAGCGACCACAGATGCACGCCCGATCCGGCCTGGCCCCAGGCGGTGTCGGTCCAGCCGGTGGCACGCGCCAGACGTTCGGCGGTGTCGGCCGAGGCCTCGCTCCCCGGATAGCGGGTCGGCAGCATCGCCGCGACCGACTGACCGGCCCGGAAATGAATCTGCACCGGATACCAGACGATATCGCGCAGATCGCGCGGCCCTTCGCTTTCGATGCGGGCAACGACATCGAACGGGACGATGCCATAACGACCGCCGATGATCGCCTCGCACGCCGGGCCGAAACGGCTGTCGGCGTCGGCGATCCAGCCGAAACGGGTGCCGTCGAGTTCGCCGGGCATGTCCGGCGCCAGATCGAAGGCGCGATCGCGCGCAGCCTCGCCTTCGGCATCGCGGCCGGCGGCGAAATGGCCGATGGCCTCGACCAGTCCTGCCGCCCAGTCCGAATGGGCGAGCAGATCGGGTGCGGCCTTGCCCGCGAACACTGCGGCGCGCACCGCCTCGGCATCGATCGCCTGACCATAAGCGACCCCCAGCATCTGCGCTTCGGGTGCCAATTTGGCCAGGGTCGCCAGTTGCGTCCGCGCCTTGTCCCATTCGCCCGCGACCGCGAGCAGCTGGAACAGGAACATCCGCGCCTGGTCGTTGGCAGGATTTGCGCGGACGAACTCGACGAGCGCGCGCCGCGCGCCGTCGAGATCGCCATCACGCAGCAGCTGATGGGCTTGCTGCATCATTCAAAGGGTTCCAGTCGATGAGACGGATCAGACCTTCTCGCCGGCGCGGACGTCGAAGCCGCCCTTGACGGTCTTGCCGGCGCCGCCCTTGGCGTCCTGCTCGACATAGGAGAATTCGATCTTGGCGCAATTGAGCGAGATCGACTCGAGCACGCTGTCACCCGAGCTGTTGCCGCTGTTGTTGGTGCTCGAAACGATCAGGTCGGACAGTTCGACCTTGTAATATTCGAGCGGCTTGTCGCCCGCCTTGCGGACGTAGATCGTCGCCTTGGGGAAGTGGGTGCCGGCACCGCAGGCCTGGAACAGCTTGGGCGACGATTTATCGACTTCCTTGACGATGCTGATGTCCTGGAACTCGGCCTTGCCGGCGCCGCCGCCGGCACCGCCGCGCGCGAACGATCCAGACTGAACGGCACCGAAGCTGAACGAAAGTATGTCGATCTGGCCTTCATGCCCTTTCTTCGACGATTCGCCGGGGGTTTCAGGGAGATCGAGGAACATATCTACGGCCATGAGTAACTCCTATTTGCATGTTGTTCTTCGGATTGTTTACTCGACCCTTATCATTGTCTCTGTGATTGCCGGCACATGGCCGAAAAAATTCCGGAAAATCGGCTCAGCCCTTACCCTTCGGGAGGCGCGAGACCATCGAAAGCGCGATGTCCATGCCCTCGAGCTGATAGTGCGGCACGAACATGAACTTGCCGCGGTAATAGCCCGGATTCTCGGGATCGGGCACGATCTCGATCTTGGCGTCCTTCAACGGCAGCTTGGCCTTGGTCGCCTCGCTCGACAATTCGGGCGAACCGTCGACATATTGCATGATCCAGTCGGACAGGTCGCGCTCGAGCTCGCGCTCTTCGCGCGTGCCGCCCACCCAGTCGCGCACCATGCATTTGAGATAATGGGCGAAGCGGCAGCTCGCAAAGATGTAGGGCAGCCGCGCCGACAGATTGGCGTTGGCGGTGGCGTCGGCGCTCTCATAGGCCTTGGGCTTGTTGAGCGTCTGCGCGCCGATGAAGGTCGCCTGGTCGCTGTTCTTGCGGTGGATCAGGGCGAGCAGGCCGGCGGCGGACAATTCGGCCTCGCGCCGGTCGGAGATCGCGATCTCGGTCGGGCATTTCATGTCGACGCCGCCATCGTCGGTCGGGAAGGTCGCGGTCGGCAGGCCTTCGACCGTGCCACCCGATTCGACGCCGCGGATCCGCGTGCACCAGCCATAGTTCGAGAAGGCGTCGTTGATCCGCGTGCCCATCGCATAGGCCGCATTCAGCCAGAGATGCTTGTCGTGCTCGCCGCTGGTATCCTCCTCGAACGCGAATTCGTCGACCGGCTCGCTCTTCGCGCCATAGGTCGGCCGGCCGAGGAAGCGCGGCATCGTCAGCGCGAGATAGCGGCTGTCGTCGGAGGCGCGGAAGCTGCGCCACGCCATATAGTCGGTCGCGTCGAACAATTTGCCGAGATCGCGCGGATTGGCGAGTTCCTGCCAGCTTTCCATCCCGAACAGGGTCGGCGCCGCCGCGGCGATGAATGGCGCGTGGCTGGCCGCGCCGATCTTCGCGAGGCCCTTCATGACCTCGAGATCGGGCGCGCTGTGATCGAAATTATAGTCGCAGACGAACGAGCCGTAGGGCTGGCCGCCGAGCTGGCCGAATTCCGATTCATAGATCTTCTTGAACAGCGGACTCTGGTCCCATGCCGCATCGCGATATTGCCGGAACATCTTCCGGCATTCGTCCTTCGACATGTTCATGACCCGGATTTTCAGGTCCTTGCCGGTCGACGTGTTCATGACGAGATAGTTGAGACCGCGCCACGCCGATTCCAGCCGCTGGAATTCGGAATTGTGGAGGATCAGGTTGACCTGCTCGCTGAGCTTGCGGTCGAGCGCCGCGCGCATCGCGTCAACGGTGGAGAATACGTCGTCGCCGATCACCGCGGCATCGGCCAGCGCCTGCTGCGCCAGCGTCTGCACCGCCTCCTCGATCCGGCCCTTGCGGGCGTCGTCGTTGGGCCTGAACTCCTTCTTCAGCAGCGCCGAGAAATCGTCGAACGCGACCGTTTCGGCCTGCGGCTGTGCGCCCTGACCCTGAACAGCTTCCTGCGCCATAAAAATCCGTCTCCAGCCTGATGCCTGCGCCGCGCGCCCGTATCGTCTCCGGGGCCAGCCTTATTCGCCCATCTCGCTTATTCGCCGATCTCGCTCATTCACCCGTCTCGCCCGCGCCGTCCGGCGCCGCGGCTTCGTCCGACTGCGTCTTCGCCGCCGAGATCGCCTGCAGCAGCGCGGGATCCTTCAGCACCTTGTCCAGCAGTTCCTGCGCGCCGTCCTTGCCGTCCATGTAGAGCAGCAGATCGTTGAGCTGCTGGCGTGCCTCGAGCAGCTTGGCGAGCGCCGGGATGTTCTTGGCGATCGCGCCCGGGCTGAAATCGTCCATGCTCTTGAACGTCAGGTCGACGCCCAGCTTGCCGCCGGTGCCCGACAGCGTATTATCGACCATGAAGGCGGCGCGCGGCGCGATCGCCTCCATCCGCTGGTCGAAATTGTCCATGTCGAACTCGGTGAAGTCACGCTTGTCGGGCGACTTCTTCTCGACGAGGCTCTTGCCCGACAGATCGGACATCACCCCCATCACGAAGGGGAGCTCGACCTTCTGGCGCGAGCCGTAGGTCTCGACCTCATATTCGATGTGCACGCGCGGCGCACGATTCTTCGCGATGAACTTCTGTCCGCTCTGGATTGCCATATCCGAATCCCCAGCCATAAGCGTTTCAAGATCTATAGCGCAGGCGACCCTTTTCGGGTCACGATACGCTCACCCATTATCCGTAGCAAACCCTTCATTTCGCGACCTTGTCAATCGTCGGAATCCTCGCGCTGCGACACCAGGACCTTCTTTGCGTCGGACAGGCTGTCCGGCGCGATATCCTCCAGCAAGGTGAGGAAATCCATTTCGACCCAATCGCGTGCGCGCCGCAGCACCACGGGGACCGGACTCGCCGGTTCGCGCCGGCGATAATAATCGACGATCGCGTCGATCGCCTTGACGACATCCTCGCGACTGTCGACCCGGCCGGCAATCCGCGCGCCGCCGCCGCGCGGCTCGCCCGCGGCCGCCGACCCCGCATCGCCGCCATCGTCGGCATCACCCGCCGGGGATGCCGCGTCGTCCGCCTCGGCCAGCCCCGCGAACGGCATCAGCCCTTTGCGGATCGCCTCGATCGCTTCATAGGTCGCGGCAAAATTGGTGCCGGTCTCGCCGTCCGCCTGCGCGGTCAGCACCGTGTCGATGCGGCGGATGGCATCGCGGATATGGTCGACGCGGTCGATGGCCTGGCTGATATCCTCGACCGGCAGATCCTCGATCGCGGCGCGGAACATGCCATAGCCTTCGGCGGAATCGCCACTCGCGGCGAACCGGTCGAGATCCTGACCGGTATAATGGCCGAGTCGCGGATGCGCGATCAGCACCGTGCGCTTGAGCGGGCCGACGAACTCGCCGACATGCGCCAGCGAGTCGCACGGTCCCTTGCGCCCCTGGAACCCCAGCTCGTCGAGCATCGGATGCATCGCATCCCAATGATCCTCGAACAGTCCCGCCAGATAGAGGCAACCCGCCTCGACGACGACGAGGTCGCCCGCGCGCGCGCCGGCGCGCGCCAGATAGACCGCCAGCCAGATATCGCGCGTCTGCCGCGCCTGGCCGACGATCAGCTTGATGATGCTGCGCCAGTCGACCGGCGCCTGATCCTCGTCGCCGGCGAAGGAACTGCTGAAGGCGTCCTCGATTTCCTGGCGCTGGGGATCGTAACCCAGATCCGGTCCGGCCGGCTCGTCGTCCGAAATCGGCGCCAGCAGCTCTTCGAGAGGGATCAGCAGTCCGGAAAACTCGCTCATTCCCCAAGGCTCTCCGCTAGGCGCATATAGTCGTTCGGGCGCACGCCCGTCAGCGGATCATGCAGGACGGATACGGCGGAGACAATCCGGGGAGACAATCCGGTGCGCCCGCCGACGCTATCAGCGGATCAGCACGGCCTCGACGCGGCGATTTTCCCTGCCATTGGCGGAGATCGGCTTGTCGGGGCCATAGCCGACCACCTCGATCCGATCGCTCGCGACGCCCGCGGCGATCATCGCGTCCGCCACCGATTGGGCGCGGCGGCGCGACAGTTCGAGATTGCTCTGCCGGCTGCCGACCGCATCGGTATGGCCTTCGATGCGGATGCGCTTGTCGCCGCTGGCGGCGAGCATCGCCGCTGCGAGCGTCCGCACCCTGCTGAGATCGCTGCCGAGCAGCTCGGTCGACCCGCTGCCGAACTGCAGTTGCAGATCGGCGCGCCCGATCCCGGCCTGTCCGACCCCGGCCTGTCCGACCCCAGGCTGCGCGGCGACCGGGCGCTTCGCGACCGCCAGCGGCGATGGGTTGCGGCCCGCGTCGACCTGCGGACGGGGCAGCGCCCGTGCCACGCCGTTGCGGGGCTCCTGCGGTCTTTGCGCCGCCACCGGGACGGTGCGCGGTGCCGCCAGACGGAAACCGCGGGTGTCGGGCGCCTGCTCGACGGTGGTGGTGGCCTCGCCGCACTCCTTGAAGACCTGGCACTTGAGGTCGGCCGCCGAAGGACCAGCGTCTTGGGCGAAAGCGGCGGCGGGAACGACCATCAACGCAAACGCGGAAATAAGGGTTGGAAGATGCATGTTAACCTCCGGAAAACGAATCTCGTTTTTCTGATTTCGGTATAGGCCGACTCGGGGGTCCCCTCAAGTGACGGGCGTCACAGCTGCCGGACCCTTTTTTCGGTGCCGCGCGTTTGCGCGCGGTTTTGGCGAAGTCCGTCCCGGCGCCGCGGCAGAAGACCGGACGCCGCCCCGAAGAAAAAGCGTCGAATCCAGGTGACGGGCGGCACAGCCCTGTGGCCGAGGCACCGCTAAAGATCGGTGCGAACGGACAGCGTCCATTGCGGGCCATCGTGCCGGGGTGGCGATGCCGCGTCCGGGCGACCGTCAAATTCGGTGCGATTGCACCGAACGCCTTGTTCTATATGATCGGCCGGCGGCATGCGGCCGATCGCCGTTGGGAGATTAGAGGGGATGGCCTCCGAGTCCAATCGTCAGACGCAGCTCAGGATCGAGCTGGGCGGCGAGCAGGTCGAGATCGAGCGGATTCGGGCGACCGAAGCGCTGTCCGAGCCGTTCCACATCGCCCTCGACCTGATCGCCGAGCATGAAGAGATCGATCTGCTGCCGCATCTCGGCAAGCTGGCGACGATCACGCTGCGCGAAGACGACGCCCATCGCCGCTATTTCACCGGTTTGCCCGTCGACGGCGCCTTCATCAAGGAAACCACCGAGGGCTTTCATTACCGGCTGACCCTTGTTCCCTGGACCTGGTTCATGACGCAGAATTCGCAATTCGCGATCTTCCAGGACATGAGCGCGGTCGACATCATCAAGAAGGTTTTCACCGACGCCGGTGCGTCCGATGTCGAATACCGGCTCAACGGCAGCTACAAGCCGCGAGTCTATTGCGTCCAGTATCGCGAGAGCGACTTCGCGTTCGTCAGCCGGCTGATGGAGGAAGAGGGCATCTATTATTTCTACCGGCACGAAGCGACCCGCCATGTGCTGGTGCTGTGCGATGCGCCCTCTTCGCACAAGGCCGGCGACCCGGCCGAACTCCATTACAATCCGGACTCGGTTTCGGTGTTCAACATCGATTCGGCCGCGCGCGCCGCGACCGACACGATGTTCTATCTGCAGCGCTGGACCGAACGGGTGTCGAGCCTCAGCGCCGCCAAGGTGACGATCCGCGACTTCGACTTCGAGAAGCCCGAAAAGCCGCTGGAAGCCAGGACCGAAGCGGCGCGCGCACATCCGCGCGACACGCAGGAAATCTATCATTATCCCGGCCGCTATCCCGACGAAGGCGTCGGCGGCAGCTTCAGCCAGGTCATGCTCGACGCGCGGCGCGCGGCGCGCAAGCTCTATGTCGGCAATGCCCAGTCGCAGGCGCTCGCATGCGGCGGCAAGGTCAGGGTCGACGGGCACGACACCGAGCGGCTGAACGGCGAGTTCCTGATCGTCCGGACGTTACACAGCATCACCGCCGAGAAATACCGCTCCGGCGAAGCCGACGAGGAGGATGATTTCAACATCGAATTCCAGGCGGTTCCGGCGGCGGTGCAGTGGCGCGCGCCGGCGTCCACGCCGCGCCCGGTGATCAGCGGACTGGAGACCGCGATCGTCACCGGGCCGCCGGGCGAGGAAATCTATTGCGACAAATATGGCCGCGTGAAGGTGCGCTTCCCGTGGGACCGATCGGGCAGCCAGAGTGAGAAGAGCACCTGCTGGATGCGCGTGTCGCAGACCGGGGGACTCGGCAACATCATCCTGCCGCGCGTCGGCCACGAGGTGCTGGTCGACTTCCTCGACGGCAATCCCGACCGGCCCCTGGTGGTCGGCCGCGTGTTCAATGCCCAGAACATGCCGACCTATGCGCTGCCCGAAAACAAGACGCGCGCGCTGTGGCGGACCAAACGCTATGGCGAAACCGGCGATTACGGGCACGCCAAGGCGCTCGACACCGGCCAGCCCGGCGTCAACGAACTGCGGTTCGAGGACAAGGGCGGGCACGAGGAGGTATTCATCCACGCCGAGCGCGACATGAACACGCGCATCCGCCACAAGGAAACCCACCATGTCGGCCATGATCAGGGGATCATGATCGGCTATAATCGCGACGAGGACGTCGGCAACGACGAGACCGTCAAGATCGGCAAGAACCAGACCAACGACATCGGCGAGAACCAGAAGGAGACGATCGGCAAGAATCGCGACGTCACGGTCAAGTCCGACGACAATCTGGACGTGAAGGGCAAGATCACGATCAAGGCCGGATCGACGATCGAGATCGAGGCGGGCGCGAGCATCACGCTGACGGTGGGCTCGACGACGATCAAGCTCGACCCGATCGGGATCAAGCTGGACGGGACGATGATCAACGTCACCGGCAAGGCGATGGCCGAGTTGACGTCGCCGATGACGACGGTGAAGGGTGACGGGATGCTGA
>Ga0207641_10002189_pt1 | contig 18382 bp, 20 predicted proteins | sample KBSSwiS62_FD_184306 | JGI IMG/M metagenome (GOLD analysis project Ga0207641, IMG submission 184306) | Switchgrass rhizosphere microbial communities from Kellogg Biological Station, Michigan, USA - KBS Switchgrass S6-2 (SPAdes) (version 2) | ecosystem: Host-associated > Plants > Roots >... | reverse complement strand
ATTTGTTCACGATCAGCCTGGAACGTTGTTCACAGTCCGCTGGAATCAGCGTTCACGTTGGCTTGGAAACCCTGTTCACCATGAGCCGGAATATGCAATGAGGACCGTTGGCCATCAACTGGGAGAACGCTTCATGACTCACTTCCCGCATCCGCAGGGAACCCCGCCGGTGACAGAGTTCGATCGGTGGATAAATGAAATCGTGTCAATGACCGGCCTCGAGCGATCCCAGGCGCGCCGGGTTTTGGGAGCGGTCTCGAGAGGGTTATCGAGCCGGCTGCCGTCGTCGGATGCGAACGGACTCATTGATCAACTGCCGAGTGCAGTGCGGCAACAGATGAGTCATGACCTGGAGTTGCGTGCCGGCGATAAACGAGGCGATTTCGCCGACGAGGTGTGTAAGTGCTGTCCGCAGCTGACTCACAAGCAGGGCGAGCGTGCCATCTGGGCCGTGTTCACCGTGCTCTCACGACACATCTCCCCGCAATGGGTTCGGCATGCCCGCTCTGTGTTGCCTACCCAGATCAGTACGTTGTGGAACACCGCAGCCTGATGCTCTGTTCAGAAAAAGGATGCGAAGCGGACAGCAGGCCTACGCAAAAGGAATCTGCAACTCAGTGCGATACTCGGCGACCGTCGAAGCAATGAAACGCTTCGGTAGTTGATATCCTCGTTGATCGGCGCCAAAGCGCACATATGCCTCTCGTAGCGGCCCGGCGGTGCATGCGCCGCTGAGGCGCATCCATCTCTTGATCGCCTGGAAAACGAACGGCGCTCGGTTGTAGCTACCGGAAAATCCCAGGCAGGCCGCCCGCCGCGTCCCTTCGACTATTCTCCCGCCAACGGCCGCCAGTGCGGCCGAGTGAATGGGTATACAAACTTCGACCTCGGCATTCCTGTCGCAGTAGTCTTCGCCATGCAGGAGCAGAAATGGCTGTCGAGCGGCGCGAGCATGTTGTCGAGCAACTGCCCGCTCAGCAGCCTCAAACATCTTGTAGACGGCGGTGTTGGCCATCCCGGCACGGTCACGCAGCGTATACGCGGGAATATCCGGGATGCTCCTCTGCGTCGGAGTTCCGTGGCAGGACGCTACTTCGGAACTCGCCACTTGCTGAATCCAATGATCGATGGCCCTCAGGCTTTTGAGGTCCTCGTCGAGTCGATGGCAGATAGTCTTTCGCAGATGCAGCAGTAGGGCTGTGCGACAGTCTGAATCCCGGTGACCCGCGATCCAGGTGCGTAAGTTCGCCACGCTACAGCCCAGTTCGCGCAGCAGTCGCAGTTCCCGAAGCGTCGCGAGTTGATCAGTCTCGTAGTACCGATAGCCCGAATGCGGATCGACGTAAGTAGGCCGAAATACGCCGGCGCGTTCGTAATAACGAAGAGTCTTGATAGTGACCGATGCTCGGCGAGCAAAGGCACCGATCCTCAATACAGCCATGGGCCAAGCGCCTGTTGGAGCATCTTGTGTCTCCCCCTGGGACAGGGTTCAGTATAACGGCTCTACGGAGGAACCGACATGCTCGAGTACCTGAAGCTGGTGGCTACCGCGCTCTTGTTCGGAGGCTTTCTGATTGCTCCGGCGTTCCCCGCAGACAATGTATTGTTGCCTCGTAAGGCGGGACCTGAAAAGAATGAATCGTACCCGGGCGTGACGGTCCTCTACGATGCCATCCGCGATGCCAGCGGACATCGGCTCCGGATCATCGCCACGCACCCGGATGATGGTAACCATCGAGCCCGGTACCCTGTTATTTTCGTCGTCGGCTGGCTGAGCTGCGATACGGTTGAAGCGCCGCCGGGCACGCAGGATGGCACTCAGCGCATGCTCCAATCGATAGCCGAGGTTCCGGGCTTCGCGACTGTTCGGCTGGAGAAGCCGGGGGTTGGCGATTCAGAGGGCGACTGCGCCAAAACCGATTTCACCACGGAGCTCGCCGCCTACCAACTGGCGTTTCGCCATCTCGGGGACTACCCGTTCGCGGATCCCGACCGGGTCTTTCTCTTCGGCATGAGCAACGGCGGTGGCTTTGCGCCCCTGGTTGCCAAAGGGGCACCAGTCAAGGGCTATGTAGTCGACGGCGGCTGGATCAAGACGTGGTTCGAGCACATGCTCGAGATCGAGCGGCGCCGACTGGTTCTCTTTGGCCACGCCCGATCCGAGATCAATGCACTGATGAAATCGGAGGAGCACCTCTACAGTGCCTACCTGCTCGGCCGCGAGTCGCCCCACAACATCTTCGCAGCGCAGCCACGACTCAAACTCTTCTGGGAGGGTGCGGAAGATCAGCAATACGGACGACCGATCGCGTACTACCAGCAGCTTCAGGACCTGGACCTGATGAACACCTGGTCCTCGGTTCGTGTGCCGGTCCTCGCTTTGCACGGCGAGTATGACTGGATCATGAGTCGCGGTGACTTCGAACTGCTCGTCGATCTCGTCAATCACAATGTACCCGGTGCAGCGGAATTGGTGGAGCTGCCCCACACGGGGCATACGTTCGAGCATTACGCTTCACTCCAGGATTCGTTCGAAGGCAAGCAACTTCCGTTCGATGAGAGCATCGCCCAGCGCGTAACCCGGTGGTTTATGGCACACCGCCAGTAAGTTGCTTCTCTCCATGAGTGCTACTACTTATTCATGAGCTTCAGCCACGCCACTACACTCTGGCCGCAACTGCAAATGACCGGAGAACGATGTGAGAGTGGCTTTTCGAGTTGGAATGTGTGCGGCGGTGCTCGTGGCGGCGGCAGGTGCGGGCACGGCTCGCGCCGATGACGGCCCATGGGAAGTGCGCCTGCGCGCTGTTGACCTCAATCCCGCAAATCATTCAGACGCGTATGCACCTTTGGGAATTCCCAAGGACGCCGTCCATGTGAATGACAAATGGATTCCTGACCTCGATTTCGAGTACTTCTTCACACCTCACTGGTCGACCGAGTTGCTGCTGACGGCCCCGCAGTCACAGAAAGTGATGGTCGAGCACAGCGCACTGGGCGGTCCTACGCAGATCGGCACGTTCAAACACCTGCCGCCGACACTGACCGTCAAATACAACCTGCTGCCGGGCAGCGCTTTCCAACCTTACATCGGTGCAGGCGTCAATCTAACCATCATTTCCGATGTCCAGCTGACCGTGCCTACGGTTGGGCGGTTGGACCTGGACAAAACCAGCGTGGGGCCTGCCGCGCAGGCCGGCTTTGACTACAAAGTAGCGGACCACTGGTATCTCAGCGCAGACTTCAAGTGGATAATGATCCGGTCGGACATCAGGTTCGCCGGCACGAAAATCTCACAGGCGCGCCTCGACCCGTTCCTGTTCGGAGTGGGAGTCGGCTATCGCTTCGGGGGCAAGTAGAGATATCTTGCCAGTGCCGCGGCTGGTCCCGTTTGGCCCCTGTCGATCCCGGCGGGGGCCGGCCCCTTCAGTCAGTGATCACCTGTCCCGTTCGGCTGCAGAAAGCGCTGTGCGAGCTTGAGTTCCCGCAGCATCGAGCGCTTCTTGCTCACGTGCGCTTGCATGCGCCGCAGGATATCGTCGAGAACGCGGACGGCCTCGCAGATGTGGGGGCCTTTGTTGAGCATGACGCACTCGGCGCGCTCGCCCATGGCCGCGTCGGTGATTTCGGCTCGTGATGGGACTCCGTCCTTCGCCAGATTCTCGAGCACCTGCGTAGCCCAGATCACAGGTACGTGTGCCGCCTCGCAGATCCACAGAATCTCCTCCTGCAGCTCCGCGAGGCGTTCGAAACCGCATTCCACGGCGAGGTCCCCACGCGCAATCATTACACCGCAACAGGCTCCGCGTAGCGAAGTCAACAGCAACTCGGGCAGGTTTTCGAACCCACGACGCGTCTCGATCTTGAGAATGATACCGAGCTGCTCGCCGTGCAGCCGCCGCAAATGCTCCTGCAGCTGCTCCAGGTCGCTGGCCCTGTTGACGAACGACAGTGAGATCATGTCAGCATGTCGAGCCACAAACTCGAGATCCTCGATGTCCTTGGCAGTGAGGGCCACGAGGCGCAGATTACTGTCCGGCAGGTTGATGCCCTTGTCACTGCGTAACTTGGACCCTCCGGGACGGGCCATATCGATCTTTACGATGACCCGATCAGATTCAACATCCTGCACGACGCCACCGATCATGCCGTCATCGAGCCAGATCCGCTCACCGCTACGCACGTCGTCGAAGACTTCAGGCAGTGTGCAAGCGATCGACGCCGGCGTCAGTACCTGGCCGCGAACGTCGCGGGTTGCGGGTCGGCCGGCCTGTTGATTGCGCGTGATGACGAGAATATCGCCGCGGTAAAGGACTATCGGCTCCTCGCGTGGCGCAATGTCTCCGACGGCGGCCGAAGCAGCCTTACCTTTGTGCCCGAGTCTCCTGAGAGCGGTTCCTGGGACAACGTAACAGGTCTTTTTGACCTCGGCCCATGCACCATCAGCGTTCACATCCACTATGCGCAGGGCCCGCCGTGCTTCACGCGCATCTGTCAACTCAACGGTGTCACCGACCTTCAACTGGTGCAGCCATGCGTCCGGCACGGGAAGGCTGGCCGAGGCACCGGAAGGCGCAGGGCGCGCATGCCTCATTCGGGTGAGCCAAATTCGTGCGGGTGTCATGGGCCGACCATACACATCACGTCCTGGCTTGATTTTGATGACCGCCGGTCCAGGCTCGAGCGGCCCCGTTCGCAATTTGGGACCCGCGAGATCCATAGCAACTTTGCAAGAGCGACCCAGCGCTTGGTTCGCGCGTCGCAAGTGCTCGATCATGTGTGCCCAGGCGGCCCGATCGTCGTGTGCGCAGTTGATTCGCATGCAATCCATACCTGAGTGCACGAGCTCATGAATGAGCGTGTAGTCATGCGCGGCTTCGCTCGGCATGGTGACCATGATGCGGACTTGCCGACCGGCTGGCGGCGGGCCAAGCAGCTTCTGGGCGTTCGCGGCAAGGCGATCCGAATTGACCACAGGTATCAAGGCGGTGGCCGTATCCGACGAGCCGCTGGCTCTGAGCGCATTTAGGGCTGTGCGCACAGCGTCTACCGAACTCAGCACCTGACCTTCCGAACGGCCCAAAGAAGACAGCCCAAAGCGGGACAACCGCGCCTGCAAAGGCCGCAGGTCATGTTGGCGCAGCGCCAGATAATTGAGGAGATTCTCCGCACTGGCGCGGTGCTGAGGCTGCACGGCCTCGAGATGGCAATGAGCCTGAGCGGTAGCGTCGACCATCTCACCGCGGACTACATCGAGATACTCCGCGAGCTCGGCGACCTCCCGAGCGTTTGCGGTCGGGTGAGCGGTGACTTGTCCGATCTGGGTCTGAGCGCGGGTTGTCATGATGACCGAGAATCTTCCCGTCGACATCCGCCGCGAAGAATCGCGCGCGCATTGCGCAATGCCAGGACGACGAGAAAATCATGAATGCGGGCGTCGGCGGCCAGACGGTCCACCTGTTCCCAGTAGATCTCATCAACTTGCTCGAATGGAACCTGCAGTTGCTCCGCGAGCGCCGCGATGAGATGTCCGGCGTTGGTGCGCGAGGTTCTCGGTCGGGGAGTTGCCAGGCTCATGGATCGCACACTATGGAAATTATCCGGAAATCTCGATCCGCGAATGTACGTAGCCGCTCAGCTTTCCAACATCTCCATACGTACAAACACGGATACGATCGCAGTCACCAGGAGAGGTACTCTCTTGCGATGACCAGGCAATCCGCGCCCTTGATTCCGGGGACCACTATTTTCGATGGTGAGGCGGCCCTCAAGGGCTATGCGCTCAATCGGATGTGCTTCTCGTTCAACAGTGCCGAGAACCGTGCCGAGTTCGTGCGGAATGAGGATGCGTATTGCGCGAGGTTTGGACTCGATGCACGACAGCGCGAAGCGGTGAGGCGGCGAAACGTCCTTGCGATGATCGACGCAGGGGGCAACATCTACTACCTGGCCAAACTGGCTGGAATCTTTGGCCTCAGTGTCCAGGACATCGGTGCGCAGCAGACCGGCATGACGGTCGAGGCCTTCAAGGCGAAGCTCCTGGCAGCGGGGAAATGACGTATGGCGCGAATCGTTGGTGCGGTCGCAACCTCCCATGTGCCTCTCATAGGCAAGGCCATCGCGTGCGGGCTGCAGGCGGAGCCTTACTGGAAGCCGTTTTTCGACGGTTATCGCGCCGTGCACGAGTGGCTCGCGGTCGTGCGGCCCGATGTCGCCGTGATCTTCTACAACGATCATGGCCTCAACTTCTTTCTGGACAAGATGCCCACCTTCGCGGTCGGGGCCGCGGAGCAGTATCGCAATGCGGATGAAGGCTGGGGATTACCCGCATTCGGCTCCTTTCCAGGGGCACCGCGCCTGTCCTGGCACCTGATCGAGTCACTCGTCGCCGCGGAGTTCGATGTTACAACCTGTCAGGAAATGTTGGTCGACCACGCTTTCGCCATTCCGATGGCGCTGTTGTGGCCCGGCAGCGGGCCTTGGCCGGTGAAGACGGTGCCGATCGCGATCAATACCGTTCAGCATCCGCTGCCAACGGCCGCGCGGTGTTTCAAACTCGGCCAGGCCGTCGGCCGCGCGCTCGAGGCATATGACGAGGACCTGAAGATCCTGATCGTCGGAACCGGAGGACTTTCCCACCAGCTCGAAGGCACGCGCGCGGGATTCATCAATAAGGACTTCGACCTGATGTGCATGGACAAGTTGACTCACGACCCGCGGGCGTTGACGGGATACTCGAATGCGCAACTCGTCGAGCTTGCAGGATCCCAGGGAGTTGAGCTCCTGATGTGGCTTGCCGCACGCGGCGCCCTGCACGCGAGCGTCTCCACGATCCAGCGCCATTACCACATTCCAATCTCAAACACTGCGGCAGGTCTGCTCGCGTTGGAGAATTCTGCGTAGACCGGGCTTCCTGCCCACCGGGCCTGCACTGCGCATCGAGTTGCGCTCAGCGGGAAAAGCGCGCCTCCTCTATGTCTTTTCGCTCGTCACAGCACTCAGAAGCCAATCGCGAAAGCGCAGGGCATACGTCCGCGCCTCATTGTTCCGAGTCAACAACCAATACGCGTCCGGGCCGTGCAAGACCTCCGGGAACGGTTGGACCAACCGTCTGGCCACGATTTCGCGCGCAAACAACCGCGGTGAGAGTAGTGCGACGCCAGCTGAGTCGAGTGCCGCCACGGCGGTCAGATCCTGGGTCGCGAAACATTGGCGCGTGAAGTCTCGCCCTGGAGGGAGCTTGACTCCGGCCGCTCGAAACCATCTGGGCCACTCTCGATCGGGCAGCAGCGGATAGTCGAGTAGCTCGGCTGCATGGGTGAGCTTGCGGCCACCGAGCAATCTCGGATCGAGTAGCGGCGTCGCTTCGACATCGAACAGCTTTGCTACGTCGAAGCCCGTCCATCTTCCGTTGCCGCTGCGAATCGCGATGTCGAAATTGACCATCGGGCGCAGCTCGGTGGAGACATCAACCGACAGCGCGACCGAGCGCGCCTGCGCCTGGTACATGTGCAGCCTCGGCGCAAGCCAGCGAGTAGCGAACGTCGGAGTCACGGTAAGGCGAAGCACTTTGTCCTTTCGACAAGTGGCAACCGCGGAGTGAAGCAACATCATGATGTCGTACATATCGCCGGCGAGTCGCTCGCCCGCATCGGTCAGAGTGAAGCGGGGTCCGTTGCGCACGAACAGCGGCGTTGCAAGTTCCGCTTGCAGATCGCGCATGCGTTGGCTGACTGCTCCGGGGCTCACGCCGAGCTCGGCTGCGGCCTTCGAAAAGCTTCGGTGGCGCGCACACGATTCGAAGAAGCGCAGCGACTCGAGTGACGGAAGGCGTTGTGTCATGGTGCCCGAATATTAAGCGGTGCTTAACATGATTACCTGGATTTATCGTTTTGTGATCGCGGGAGCCGGTGGCATAAAAGGGCCATGACTGTTTACCGCGAGCGCGGGGTGTTTACTCGACGCGCGTTCCTGACCGCTGTTGCCGCTTTCGGTTCGGACATCGCCTCGCCACAGAGGCGCCGACCGATCGCATTGATCGAAGCGCCATCCAATCTCGGGTTACGACCTCTGCGCCCTGGGCACGAGCCCGGTACCTGGCGCGCACCTCAGGCATTGCGGCAGGCAGGTCTCGCCGCAGTGCTATCCCCAACCCGAGTCACGAGCCTCGCTCGCCCGCAGTATCAATTCGAGGCGCAGCCGGAAACGCGGATCCGCAACGGGCAAGGTATTCGGCGCTTCAGTGAAGACCTTGCGCTTTGCGTACGTCAGAGTCTGACCGCGGGAGAGTTCCCCTTGGTCATTGGAGGAGATTGCAGCATTTTGCTGGGCTGCCTGTTCGGCGCGGGGCCGGGCCGGGTGGGTCTGGTCCATGTCGATGGTCACAGCGATTTCTACCACGCTGCCAATTACGACACGTCCTCGAGGCTCGGGAGCGCCGCCGGTATGGATCTCGCGCTCGCGACCGGGCGCGGCGAGAAGTTGTTGGCTGGGTGGGAGGGCCGCCCGCTGGTGGCCGATCGCGATGTGGTGCAGATCGGTGAGCGCGACGAGCTCTCGGCTGACTACGATTATCGCGACATCGAGCAAACCGAAATTCTTCGCATTCCCGTGCGGTGGGTTTTAAAAAACGGGGTGGAGGCGACCATTGCCAGGGCGCTCGCTTCGGGCGGTGGCGCGAGCCAGCCGCGCTGGTTGCACGTCGATTTGGATGTGCTCGATGAAAGAGTCATGGCGGCGGTCGACTCTCCGGGACGGCCGGGATTGCAATTCGGCGAACTTGCTCGCCTCATCGCGGGGCTCATGAGAGCCGGGCGGATCGTGGGTGCCGATGTTGCGATTTTCGATCCGGAGTTGGATCCGAAGGGCACCTATGCGCGGGCGATCGTCGCATGCCTCGGGCACGCGTTTGGTGAAGGAAACAATCTTCTGTGAAGCCAGGCAAGTTTTGGATAGCGGTCCCGGCCATCCTGTCGGTAGCGTCTTTGACGCACGCTGCCGGCAACGCGCCGCGCCCGATTCGCTGGACGCCTGTGGCCATCTCTTCAGGCGGATATGAGTCATCGCCGACGTTCTCGCCGGACGGACATGAGCTGTACTTCATCGCCGCGGACAAACACTTCAGGAGTTGGCGCGTCATGATGTCGCGATGTGAGGCGAGAGGCTGGTCGGCACCGACATCTCCCTCGTTCGCCGCGCATGCGGGCGTCATCGAAGTGGATCCATTTTTCACGCCCGACGGTAAGGGCCTTTATTTCATCTCGGCGCGCCAGGACCTGGTCCGTGCGCAATCTGGGAGCGCCCGTGAGCACTGCTGCAGATGAGTACGAGGCGGCGGTTTCGGAGGACGGCAATACACTGATCCTCGTCGCTGATCGGGGCGATCGCTCGCACCTGTATCGCTTCGTGAAGCATGGGAATCGCTGGCATGAAGTGGGGCTCGTACCTGCGGACCCGCACGTCTTTCAAGTGGGGCCGCTGTTATCGCCGAATGCACAACGGTTGCTGTTCGCTCAGGCAACACCACGGGAGTCGGGCGAAATGTTTTTGATCGACCTGGTCGCAGGTACGCGCGAACCCTGGCCGCCCGGATGCTCGCCGTCCGCGCCCTGATAAAAGGCTGGTCGTTGTTCGATCACGCCGGGATGTCGACCCTTATCAGGCGCATTTGTCGAGCCGCGGAGATATCGGACTATCGTTGGGCGCCGGAAAGGGCCTGTTGAAGAGGAATGCCTCGGGAGAGGGTCCCATCCGAGACAGGGTCTCGAGCCGCGCTTTCCCTTCCGCAACGGTTGGATGATGTCCCGCTGCCACCCACCATAGCGCCATGTGGAACTCCATTCTGTCAAACCACTCTCGGCGGCGACGCATGATCTGCCGATGTCCCTCGTTGCGGTAGACGAAGTCTGCCAGGGCATCCAGTCCCGTCCAGACAGACATGTTGACAGCGATGTTTGGATCGTCGAATGCCCGGATATCCAGGGCATGATTTCCAGTGCCGACCAGGCGCCATACGAAGCCCGGTGCGAGCTCTGCCAAGGCGTTGATGTGATCCAGGTTGGCAATGAAGTCGGCATTCACGGGATCGGCGATGGGTGCGCGGAATCTCGCGACATTGATTTGAGCAAGGGCATACTCCATACCGGCCTTCCGCAGTTAAATCGTTGGAACGAGCCTATTCAGTCCTCGATGGCCGGTATTGAAGAAAATTGCCCTTCGGACAGGGCCGAACGGATCAACTCAGGTTCGATACTGGCCGGGCGTGGCCGCGACGAGCTTCTTGAAGCTGCGTTGCATATGTGCCTGATCGCAGAACCCCGCCGCATTGGCTACCTCCGCAATCGGCCGGCCGCGACGCAATTCAGACCGGCTGAACTCAACACGGCAGTTGGTCAGATAGGCATGCGGCGTCAGTCCGTATCTATCCTTGAACGCCCGAATCAAGTAGGAGGGTGACAGGTCGGCCGCCGAACAGATGTCGTCCATCTTCAGGGGCTGCGCGCAATTGTCTCTGATGAACTGCGCGGCGCGTTCGAGCCGAGGATTGCGGAGCTGCAGCGGTCGCAAAGGGGACCCCAGTGTTTGTTGTACCACGGTCATGGTCGTTAGCACTGCGCTGTGTTTTGTCAAAGGGTCCGCATGCTGATCGGTGAGGACGCGGTGAAGGTGCCGCATCCTTGCGTACAGCCCGGGTTGCGTGCTCGCGGTTGCCGAGAACGGTCTGAAAGAGCCATTCGGACTGACGCCGAGCTCCTGTTGAATGCCCGTCAACCAGGCAACGTCAAGGTAGAACATGCAATAGCTCCACGGCTCATCGTGGCTCGGATTGCAGGCGTGCACGTCTCCGGGATTCATTAGAACTACGGTTCCGGCTCGGATCGGTTGGCGCGTCCGGCCGTTCAGATACGTACAATGACCATGGGTGACGAAACCGATGGAAAACGTTTCGTGGGCGTGTTTGCCGTAACAGACATGACGCCCGTCGCGAATGGACCGCGCTTCTACAAAAGGCAGTGCGGCGTCCCGCCAGAATCGGGGCTCGTTCGGATCTGCGGAGGACATGGTGACGCTTTCGGTTGCTCTGCCGTCCATGTTATCAGGATCCGTGGCCAATGCATTCGGAGTGAACTATGATCGACATCGAGCGAGCCAGACGCGAGACCCCTGGTTGTAACCACGTCGTTCATTTCAACAATGCCGGCAGCGCGCTACCACCTGATTGCGTGGTGGAGGCTGTCAAAGCTCATCTGGACCTCGAAGCGCGAATAGGCGGGTACGAGGCCGCGGCTGCTGCGCACGAGCGGATTGGGGGGACCTACCAGGCGATCGCCGAGTTGATCGGCAGCGCCCCTGAGGAAATCGCGTTGGTTGAAAATGCGACCCGTGCCTGGGACATGGCCTTCTACTCAATGCGCTTCTGCGCGGGTGACCGGATCCTCACCGGTCGCGCCGAATATGCCAGTAATGTCATAGCCTTTCTTCAGGCAGCCCGTCGCACCGGGGTTCATGTTGAGGTCGTGCCTGATGACGAAACAGGCCAGGTCGATGTGGAAGCGTTGGCGCGCATGCTCGATGAGCGCGTCAAATTGATTGCGATCACGCACGTTCCCACCAACGGGGGTCTGGTCAATCCTGCCAGTGAGATCGGTCGTATCTGCCGTAGCGCCAACATTCCGTTTCTGCTCGATGCCTGTCAGAGTGTCGGCCAAATGAAGATCGACGTTGCAGATCTGCAATGCGACATCCTCTCTGCGACAGGTCGCAAGTTTCTGCGCGCCCCGCGAGGCACCGGCTTTCTGTATGTCCGAAAGTCCATGATCGAGCAGCTCGAGCCGATCATGTTGGACCTGCACGCCGCGCGGTGGGTGGATCCCGACCGATATGAGATACGCAAGGACGCCCGCCGATTCGAAAACTGGGAAAGTGGCGTAGCAGCCCGGATTGGCCTCGGTGTGGCTGCACGGTACGCACTCGGTTGGGGCCTCCAGGCTATCGAGGAGCGCGTCGAGCGACTCGCAGCGGTATTACGCACGAGGCTGCAGATGCTGCCCGGTGTTCGCGTTCGCGATAAGGGAGCCCGGCGTTGCGCCATCGTCAGTTTTTCGCTTGACGGTGCGTCGCCTGAATCCGTCGAGAAGCGACTGCGCGGCGAGAACATCAACGTATCGGTATCAGAAGCGTCTTCTACTTTGTTCGATATGAAGGAGCGCGGTCTGTCCTCTCTTATCCGCGCCTCGGTTCATTACTACAATACGGAAGATGAGATCGATCGGCTGATTCAGGCTTTGGAGCGCTGACCCCTGGCTCACGCGTTCCGGGTATCGGTTGCGATCCAGTTCACTTCCCAGCTCTTGCCGTCATCATCCGAGAAAGCTTGTTCGAAATGGCACGATGCCGGAGTGATGTTGGAGATCACAAAGCGCACCAGGATCGCTTTACCATTGAGCGTTTCCCGGTTGAAGAACTCGCCGCGGCCGTTCTCGAATTGACCGACCGAGGGGACGCCCATCGTACCGCCCGCGCTGTTGGAGAAATTGAGGCTCCATTGCCGGGTTTCAGGGTTGTATAAACGCAGGGACAGGGCCTCGATGTGACCGGCCGGCCCGTCGACTTCGAGCTCTACCAGATTGGCGCGACCGTCCCAGACTCTTCGCACGACAGTAGTGCCTTCGTACTCGACCCAACTCGTGGAGCCGGACAATGGGTGTACGAGGCGCCTCAGGTGCGTCTTCCAAGTGCCGATCTCGAAATCGAAATCATGTTGACCATCCCGCTTGGTTGGCGTCACTCGTGGACTGGCCTGCGATTCTTCCTCCGGCACGCGTGTGAGCTGTGTGTACACGATTTGCCAGCGCGCGCCGGACCTCGCCCAGACGTGAGCGATGCGTAACTTGCGCTCCTGATGTTTGCCATCCTGCGTCCAGGTCAAGTGCAATGAGCCACCGGTCAGCGCGACTTCTCCCCAGACCCTCTGTAATGGTTGCTCGATCACGTAGGGATCGATCTTGAATCCCGGCCGGGCGAAATCCGACAGATAGCTTCGCTTGTCCTGCACCGACGAGTCTGAATTCACCAGTACGTAGTCCTCAGCCACGAGGGATGAGAGGGTCCTTACATCGTTGTGCAAGGTCGCGTGATCATAGTCGCTCACGGCTTTGGCTAGATCAGGGGGCAGGCCTGCGCTTTTTGAGCCGCTCGCCACAGCTGCAGCGACCCTTGTCCCTAGCGCGGGAGCGATTGCCGCTGCTGCCAGCAGCGTCCGGCGTGTCCAGACCACGTGATTGTCGGTTCGCTTGCGCATGAAGGGTGGGTGCTCGCGGCTGGTATTGCTCATCATGGTAGTGGCCGCTCGACGCTGCGCTAGGGCCATTTTGAGCGCAGCGTGCAAGCCACTCGCGGATCCATATCCAATTGGATCTGGGTCCGTTCTGTTTTTGAATTGGTCGTGCATCGCCAGGCACGGCACCATGTGGCAGCGGACTGCGGAGGATCTCCACTGGATCGAATGTATTCTGTTGGCAAAATAATTCTGTGCACAGGGTTCCTTGCCGCCTGCCTTCCCTGTGACACTCAGGCTGTCGCGCCCGCAGCGCGCCACGACGTGGTAGATGTAGCGCGTGCCACGGGACCGCTCGATCGCTCGTTTGATCTGTCGGTCGGGTCCGATTTTCCAGGGACCTTGATTCGTGAGGACAGCCAGGCCCAACTGCGGCTCGCCGTGCATGAGCTCGGCTTTCGCTATATCCGTTTTCACGCCATTTTCCATGATGTCCTGGGGACCGTGCGTGTGCAGGACGGCAGGGTGGTCTATGACTGGTCGAAAATCGACCAGCTCTACGATGACTTGCTGTCGAAACACATCAAGCCGTTCGTGGAGCTCGGGTTCACCCCCGAGGCGCTCGCCACATCCGCGAACAGTATCTTCTTTTGGCACGGCAACACCTCGCACCCGGATCCGGCCGGTTGGCGCGAGTTGGTGGACCAATTCATTCGCCATCTCGAGGAGCGATATGGTCGCGATGAGGTGCGCACCTGGTATTTCGAGGTCTGGAATGAGCCCAACCTGGCCGGTTTCTGGGAGGGGGCCGATCAGAAAGCTTATTTTGAGCTGTTCGACTCGACCTCGAAATCGATCAAAGACATCGACCCTGCGCTGCGGGTCGGAGGCCCTGCGACCGCGGGCGCCGCATGGGTGAGCGAGTTTCTGGCCCACGTGCGGCAAAGCGGCGCGGCTGTTGATTTCGTGACCACGCATGCCTACGGAGTCGATGGCGGATTTCTGGATGAGGAGGGCAAGAGCGATACGAAACTGTCCCCGTCGCCGGATGCCATCGTCGGTGATGTGCGGCGGGTCCGCCAACAGATCGCGGCTTCCGCCTTTCCGGACCTGCCACTCTTTTTCACCGAATGGAGCACTAGCTACACGCCGCGCGACTCCATCCACGATTCCTACGTCAGCGCACCCTACATACTCAGCAAGCTCAAAGCCTGCCAGGCACTGGCGCAGGGCATGAGCTACTGGACGTACTCGGATCTTTTCGAGGAGCCCGGGCCTCCTTCATCGTCCTTCCACGGCGGGTTTGGTTTGCTGAACCGTGAGGGTATTCGCAAGCCTGCCTTCTTCGCCTACAAGTATCTTCATGCGCTCGAGGGGAATGCCCTCGATACCAGCGATCCAGAAGCCTGGTTCGCGACGCAAGGCGGTGATCTTACGGGGGTGCTGTGGTCGTTCGAACAGCCGCAGCAGAAGGTGAGCAATCGATCGTTCTACACCAGGCTCGTCCCAGCCCATCCGGCCGCACCCGTGCAATTGCAAGTGATCCATCTGGCCGCTCGAGCAGACTACCGCCTCGAGATTCATCGGACCGGATATCACGCGAACGACGCGTACTCCGCTTATCTCGAAATGGGCTCTCCCAAGGACCTGACTTCAACACAGGTTGCGCAGCTGATGGATCTCACGCGAGATCTCCCTGTGACGGATCGCGTCGTGCATAGTGGATCGGATGGCACTGTGAAGGTCACAGTACCGATGAACAGCAATGACATTGTGCTCCTGAAGCTCCAGCGGGTCCGGCAGGGCAGGCCCAGGAGTTGAGTGCGCAGCACCCTCCCTCGGCCTATCCCCGTTCTACCTGACGAAGCTTGCGGCCGAGGACGGCGGTGACAGCCGGGTCCTCCTCGCCATGCTGGCGATCTACCTGGGTCTCATCCTCGGGCCGCTGCTCGGTGCGGGCCTCGTCGCGTTTGAGCGCGAGTCGCCTGGCATGAGGAGCCTGTATCCACCGTTCGGTGGATACAGGGACGGCGGCTCTCCGAATAGATTCGAAAGTTATAACAGGAGACAGCTCGAATGGGTGCATGCAGCGATCCGAAGGCGCGTTATGGGGGCGCGCGAAGGGCGGGAGCCGTACCGCACGCGGGAATGACATTATTCACTCTGCTGGCGGGAGTCAGTTCGTCCGCCATGGCGGCGGATCCTGCGGCGGAGGTCGTTTATCAAAACGGCACCGTTCATACCGTCGATCAGACCGGCACGGTGGCGCAGGCGCTTGCCATCTCCGCAGGCAAGATCGCCTATGTTGGAAGCAATGCCGGTGCCCAGTCCCTGATCGGCAAGAATACAAAGGTCATCGATCTGGCGGGCCACACGGTCATGCCTGGTCTGATCGACGGGCACATGCATCCTGTCGCAGCGGGTATGGATCTGCTCAAGTGCAATTTGAGCTACGCCTCGCTGACCCTGGCGCAGTTCCGCGCTCGCATCCAGAGTTGTCTGGACGAGCGTAGCAAGACCGAAGGACCCGATTCCTGGCTCGAGGTGGTCAACTGGTTCCGTTATGGCATGGGAGCGGACGCCGCCAGGGTGGATCGCAAGGTGCTCGACTCACTCAAGACGCAGCGCCCGATCATCGTGCACGATTCCTTCGGCCACTCGAGCCTGGTCAGCTCCAGAGCATTGGTGTTGGCGAGGGTGACGAAGCAAACGCAGGATCCGGTCGGCGGCCGCATTGCTCGGGATGCGGCAGGGGAGCCTACAGGAATTCTGGAGGATGCGGCGCAGGAGTCGGTTGGCGCATTACTTCCCAAGCCGAGCGCGGCGGATCATGTGGCCGGTGCGCGTGCCGCTCTGCGCGCGCTAGGGCAACAAGGAGTCACTGCCTTCCTGGATGCAGTTGGCACGGACGAGGACATCGAGGCGTTCACGGCCGTTGAGAGAGAGGGAGGCCTGAGCGCTCGCGCGCATTTTGCACCGTTGATTCGACCGGCTGACGCGCAGACTTCCGATGCTGCGCGCGAGGCCGTCGCCCGGCTGGTTGCCACCGCGAAGAAATACGATCAGGGCACAATTCGCTCCGCTCCATCGGTCTCGGTCCACCAGGCCAAGCTCTTCATGGACGGAGTGATCAACGCGCCGGCCAACACCGGGGCCTTGTTGGAGCCGTATCTCGTTAATCGTGGAACCGCGCAGGCCCCGAAATTCGAGCCGGCGGCCCGCCGCGAGCCGGATGTTTATTTTCCAGTGCCGGTCCTGAAAGAGATTCTGATCGATCTGGGTCGGAACAATATCGATCCGCACCTTCACACGGATGGTGACTGGGCTGTCCGGGCGGGTCTGGATGCGGTGAAGGCGATGCGCGCCGCGCTTCCCGGACGCGACGTGCGACCGGCGTTCGCCCATTGCGAGCTGGTGGATCCGGCGGATTATCCGCGCTTCGCGCAGTTGAATGTCGTTCCCGTGCTGTCTTTCCAGTGGGAGAAGCCGGCAAGCGACACCGTTGACGGAGTAGTTGATTCGCTGGGAGCGCGACGAGCGGCGCTCGTGGAGCCGGCGGGCTGGTTGGCAGAGAAGGGCGCGCGGATCGCCTACGGCAGTGATTGGCCTGTGGATCCCTTGGACGAGTGGTTCGCGCTCCAGGTCGGCGTCACGCGCAAAGAACGCCCGGGCGCACCGCCGAAATACTCCGGGCGGCTCGGTAAGGATCCCGGGTTGTCGCAGGCGGCGGTTCTCCAGGCCATTACTCGCAATGCGGCCTACGAGCTGCACGAAGATCGCTACATCGGCTCGCTCGAGGTTGGCAAGCTCGCGGACCTGATCGTGGTCGACCGGGATGTCGCAACCGTTGCTCCGGACCGGATTTCCGGTACGAAGGTGTTGCGCACTGTTGTGGGCGGCCGCGTGGTGTATGACAGCGGGGAGCTGAAGAAATGAACGCCGAGGGTGAGTTCGGGACGACTCCGTCCTTCTTCACCACCATGACGCCCCCGGGGGAGACGCCGTCAGCGCCGAATCGGGATCGGTTGTAGCCCAATGTCGTCATGACTGACAGGCCGCGCATCGGGAGATCTGGTTGCCGCTGTTGCCTATGTGGGTGAGCACCAGGCCAGGCGTGAAGCGCTGCAGGTCATCGATCTGTTTCAGTCCCTGTGCGTCCATCTGCTGTTGAGTGAAGGCCGCAACACTGATCGGGACCCGGGACAGCGACTCCTCGCGTCGCGGCAAGAGCCAAACCGGACTACGGGACTTCGTATTCATATTCTGTGCGAGCATCGGTGCTCCGCCGGTACCGGGGTATCAACCGTTCGGTTGATACGGGCAGGGGCGCTGATAATAAAACTCTATAGATTCATTCGGAATGGCAAATATTCCCGCGGTGCACCAGCCCCTTAGAATCAGTGCCGCAGCCTCGTCACTTCGCCGTAACGGCTGCCACGTCTCAGGAGAGGGGGAACATGGAACGTGTGGGAAGTGCGCGGTGCCTGTCATTCAGGGGAAAAACACTCATCGTTCTGCTGATGATCCTGCCCGCAGGGTCGCCGCAGAGGTCATTCGGCCAGGAGCCCGTTGGCCCGAAGCAGATGAGCAGCTCATCAGACCCACCGAAACTGGAGGAAGTCGTCGTCACCGCCACGGGCACCAACATTTCAGGTATCCGGCCCGTGGGATCGGAGGCTCTCAGTCTGTCTCGAAGCGACATACTCGATACCGGCATCGCCGATCTGCACGACGTGTTGCGTGCCTTGCCACAGGTCGTGGACGTTGCTCCGTCGGGAGTCTCCAATTACCGCCAAGGCGGGACGACGGCCTATGGCGGCAATGTAACCCAGGGAAGTGCAATTAACCTGCGCGGTCTCGGTCCGCAGGCGACCCTCGTGTTGGTTGACGGTCATCGTGTCACTCCCACAGGGTCACAGGGCGTCTTTACAGACGCGGATCAGGTGCCGATTGCGGCCCTGGGACAGATCGAGATCATCGATGATGGCAACTCCGCCATCTATGGCTCGGACGCGGTCGGTGGAGTCGTCAATTATGTCATTCGCCGTGATCTGAACGGCGTCGAGGTGACGGGCCGTGGCACCCTCGTAGATAGGTATCACGAGT
>Ga0207641_10002184_pt1 | contig 18407 bp, 13 predicted proteins | sample KBSSwiS62_FD_184306 | JGI IMG/M metagenome (GOLD analysis project Ga0207641, IMG submission 184306) | Switchgrass rhizosphere microbial communities from Kellogg Biological Station, Michigan, USA - KBS Switchgrass S6-2 (SPAdes) (version 2) | ecosystem: Host-associated > Plants > Roots >... | reverse complement strand
CAGATGCTTGGCGATCTCCTCGAGCTTGAACGAGATGAAGCTGGTCGAGGACGTCATCGCCGCGTCCATCGCGCCGGTCTGCATCGCCGCGTAGATCTCGTTCGAGGGCAGCGAGATCACCGACGCGCCGGCCGCCTTCAGCATCATGTCCATCTCGCGGCTGCCGCCGCGCACCTTGAGTCCCTTGGCGTCCTCGGGCTGGACCAGCGGCGTGGCGCGGCTGGCGACGCCGCCGGCCTGCCAGATCCAGCTGAGGACGACGATGCCCTTCTCGTCGAGCGTCTTGGTGAGCAGCTTGCCGACCTCGCTCGTCTTCCACATCGCGCCGACCTCGTAGCTCGGCACCAGCGCCGGCATCAGGCCGATGTTGGTCTCGGCGACTTCGCCGCCGGCATACGACAGCGGGTACAGGCTGATGTCGAGCGCGCCCTTCCTCAGCGCCGAGAACTGGGCGTTCGTCTTCATCAGCGAGGCGCCGGGGTACACGGCCGCCTTGAGCGCGCCGTTGCTGCGCTTCTCGATGTCGGCCGCGAAGCGGCGGCAGAGGCGATCGCGGAAATCGCCCTCGGTCGCGGTGCCGCCCGGGAACTGGTGCGAGATCTTCAGCGTGCCGGCCTGCGCCCAGACACCGCCCGCCATCGGCAGCGCCCCCGCTGCGGCCACCTTGCCGATCCACTCGCGTCTCGTCATCGTCATGATGTGTCTCCTGTGCGTTTCGTTGTCCGTGGCATTCTGGAGGCCAGGCAATCGCCGCGCCATTGGGAGTCTTGCCAAGTCCCGCCGTCCCCCCGCTGGGCGATGGCACGTTCGAGCGGCCGTCCTAGACTCGGCCGCCGCAGCCGCAGCGGCGCCGCAGGAGCCATCGCATGCAGAACGCCATCGCCTTCTGCGACAACGACGTCGTCGTCGTCGCCTGGAGCTACGGCCAGAAGGTCGAGGGCTGCATGGGCTTCGCGGTCTACCGCGTCGACCCGGGCGGCGTCGAGACCGCGCTCCCCTCGATGGCGGTTTTCCCGGGGTTCACGCCCAAACGCGGCCAGACGACGGCGAGCTTTCCGGTGCAGAAGTTCTACTGGAAAGACCCCTACGCGCGCCTGGTCGCGGAGAAGACGGGCAACCGGCGTTTTCGCTACAAGATCGTCCCGCTCGCCGGCGAGCCCGGCAAGCTGAAGCCGATGACGGTCGCCTTCCTGGTCTCGAACGAGATCGAGATCGGGCCCACCGTCGCGCCCAAGTGGCGCGCATTCTTCAACCGCGGCCTGATCTCGACCCAGCGCGTCTCGACGGCGCTCGGCGGCAAGCCGGCCAAGGGCGCGCTGCTGGCGGCGATCGTGCCCAAGGACGGCAAGCTTCGCGTCAGCCTCGCCGGCGACATGATCCCCGCGCTGCTCGACTTCGTGCGTCGCGCCAAGGCCGGCGGCGCGCTCTACGCCGCCCTCTACGAGCTCGGCGACGACGAGCTCATCACGGCGCTCGAAGGCGTCGGCAAGCGGCTTCACCTGGTGCTCTCGAACCCCGACGCCGGCGACGAGCAGAGCGCGAGCGCGATCAGCGACGGCAATGCGGCGTCGCGTCAGCGCCTCGCCAAGACGGCCGGCCAGCTGATCGATCGCATGCTGGCGAACAACCAGATCGGCCACAACAAGTTCGTCGTCCACGTCGACGCGCACGGCAAGCCGGCGGCGGTCCTGTTCGGCTCGACCAACTGGACTTCGACGGGCCTGTGCGCGCAGACCAACAACACCATCGTCTGCGACGACGCACAGATCGCGCGCCGTTACCACGCGTACTGGAAGGAGCTCGCCAAGGACACGCTGGCAGCGGCGGGCGACCCGAAGGCGCTGCAGGGTGCGGCGCTGCGAACGTGGGACGCGACGTCCAAGTCGTTCACGGTCGGTGCCGGGGTGAAGGCGACGAGCTGGTTCTCGCCCAACACGCCGAAGCTGCGCGGGTCGCCTGCGAAAGAGAAGCGCCCGCCCGACATGGAAGAAGTCGCGCAGCTGATCGCCGGTGCGCAGCACGCGGTGCTCTTCCTCGCCTTCTATCCCGGCTCGCCGAGCCTGGCCAACTGGGCCGCGGCGGCGCAGAAGGCGAACAAGGACCTGTTCGTGCGCGGCTGCGTCACCCATCCGTCGGCGGCCGAGTCGTTCTCCTACGACCTGCACGGCGCGGGCTCTGCGCCCAAGCCCGGCGGCGGGCGACAGGATCCGCGCGTGATTCAGGCGAAGGCGCTGGGCGACAACATCCCGGTCGGCTGGCAGAAGGAGATCCTCTCCGCGGGCTTCGCCGTGACGCACGACAAGATCATCGTCGTCGATCCGTTCTCAGCGCAGTGCGCGGTCGTCACCGGCAGCCACAACCTCGGCCACAAGGCGTCGTTCAACAACGACGAGAACCTGATCATCGTGCGCGGCCAGCGCGCCTTGGCCGAGGCCTACGCGACGCACGTGCTCGACATCTACGATCACTTCTCGTGGCGCTGGATCATCCAGAGCCAGGGACAGGTTCACGCCGAGACGATGCTGTCGACCGTTCCGGACGAATGGCAGAGCCGCTACTTCGACGCCAAGGGCAACATCAAGGTGGCGCAGCTGCGCTTCTGGCTGAGCGCGCTGCCGGCGCCGTGACGCTCGGCGCAGCGAGCGATCAGCCGATGGGCCGCGGCCGCCGCTCGACGCCGATCGCGCAGTCGAGAGCAGGGTCCCAATGCGCCAGGTCCGCGGCGGCGCGATAGGTCGATTCGAGGAAGCGCAGCGCGGTGGCGTCGGGGTCGTCGGCGGCGCGGACGACCTCGTACGGCAGCAGCCACTCGCCGAGCTCCTTCGACCAGCACGCGCCTTCGGGCTCGACCCGCGCTTCGGCGAAGCCGCGTGGCGACGGGTAGGCGTAGGAATAGAACGCGGCGCGCGGGAACGCGTCGTTGCCGGGCCAGAAGCCGGCGCTGCTGACCTCGTGCGAATACGCCTCGCGCGTGACTGCGTCGGGCAGGTGCGGGATGCCGCCCGGATGCAGCGGCGCGGAACGGCCGGAAAAACGCGTCACCGCCATGTCGAAGCTGCCCCAGAAGAAGTGCACCGGGCTCGCCTTGCCGAGGAACGAGGTGCGGAACAAGCGCAGCACGCGGTCGACCTGGACCAGCGCGCGCCAGCACGCGTGTGCCGCGGCACGGTCGTAGGCGGCGTGCACGGTGTCCTCGGCGAACCGAGTCGCGTCCTCGACTTCGTTCGGCGCGGGATGGATCGCCACCGCGATGCCCGCCGCCGCCAGCTCGGCGAGGACGCGGCCGTGGAAGTCGGCCACCGACATCGGCGCGAGGGCGAAGCCTCGCTCCGGCCCGTTCGACGTGCGCAGGACGAGGCGGTGGTCGACGAAGTCGAACTCGATCTCGAGGACCTCGCCGCCGACGTGGATCGCCGACGTGCCGAGCCCGTGCGCGCCGACGTAGAGCGGCACGTGCCAGCCGTGGTTGAGCCACGGCGTCAGCGCGAGCCGGACCTTGCCGACGACCTGGGTCCAGCGATGCAAGGTCGCGCCGGTCTCGCGCCAGCCGGCGTACTCGAGCACGGGCCAGGCGGAGCGGGGTGCGTGCATGCGATCTCCTCGTCTGGCGCGATGCGTCGGCCTATTCGGCCTTGATCCCCGCCTGCTTGACGACGCCGGCCCAGCGCGCGGCGTCGCTGCGCATCAGGGCTGCCATATCCTCGGGCGAGCTCGGCGCCACCTCCATGCCCTGCGCCGCGAGCGCGCTCCGCACTTCCGGCAGCGCCAGCGCCTTCGTCATGTCGGCGTTGACGCGCGCGACGATGTCGCGCGGGGTGCCGGCCGGCGCGAGCATGCCGTACCAGAGGTCGGCCTCGACGTTCGGGTAGCCGAGCTCGGCGAGCGTCGGCACGTCGGGCGCGAGCGCCGAGCGGCGGTCGCCCGCGGCAGCGAGGACGACGAGGCGGCCGCCCTTGACCTGCGCCATCGCCACGTGCACCGGCAGAAACATCAGCGGCACGTCGCCCGAGAGCACGGCGTTGACGGCGCCGGCGGTCCCCGAGAACGGGATGTGCGTGATCGAGACCTTGGCGCGCAGCTTGAACAGCTCCATCGCCATGTGGTGCGGCGTGGCGATGCCGGGCGACGCGTAGTCGAGCTGGCCCGGCTTGGCGCGTGCCGCCGTGACCAGCTCGTCGACCGACTTGATGCCGGCGCCGGCGCCGGCGACGAGCAGGAACGAGCCGGTCGCGCACAGGCCGATCGGCGCCAGGTCCTTGAGCGGGTCGTAGCTCATGTTCGAGTACAGGGCAGGATTGATGATCAGCGTGTTGACGCCCATCAGCAGCGTCAGCCCGTCGCCAGCCGACTTGGCGACGGCGCTCGCGCCGAGGTTGCCCGACGCGCCCGGACGGTTGTCGACGACGATCGCCTGGCCCCACGCCAACTGCAGGTGCGGCTGCAGCGTTCGCGCGAGGATGTCCATCCCGGTTCCGGGCGTGAACGGGACGATGATTCGCACCGGCTTGCCGGGCCACGCCGACTGTGCGCGCGCCAGGCGAGCGCCGAGGCCCGCGAAGGCGCCGGCAGCGAGCGAGGCGATGAAGCGGCGTCGCCGCAGCGTGGATCGGTCGATCAAGGCAGTCTCCTCGGGTCATCGGCGATCGGCCCGAGGCCGGCGACCTGCTTGTAGGCATCGGCGATCCGCGCGAGCGCCTCGCGCGAGACGACGTCCTCGACGCGCGCGAACGGCTTGTCGCCGGAGCGCTCGTGCACCTCGCGCAGGATCGCGTCGGGCGGCGTCGTTCGGTTGGCGAGAACGACCTTCGCCGTCGCGGCGTTGCGGATGGCGTCGTAGTCAGCGAGCGCTTCTGGACCAACGCCGCGTGCGGCCAGCTGCTCGGCGAGACAGATCGCGTCCAGGATCGCCTGGCCGGCGCCGTTCGAGCCGCGCGGCAACATCGGATGCGCGGCATCGCCGAGCAACGTCACGCGGCCGAAGCTCCAGCGCGGCAGCGGATCGCGGTCGACCATCGGATACGCGAGGACGGGGTCGGTCGAGCGAATCAGCGCGGCGACGTCGAGCCAGTCGAAGTGCCAGTCGGCGAACGCCGGAAAGACCTCGTCGAGGCTGCCGCGCGCGTTCCAGTCCTGGCGCACCGGCTCCTTGCACTCGAGCTCGGCGACCCAGTTGACGAGCTGACGCCCGTCGGCGTCGACGTCGTTGCGGATCGGATAGATCACCATCTTGCCGACGGCGAGCCAGCCGGCGCGAACCATCGTCGCGCCGCCGAGGATGGGCGCATGCGGCACGACGCCGCGCCACATGTTGACGCCCGACCAGCGCGGCGGCCCTTCGTCGGGATACAGGTGCCTGCGCACCGCCGAGTGGATGCCGTCGCAGCCGACTGCGGCCGCGGCGATGACCTCGGGCAACGGCGCGCCGTCCGCGTCGCGGAAGCGCGCGTGCACGCGGCCGTCGCCGGCGGCCTCGATGCCGACGCAGGCATGACCCATGACGACGCGCTCGGCGCCGATCCGCCCGCGCACGGCGGCGAGCAGGACGGCTTGCAGGTCGGCGCGATGGAGCGAGAGCTGCGGCGTCGCATGGCCGGCCCGATGGCCGAGCGGCTCCTGGTAGACGAGCTGCCCGAAGCGGTTGAAGAACGCCGCTTCGCGCGTGATCACCGCGACGCGCTCGAGCTCGGCAAGGACGCCGAGCGACTGCAGCGCCGCCGTCGCGTGCGGCAGGACGTTGATGCCGACGCCGAGCGGCCGCATCTCGGCCGCAGCCTCGAACACGCGGCAGGCGATGCCCTCCCGGTGCAAGGCCAGCGCGAGCGTCAGGCCGCCGATGCCGGCGCCGACGATCGCGACCTCGTCGCCCCGACGCGCTGCGCGAAGTTCGGCCATGACCGCGACTCCGGTTAAGGGGCGGCGAAGATCTCGCCGCAGCGCGACGCGCTCTTGGTGCCCTGCGCGTCGTAGAGGATCTGCACGTCGCTGACCTTGCCGGCCTTGTCGACGGTCAGGCGCAGCTTGCAGACGCGCTCGTCCTGTCCTTCGGGTCCCGGCCTCGTCATGCCGACGTCGGAGATCCAGTTGTAGACCGCGGTGTTGTCGCCGATCTCGGTGCGCGCCTTGGCGCGGCCGTAGCGATCGAAGAATTCACCGACCGGCTTGCCGAGGACGCGGTTGTTGATGATGGCGGTCGCTTCCTGGTTGTGCTTGAACAGTTCGCAGCCGCCGACTGCGATGAGGAGCGCGGCGGCCGCGAGGCGGAGAAGGTGAGCGGGCAACGGCGACAAGGTTCTTCCTCCTGCGGATGGCGATGATGCCCGCTCTGGGAAAACCCGCCGCCGCGGACCGGTCTCGGCGCCGAATAATGGCCCGGCCCCCGCCCCCAGAAAGCCGCTGCGATGAATGCACTGCTCCCCCGCCTCGCCTGCTGCCTGGCCGTCGTCGCCGGGCTCGCCGATGTGCCGACGGCGTATGCCCAGGGCACGAATGCCGGCAAGCCGATGCACATCGTTGTCACCTTCACGCCGGGCGGTGCGCCAGACATCCTGGCGCGCCTGATCGGCGACAAGCTGAGCGTCGCCTGGAACCAGTCGATGCTGATCGACAACAAGCCCGGCGCCGGCGGCAACACGGGCGCCGACTCGGTTGCCAAGGCGGCGCCCGACGGCCTGACGATCGTCGTCGGCACCGTCGGCACGCACGCCATCAACGGCGCGCTCTACGCGAAGATGCCCTACGACATGGTCAAGGACTTCGCGCCGGTAACGCTGCTGGCGACGACGCCCAACCTGCTCGTCGTCAACAACGACGTGCCGGCGAAGACGCTCGCGGAATTCATCGCCCTCGGCAAGCGTGAAGGCAAGATGACCTTCGCGTCGTCGGGCTCGGGAACGTCGATCCACGTCTCGGGCGAGCTCTTCAAGACGATGACCGGCATCGACATGACGCACATCCCGTACAAGGGTCGCGCCAGCGCGATCCCCGACCTGCTCGGCGGCCGCGTGACGATGATGTTCGACAACATGCCGTCGAGCCTGCCGCTCGTGAAGGAGGGAAAGCTCCGCGCGCTCGGCGTGACCAGCCTCAAGCGCTCGCCGGCGGCGCCGGAGATTCCGACCCTCGCCGAGCAGGGCCTGCCTGGGTTCGAGGCCGTGTCGTGGTTTGCGCTGTTCGCTCCGGCGGGAACGCCGCGGCCGTTCATCGACCGCCTGCAAGGCGAGGTCAAGAAGATCCTGGCAGCTCCCGACGTCGCTGCGAGGCTGGCCGAGGCCGGCCTTGACGCGGTCGGCTCGACACCCGACGAGCTCGCCGCCTACCAGCGCGCCGAGATCGCCAAATGGGCCAAGGTCGTCAAGGACTCGGGCGCCAAGGTCGAGTGATCGGCGCGCGAACGGCGCTGCGCGGCGCGCCGGCCGCGCGCACCCGTTACTGGCTCAGCAGGATCGACGCAATGATGCCGGTGGCCACGGCGACCAGCAGGTAGTCTCCGCCCGATTGCACCCACTGATAGCCGCGCGGCGGCGCGTAGAGGTGGTGACCACGCCAGTCGTCGACCACGTAGTGACGAGTGCGGTACTCGTAGGGCATCCGGTCGCCGCGATACCACGAATGACTCGGTCCGACGCCGCGCCCCTGGCCACGGTACCCGCCTTCGCGGTAGCCGTAGTGGCGATAGTCGTAGCTGGCGTTGTCGTAATGCCGATTGTCGTAGCCGCGGTTGTCGTAGCCACGGTTGTCGTAGCGGCGGCTGTCGTAGCCGCGGTTGTCGTAACCGCGGTTGTCGCGCTGAGCTGCTCGTTGCTGGTTGCGCAGGTCCTGTTGATAGTTCTGCTGAATGGCGCGCTGCTCATAGCGCATCTGCTCCGGGGTCTTCACCGGACCGTTCGGGTTCTGCTGGCCGGTGGCGGAGTACGTCTGCTCCTGGACGCCGCTGGTCTGGGCGAACGCGGCGCCGCTCAGCGTCAGCGACGCTGCAGCGATCGCCGCGACGATTGGTTTGGCTTTCATGTCGAGCTCCTTTGGAAGGGCATTGCCCATGGTGGACCGCGAGACGGGCCGAGGCTGTAGGAGAAATCGCCCCCGTCCCGTCAGGCGTGCTCTGGCGCTGTGCCAATGGTCGTTGGTCTGTGCAGGTTCACACGCGGTTCCGCTCGGGAGCGTTTCGCGACGTAAAGAAGTTGCTCTCGGCGGCGATCCGCAGCACCGCCCGCGCCGGACCTATCCTCTCGCCCGATGAACGGGTCGCCGCCGCTTTCGCGCTACCGCCAGAAGCGCAACTTCGAGGTCACGTCGGAGCCCACGGGCGCGCCCGCAGGGGCGCGTGCCAAGGGCAAGAAGCCCGCTGCGGCGTCGAGGCCGCTGTCGTTCGTCGTGCAGAAGCATTGGGCGAGCCGCCTGCACTACGACTTTCGGCTCGAGCTCGACGGCGTCCTGCTGAGCTGGGCGGTGCCGAAAGGCCCCTCGTTCGACTCGTCGAAGATGCAGATGGCGATCCACGTCGAGGACCACCCGCTCGACTACGCAAGCTTCGAGGGAACGATCCCGCCGCGCCAGTACGGCGCTGGGACGGTGATCGTCTGGGACCGCGGCACCTGGGAGCCCGAGGGCGATCCGCGCGACGGCATGGCCAAGGGCAAGCTCGTCTTCAGGCTGCATGGCGAGAAGCTGGCGGGCCTGTGGGAGCTGGTGCGCATCGCCAAGCCGGGCGACAAGCAGGACGCCTGGATGCTGTTCAAGAAGAAGGACGCGTGGGCGCGGCCGCTCGCCGAGTACGACGTGATCACGGCGCTTCCCGACAGCGTCGTCGCCCGGCCGCTCGGCCCGGTCGAGGAACGCGAGCCGCGCGGTGCAGCGGCGAGCCCGCTCGCCGCGACCGCGCTCGCGCCGAGGCCGGCCGACATGGCGGCGGCGCTCCGCGCGCCGCTGCCGGCGCGGCTCGAGCCGCAGCTCGCGACGCTGGCCGCGACTGCGCCGGCCGGCGACTGGATCGTCGAGACCAAGTTCGACGGCTATCGGCTGATGGCGCGCGTCGACGAAGGCAAGGCGAGGCTCATCACCCGCGGCGGCCACGACTGGACCGACAAGATGAAGCCGCTCGCCGCCGCGATCGAGTCGCTCGGCATCGCCTCGGCGTGGCTCGACGGCGAGATCGTGGTCATGAACGGAGACGGACTGCCCGACTTCAACGCGCTGCAGAACGCGATCGACAACGTGGCGAGCGAAGCGATCGAGTACTTCGTGTTCGACCTGCCGTTCCATGACGGTCGCGACCTGCGCAAGGTGCCGCTGCGCTCGCGCCGCGCCCTGCTCGGCGAGCTGCTCGAGAAAGCGCCGAGCGACCGCATCCGCCTCAGCCACTCGTTCCCGGCCACGCCGGCGCAGATGCTCGAGGCGGCGCGAAGCATGCAGCTCGAAGGCATCATCATCAAGCGCCCCGATGCGCCTTACGTCTCGCAGCGCAGCGAGAGCTGGCTGAAGCTGAAATGCGCACTGCGCCAGGAGTTCGTGATCTGCGGCTTCACCGATCGCGGCGGTGCGCGCGGCGAGGTCGGCAGCCTGTTCCTGGCCACGTGGGAGAAGGGCGCGCTCGTCTACGCCGGCAACGTCGGCACCGGCTGGAACGCGCGCACCGCACGCGACCTGCACGCGCGCCTGGTCGCGCTCGAGACGACGACGCCGACGCTTGCGATCGAGGCGATCACGCCCGGTCGCTGGTCGCGGCGCAGCGCCGGCGCGGAGCGCTGGGTCCGGCCGGAGCTGGTCGCCGAGGTGTCGTTCCGCGAGTGGACGCCCGAGGGCCACGTGCGCCACGCGGTCTTCGTCGCCCTGCGGCTCGACAAGCCGGCGCGCGAGGTGACGCGCGAGGTCGCGGCGACGCGCGCCGCCTCACCGCCGCCGCCGTCGCCGTCGAGCATCAAGGTCAGCAACCCCGACCGCGTCATCGACCCGTCGACCGGAATCACCAAGGTCACGCTGGTCCGCTATTACGAGAGCATCGCCGAGCGAATCCTTCCGCACCTGCGCGACCGGCCCGTCTCGCTGGTCCGTGCGCCCGAAGGCATTGCCGGCGAGCTGTTCTTCCAGAAGCACCTCGAGACGCGCGTCCCCGGCCTGCGCGAGCTCGACCCGAAGCTCTGGCCCGGCCACGCGGCGATGATCGCCGTCGACAGCGCCGACGCCCTCGTCTCGGCGGCGCAGATGAACACGATCGAGTTCCACACCTTGAACTCGACGACGCACAGGATCGACCACCCCGATCGCGTCATCTTCGACCTCGACCCGGGCGAAGGCGTGACGTGGGCGCAGGTCCAGGAAGCCGCGCTCCTGATGCGGGCCATGCTGACCGAGCTCGGCCTGGCGAGCTGGCTGAAGACGAGCGGCGGCAAGGGCTTGCACGTCGTCGTCCCGCTCGCGCCCGAGCTCCCCTACGACGTCGTCAAGGGCTTCGCGCAGGCGATCGTGACGCATTTGGCGAAAACGATTCCCGAGCGATTCGTCGCCAAGAGCGGCGGCAGCAACCGGGTCGGCCGGATCTTCATCGACTACCTGCGCAACGGCGCGCGCCAGACCACGGCCGCGGCGTTCTCGGCGCGCTCGCGGCCCGGCCTCGGCGTCTCGATGCCGGTCGCGTGGGAGCAGCTGATGACGCTCAAGGGCGGCGCGCAATGGACCATCGCGACCGCGCGCGAGTACCTCAGCTTCGAGCAGAACGACCCCTGGGCCGACTACTGGACGACGGCCCAGAGCCTGGGGGAAGGCATGAAGATCCTCGGCTACAAGCCGTCGGGCCGGCGCAACGCTGCGGGGTGACAAGGCATGGGGCTTGCCCGTATGCTCCCGGTCCGCTCGCGCAGCGTGGCGGACCCGACCGACTCTGTGGAGCCCCGCATGGCCGCCCGCTCGATCGCATCGCTTTCCCTCTCGTTCGGCCTCGTGTCGATCCCGGTCAAGCTGTACTCGGCGACCGAGAGCTCGGCGGCCGTTCGTTTCAACATGCTCGACAAGGACGGCGCGCGCCTCAAGCAGCAGTACGTGTCCGAGAAGGACCAGCACGTCGTCGAGCGCGCCGAGATGGTGAAGGGCTACGAGTTCGAGAAGGACCGCTTCGTCATCTTCCAGCCCGAGGAGCTGAAGGCGCTGCAGGAGAGCCCGAGCCACACGATCGACATCGTCGCCTTCATCCCCGACAAGGCGATCGATCCGATCTTCTACGACAAGGCCTACTACCTCGCCCCCGACAAGCGCGGCGGCAAGCCGTACAACCTGCTGATGCAGGCGATGCGCGAGAGCGGCCGGGTCGCGCTCGCCAAGTGGGCCTGGAAGGCCAAGCAGTACGTCGTCCAGGTGCGGCCGGCCGAAGACGGCCTGGTCCTGCAACAGCTGCTCTACGCCGACGAAGTGCGCTCGATGAAGGAGCTCGACATCGAGAAGGTCACCGTCTCGCCCGCCGAGCTCAAGCTGGCGATGCAGCTGATCGAGCAGATCAGCGAGGACACCTACGACCCGACGATGTTCGAGGACGAGGAGAAGAAGCGCATCCTTGCCGCGATCGACGAGAAGATCGCCGGCAAGCAGATCGTCGCCAACGAGCCGCACGAGCCGGCGTCGGGCGGCGCACAGGTGATCGACCTGGTCGAGGCGCTGCGCGCGAGCCTGGGCAAGGGCGGCGGCCTGAAGGGCAAGGGCGCGCCGGCCAAGCCCGCAGAGCCCGCGGCGCCGGTCGCCGCGGAAGCGCCGGCCAAGGAACGCAAGGGCGTCAAGCGCGCGGCGAAGGTCGAGGAGGCGCCGGCCACACCCGCGCGCACGCGGGCCAGGAAGTGACGAGCCAGGCAGACCCGAACACCTACACGATCCGCGCCATCCAGGAGATGCTGGGCCTCTCGCGCGGCGTCATCACCGGCCTGATCGCTTCCGGCTTCGTCGCGCCCAGCCGCGGCCCGCGCAACGAGTACCGCTTCACCTTTCGCGAGGTCGTGCTGCTGCGCACCGCCGTCGAGCTCCAGGCGGCAAACATCCCGCCACGCAAGATCCTCGCCTCGCTGAGAAAGCTCAAGGCGACGCTGCCCGCCGAGCTGCCGCTGACCGGCCTGCGCATCACCGCTGTCGGCAACGACGTCACGGTCCGCGACGGCCGCTCGCAATGGCACGCCGACACCGGCCAGCTGGTGATGGACTTCGAGCTCGCGCCGGCCGCCGGCAGCGTCACCTTCCTGCAGCGAACGCCGGCGCGGGCGACGCCGCCGCCCGCCGACGCGGCGGCGTGGTTCAGCCGCGGCGAGGCGCTCGAGGCGAGCGACCGGCGCGCCGCCGAAGCGGCGTACCGGCGCGTCCTCGCGATCGACCCGACGCACGCCGACGCGTACCTGAACCTCGGCGCGCTGCTGTGCGAAAGCCGGCGCTGCGACGAGGCGGTGGCGTTGTACGACGAAGCGCTGAAGAGGAAGCCGCACGAAGCGCTGCTCCATTTCAATCGCGCCATCGCGCTCGAGGACCAGGGCCACGCGGCCGCCGCGCTCGCCAGCTACCACGCGTGCCTCCGCCTCGCGCCCGACCTGGCCGACGCGCACTACAACGCCGCCCGCCTGCACCAGCAGCTCGGCGACGCGCGCCAGGCGGTGCGCCACTTCAACGCCTACCGGCGCCTGCAGCGGCCGCGCTGACGGCCGCTGGCCGTTGACGCGAGCATGGCGCGCTGCGCCGGACTCCGCGTCGCCGTATCCTCGCGCTTCCTTTCCGCGCCAGCGCCGTCGTCCTCCATGCCCCAGCTCTTCGAGCCCTTGCAGATCGGCGCGCTCGCGCTCGCCAACCGGATCATCATCGCGCCGATGTGCCAGTACTCGGCGAGCGAAGGCTCGGCGGGCGATTGGCACCTCATCCATCTCGGCCACCTCGCCCTGTCGGGCGCGGGCCTCCTGATCGTCGAGGCGACCGCGGTCTCGGCCGAGGGGCGCATCACCGAAGCCGACCTCGGTCTCTACAGCGACGCCAACGAAGCGGCGCTGGCGCGCGTCCTCGGCGCGGTACGTGCCCACGCGCCGATTGGGATCGGCATGCAGCTCGCGCACGCCGGCCGCAAGGCGTCGAGCCGCGTTCCGTGGCAAGGCGGCGCGCAGGTGCCGCTCGGCGAGCCGGGCAGCTGGCGCGCGGTCGCGCCGTCGGCCCTGCCGCACGCGAACGGCGAAGAGCCGCCGATGGCCCTCGACGCTGCCGGCCTGGCGAAGATCCGCGCCGACTTCGCGGCCGCCGCGCGCCGCGCCGCGCGCCTCGGCCTCGACGGCCTCGAGATTCACGCCGCGCACGGCTACCTGCTGCACCAGTTCCTGTCGCCGCTGGCCAACCGACGCAGCGACGAATACGGCGGCAGCCTCGAGAACCGGATGCGCTTTCCGCTCGAGATCTTCGACGTGGTCCGCGCCGCGTTCCCTGCCGGCAAGCCCGTCTGGGCGCGCATATCGGCGACCGACTGGGTGCCGGGCGGGTGGGACATCGATGGCACGGTGGCGTTGTCGCAGGCGCTGAAGGCGCGCGGCTGCGCGGCGATCCACGTCTCGAGCGGCGGCGTCTCGCCGCAGCAGTCGATCAAGCTCGGGCCCGGCTACCAGGTGCCGTTCGCGCAGCGCGTCAAGGCCGAGGTCGGCCTGCCGACGATCGCCGTCGGCCTGATCACCGAGGCCGAGCAGGCCGAGTCGATCATCGCCAACGGCGAGGCCGACGCCGTCTCGCTCGCTCGCGCGATGCTCTACGACCCGCGCTGGCCGTGGCACGCCGCCGCCAGGCTCGGCGCGCGCGTCGCGGCGCCGCACCAGTACTGGCGCTCGCAGCCGCGCGAATTCAAGGACCTGTTCGAGAACGCAGCGTTCGGCGCGCGTTGAGGAGACCGTCGATGAAGCTCAATCCACTCGGCCGCACCGGCCTCTTCGTCTCCGAGCTCTGTCTCGGCACCATGACCTTCGGCGGCGGCGACGAAGGCCTGTGGGGAAGGATCGGCCGCCTGCAGCAGGACGAGGCCGAGCGCATCGTCGGCGCCGCGCTCGACGCCGGCATCAACTTCATCGACACCGCCGACGTCTACGCCGGCGGGCGCTCGGAAGAGATCACCGGCCAGGCGCTCAGGAACCTCAAGGTGGCGCGCGAGAGCGTCGTCGTCGCGACCAAGGCGTTTGGCGAGACCGGGCCCGGCGCGAACATGCGCGGAACGACGCGCAGCCACATCGTCGCGGCGCTGAAGGAGAGCCTTCGTCGCCTCCAGCTCGACCATGTCGACCTGTACCAGATCCACGGCTTCGATCCGGCGACGCCGATCGAGGAGACCGTGCGCGCGCTCGACACGATGGTCGAGCACGGCCACGTCCGCTACGTCGGCGTCTCGAACTGGGCCGCGTGGCAGATCATGAAGGCGCTCGGCATCTCGGAGCGGCTCGGCCTCGCGCGGTTCCAGAGCCTGCAGGCCTACTACACGATCGCCGGCCGCGACCTCGAGCGCGAGCTGGTGCCGATGCTGCAGAGCGAAGGCGTCGGCCTGATGGTCTGGAGCCCGCTCGCCGGTGGCTTCCTGAGCGGCAAGTACGGGCGCGACCAGGCCGGCGAAGCCGGCAGCCGGCGCACCGCCTTCGATTTCCCGCCGCTCGACAAGGAGCGCGCCTACGACGCGATCGACGTCATGCGCGAGATCGCGACCGCGCGCGGAGTTTCGGTGGCGCAGATCGCGCTCGCCTGGCTGCTGCACCAACCGGCCGTGACGAGCGTCATCATCGGCGCGAAGAAGCCTGAGCAGCTCGCCGACAACATCGGCGCGACCCGGCTCGCGCTCGACGCCGGCGAGCTTGCCAGGCTCGACGAGGTGAGCAAGCTGCCGGCCGAGTACCCGGGCTGGATGTTCACGCGCCAGGGCGAGATCCGGCGCAAGCAGATCGCCGAAGCGCGCCGCGCCGGCGCCGGCTGATCGCCGGCGCCGCCGCGCGCACATCGCAACAACGGCGGCCGCGGTGCCGCGAGGAGCAAGTCGTGGTCGAACAGCGCAAGGTCTGCATCGTCACCGGCTCGTCGTCGGGAATCGGCGCCGCGACGGTGAAGCTGTACGCGAAGCAAGGCTGGAACGTCGTCGTCAACTATTCGCGCGAGGCCGCGCCCGCCGAAACCGTTGCCGCCGAGTGCCGCAAGCTCGGTGCCGACGTGCTCGTCGCGCGCGCCGACATCGCTTCCGACGCCGACTGCCGTCGCCTCGCCGGCCTCGTCGAGGCGCGCTTCGGCCGCGCCGACGTGCTCGTCAACAACGCCGGAACGACCAAGTTCGTCGCCGCCAAGGACCTCGACGGCCTCGACGCCGACGACTTCCAGCGCATCTACGCGGTCAACGTCATCGGCGCCTTCCAGATGGTGCGCGCGTTCGCGCCGCTGCTCGGCCGCCAGCCCGGCGCCGCGATCGTCAACGTCTCGTCGATCGCCGCGCTGATGGGAACCGGCTCGTCGCTCGCCTACATGGCGAGCAAGGGCGCGCTCAACGCGCTCACGATCGGCCTGGCGCGCTCGCTCGGGCCGGCGATCCGCGTCAACGCGATCGCGCCCGGGCTGGTCGAGACGCCGTGGCTCCAGAAAGGGCACGGCGCGGAAAAATACGCGGCCATGGTCGACGCGTATCGCGCCCGCTCGGCGCTCGACGCCGTGATCGCGCCCGAAGACGTCGCCGAGGCGGCCTGGTTCCTCGGCGTCACGGCGGCCAAGACGACCGGCGAGGTGCTGCTCGTCGACGCCGGCGTGCGCTTGACGCGGGGCTAGTCGCGGGCCGCTTCGATCGGCGGGCGACGCGTCGCCCGCTGATCGCGTCGCCGCGCCCGGGCCAAAGCCATCAGAATGCCGATCGTGCAGATCGCTCCTCGGACCCGCGCCCGCTCGCGCCGACGCGGCGTCGCCTGCTGATTGCGCGAATGCCGACGCGTCCGGTTCCCCTCCGCCACCGCCTGTTGCTGCTCGCCGCGGTGGCGATCCTGCCGCTGGCGCTGATGTCGGGAATCGCGCTGCAGGCGCTCCTCGAGCAGCAGCGCCGCCAGACCGAGCAATCCTCGCTCGACCTGGCGCGCGCGCTGGCGACGGCGGTCGACACCGAGCTGCGCCTGACGATCTCGGCGCTGCAGTCGCTCGCGCTCACCGAGCCGCTCGCGTCGGCGAACGAAGTCGACCTCGTCCACGCGCGCGAGTCGGCGCTGCGCGTCCTCGCCGAACGGCCCGAATGGCGCGCCGTGCTGCTCGCCGCGCCTTCGGGCGAGCCGCTCTTCAGCACCGCCACAGCGGTCGGAACGCTGCCGCCGAAGGTCACCGAGCCCGGCAGCATCGAGGAGGTCGTGCGGGCTCGCGCGCCGGTCGTCGGGCCGCTCACGCGCGGCCCGCTCGGCAACTGGGGCATCCCGGTGCGGGTTCCGGTCGAGCGCGCCGGGCAGCTGCGCTACGTGCTCTCGGCGGTCGTGCGGCCGGAGGCGATCCTGCGCGTCGTCAGCGAGCAGCGCGTGCCCGACGACTGGATCGTTTCGGTGTTCGATTCCAAAGGCGCCCGCATCGCCCGCTCGCGCGAGCACGCGCGCTTTCTCGGCACGGCGCCGTCGCCGTCGTTGCAAGCGCTGATGGCGTCGCTCGGACCGCGCAACGAGCTGGTTGGCGCTTCGTCGACGATCGAAGGGACGCAGGTCCACACTGCGCTGGCCCGGGTCCGCTCGGCGCACTGGGTGGTCGCGCTCGGCGTGCCTTCGGCCGTCGAGGCGGCCGCGCTGCACGGCTCCGCGCTTGCCTACGGCGGCGGCATCCTGCTCTCGCTCGGCCTCGGCAGCGTCGCCGCCTGGCTCCTCTCGGGCAGCATCGCCGCGCCGATCGCGCGCCTGCGCGACGCTGCCGCCGCGCTCGGCCGCGGCGCGCCGGTCGAGGACGCCGAAGCCGGCCTCGTCGAGATCGAGGCGGTCTCGCGGGCGCTCGTCACCGCCGCTGCCTTGCGCACCCGGGGCGAAGCCGAGCGCGAGCTGCTGCTCGATGCCGAGCGCGAGGCGCGCGCGACCGCCGAGCGCGCGCAGGCGCGCCTGCAGCAGCTCGTCAGCGCAGGCGCGCTGCTCTCGCGCTCGCTCGAGGAAGAGACGACGCTGGCGGCGATCGCCTCGGTGATCGTCCCGAGGATCGCCGACATCTGCCGTATCGACCTGCTCGACAGGAACGGCGTGCTGCAGAGAAAGCTCACCCATCACGTCGATCCGAAGCGCGAGGCGGAGATGCTTGCCTTCGTGAGCGAGCACGTGTCGACGCCCGACTCGCCAGGGTCGTTCGCGTGGGCGGTCGCGACCGGCAAGACCTTCTTCGCCAACGTCGAGCCGAGCGACGTCGAGAAATTCACCGACCCGGACTTTCGCGCCTTCGTGGAGGGCTTCGGCATCGTCGCCGCGTGCGTCGTGCCGCTGGTCGCGCGCGGCCGCACGATCGGCGCCATGTGCGCGCTGCAGGCCGATTCCGGACGGCGCTTCGGCGCCGAAGACGGCGCGCTGATCGGCGAGCTGGCGCAGCGAGCCGCGCTCGCGCTCGACAACGTGCGGCTGTTCGGCGAATCGCGCGATGCGCTGCACGACGCCAAGGTCGCGAATCGCGCCAAGGACGAATTCCTCGCCATGCTCGGCCACGAGCTGCGCAATCCGCTCGCGCCTATCGTCACCTCGCTCGACGTCATGGCGCGCCGCGACGGCCCGGCCGAAGGCCGCGAGCGCCGCATCATCGAGCGCCAGGTCGCGCATCTGTCGCGCATGGTCGACGACCTGCTCGACGTCTCGCGCATCACGTCGGGCAAGATCGAGCTGCGGCGCGAGCGCGTCGACCTGCGCGAGGTCGTCGCGCGCGCCCTCGAGCTCACCGAGCCCGTGCTGCAGGGCCGGCGCCGGCCGCCCGAGGTGAGCGGGCCGACGACGCCGGTCTGGGTCAGCGGCGATCCGGTTCGCCTGACCCAGGTGATCTGCAACCTGCTCACCAACGCCGCCAAGTTTTCGACGCCCGACCAGCGAATCGCCATCGCCCTGACCCGGAACGGCGACAGCGCGTCGCTGTGCGTCGAGAACGACGGCGTCGGCATCCCGGCCGAGCTTGTGCCGCGCATCTTCGAGCGTTTCGTGCAGGGCGAGCAGGCGATGCAGCGGGCGAGCGGCGGTCTCGGCCTCGGCCTGGCGATCGCCAAGAACCTGGTCGAGCTGCATGGCGGGACGATCGCGGTCGAGAGCGCCGGCGTCGGCCAGGGCGCGCGCTTCACGGTCACCTTGCCGACGGTCGAGGCGGGGGCGCCGGCACCGGCGCCGGCGATCGGCACCGGGACGGCGCCTTCGCCGACGCGGCTGCTCGTTGTCGACGACAACGACGATGCCGCGCAGTCGCTCGCGCTCGCCCTGCGCCTC
>Ga0207641_10002182_pt1 | contig 18417 bp, 17 predicted proteins | sample KBSSwiS62_FD_184306 | JGI IMG/M metagenome (GOLD analysis project Ga0207641, IMG submission 184306) | Switchgrass rhizosphere microbial communities from Kellogg Biological Station, Michigan, USA - KBS Switchgrass S6-2 (SPAdes) (version 2) | ecosystem: Host-associated > Plants > Roots >... | reverse complement strand
CACGGGGATTTCCACGCTGGCTACCACTCGCGCGACAAAAGATCTTGACTCGAACTGCCCGGAAAGAATGGAGAAGGAGTGATGAACACTACGGTGCGGGTGCAGACCCGAAATCATCTCACTATCGCGCTCGCCGCAGGCGCGGTATTCGCGTTGGGGCTCGGCCTGCGCCAGTCGCAGACGCTCTTCATCAGCTCGCTCAACTCGCATACCGGCGTCGGGTACGCCACGATCAGCCTCGCTTTTGGTATCGCCCAGCTCATGTATGGCGTTGCGCAGCCGGTGGCCGGTGCGGTCGCGGACCGCTGGGGGCCGCGCCGGGTGATGATCGCTGGTGCGGCCCTTCTTGCGTGCGCGAACGTGGCGACGCCGTTCTCCAGCAATGCCATCGTTCTCACGCTGCTGATCGGTGTCGGGGCGGCGGCCGGCGCCGGGGCGCTCGGCCCGGCGATGCTTATCTCGGCAGCCAACTGCTGGATCCCCGCGGCGAAACGCTCGGTGTTCGCGGGCATCATCAACGCCGGCGGTTCGTTCGGCCAGTTCACGCTCATTCCTCTCGCCCAGCTGCTCCTGGGCGTCGCGGGTTGGCAACCTGCTATGGTCATTCTCGGCGTGGCCGGGCTCGCCGCCGTGCCGCTGGTGATGGTGTTCACGACAGGCGCATCGGCGCCCTCGGCCCCGGGCGCCTCCGGTGAGGGCACGCTGGGCGTCGCGTTGCGCGAGGCGGTTCGCGATCGGAGCTTCCTCTTGCTCTGTGCGGGGTTCTTCACCTGCGGATTCCACGTCGCTTTCATTGCGACCCACCTTCCCGGAATGGTGGCGCTGTGCGGGCTTCCCGCCTCGGTCAGCGGCTGGTCGCTGTCCGTCATCGGCCTGTTCAACATCCTGGGGAGCCTTTCGGTCGGCAAGGCCATCCAGATGATCTCCATGAAACACGCGCTTGCCGCGATCTACCTCGCGCGGGCGATGCTGATCCTCGCATTCTTCCTAACCGCAAAGACGTCTCTTGTCTTCTTGCTGTTCGCCGCCGGAATCGGGCTTACGTACCTCTCCACCGTCCCTCCGACCATCGGCCTCGTTGCGAAGCTGCGTGGTGCGCGCTTCCTTGCGACGCTCTCGGGGATGGTCATGCTGTCGCATCAGATCGGCGGATTCCTCGGCGCGTGGCTCGGTGGCAAAGCGTTCGAGGCGAACCGGAACTATGACTGGATGTGGCTGGCGGACATCGCGCTGTGTCTGTTTGCCGCATTCGTTCACTTGCCGATCCGCGAAGCGAGCCCCGTGCATGTGGCCGCGCCCGTCAGACTGATTCAGACAACCTGAGGAGACTGCAAATGCCGGCAGCGAGTATGCGGGAGCCTGAACCCTTCTTTCGCGAGACGGGGACCGGTCCCGGGGTCGTGTGCCTCCATTCGAACGCGAGCACTTCGGGCCAATGGCGCGGCCTAACGGATCTTCTTGCGCTGAAGTTCCGCGTTTTCGCTCCCGATTCTTATGACTCCGGCGAGAGCCCGCAGTGGCCTTCGGATCGCGTCATCCTCCTTCGCGACGAAGTCGCGCTCATCGAGCCGGTGATCCGAAGGGCCGGCCCCCGGTTGGCGCTGGTGGGCCACTCGTACGGAGCCACCGTCGCGCTCATCGCGGCCTTGGCGCATCCGCGCCGCGTGCGCGCCATGGCACTCTACGAGCCGACGCTATTCGCCTTGCTCGACGCAGAGATGCCCGCGCCGAACGCGGCTGACGGAATCCGCGACGTGGTGGCCGACGCGGGTGTCGCCCTCGACTCGGGAAATCAGGACGCCGCCGCCGAGCGGTTCATCGACTACTGGACCGGAACGGGATCCTGGAAGCAGACTCCCGAACAACGCAAGCCGTCAATTGCCGCGTCGGTGAGGAACGTGCGCAGATGGGGGTATGCCCTGTTCACCGAACCCACACCGCTGGCGGCGTTCCGTTCGCTTGATGTCCCCGTGCTCTACATGGTCGGCAAGCGCTCGACACCGTCGGCCCATGGAGTGGCACGGTTGCTCACGGCTGCCCTGCCACGCATTGAGGTGGTCGAGTTCGAGAATCTCGGCCACATGGGCCCAATTACCCATCCCGACGCCGTCAATGAGGTTATCGGCCGATTTCTCGAGCGAAACGAGTAGTCACCATGCAGATCTGATGCCCCTGCCGTTCAAGTGGGTGGATTCGTGAACTCAAGTTGTCGACCAGTGGCGGCAGCTCGGCGCACCCATCCAGGGTTTGCCGAGGAGCGCTAGGGGCGAGGCCGCGAGGCCGAGGAAGCCGGCCACACCCTCGAGGGTATGCAGTCGGGGCTGCCGCGAGCTCGGCACGACGCGCGGCGGTAGCGGCTGATGTCATCGGCGATGCGCCAGATCTGCCTTTCGCTCGACGGATTGGGCTGAGCCCCGCACCTCGAACGAACGAGCCGTTGCGGCCCGGCTGTCGCCTTTCGGTTCCGGACTTCGATTCAGGGTGCGGGACGTCCAATTCGGACGTCCCATCCGCGACCACCGAGATTTCCATGGCGTCGCCCACCATCGCTCGCGTCGCACCTGAAGCGGATCGACTTCGTAGGAATTCAGCTGGAGAGGCGACTGCGGTTGGCAGGCTGGCAGCGCGAGCTCGAGTTCGTCACGACGGATGCTCGTCGGCCCGAGCATGCCGATGTCGAGCGCCGCGGCCCGGCCTGCCGTCCGATCCAGATCCCACGTGCGGTTCCACGCTGGCGACCACGCCTGTCACCACGCTCGGCTCGTAAGGTTGACGCCCTGGACCACCGATCGGATCCGCGGACGCTCGACAACGACGCAAGGTGACGCGTCGAGCGACGCAACTTCGAGCAGATGTCCTTCGCACCATCCATTCCCTTCCTTCCGGAGATTCTCAACTTGAACTTCCTTCTTCATCGCATGGTGTTTGACTTCGCCGTTCGGCAGATCGCTGCGTGGCGAGGACGCGCCGAGCGGCACACCCGATCCAACGAATCCGCACCTCACGAGCTGCATGACGCCGCGCTCGAACCTGCAGACGTGTACCGCCTGCTCAAGCCGTTCCGCAACACCTGACGAACCCTGCTCGCCCGGCCCTTCGTTCATTCAACCCTGTCCAGGAGAACCTTCATGACCATTGCGACTTCTATCCCCACGTCCCCCGCCTCTGCCCCTCAGAGGGCGCAACCCGACTTCGCGGCCATCAAGACGAAGCAGCAGGCCACATGGGCTAGCGGCAACTTCGCCGTAATCGGAACCACACTGCAGATCGTCGGCGAGACGCTGGCCGAAGCGGTTGACGTTTGTGCGGGCGAGCGCGTGCTCGACATCGCAGCCGGCAACGGCAACGCCACGCTCGCAGCTGCGCGGCGCTTCGCGCAAGTGACCTCGACCGACTACGTGCCCGCGCTTCTCGACCAGGGCGCCGCGCGCGCGAAGGCAGAGGGGCTGGCCGTCGTGTTCCAGACAGCGGACGCCGAGGCGCTGCCGTTCGCCGATGCGAGCTTCGATGTCGCCCTGTCGACCTTCGGCGCGATGTTCACGCCACAGCATGCGCGCACGGCCGGGGAGATGCTGCGCGCGGTGCGCACTGGCGGTCGGATCGGACTCGCCAACTGGACGCCGGAAGGCTTCATCGGCCAGCTGTTCAAAGTCATCGGTGCTCACCTGCCGCCGCCGGCAGGTCTCCAGTCGCCGGCGCTGTGGGGCACAGAGCCGCACCTCGTTGAACTGTTCGGCCCGCAAGCGGCCTCGATCCGCTGCGAGCGCCGCAAGTTCAACTTCCGCTACAACTCCGCTGCGCACTGGCTCGAGGTCTTCCGTACCTATTACGGGCCGACGCACAAGGCATTCGCCGCGCTGGACGCCGCAGGCCAGGAGGCGCTGGCGGCCGACATCACCGCGCTTCTGGACCGGATGAACATCGCCGGTGCGAAGTCGCTCGTCGTGCCGGGCGAGTACCTCGAAGTCGTCATCGTCAAGCGCTAGGACGCAGCCCAGCGGACCGATCACGCATCCGGACACGGTCAATACAACGATCGACTCCGGTGCGGCTCGTCCGTGATCCGACCAAGTGTGCAATCAACCATCACAGAACTGGAGCGCATCCGTGCCTAAGCGATCGATCGTCTTCATGTATGGAATCGCCTCGTACGGCGTGGCCATGTGTGCTCTCGTCTACGCCATGGGCTTCGTGGCCAACGTCTACGTGCCGCGTTCCATCGACTCGCCCGCAGCCCACGATCTGACGACCGCGCTGGTCGTGGATGCCGCACTGCTGCTTGCCTTCGCCGTTCAGCACAGCGTCATGGCCCGCGTGCGGTTCAAGGCCTGGCTCACTCGGTGGATCCCGGAGGCCGCCGAGCGCAGCACCTTCGTGCTGGCCTCGGCGTTCGCGCTGATCGCTATGTTCGCGTTCTGGCAGCCCCTTGGCGGCTTGCTGTGGCGGGTCGTTGACCCGCGTTTGGCGTGGCTTCTGATCGGGGTGAGCGCATGCGGGTGGCTGCTCGTGCTCCTGTCGACGTTCATGATCGACCATTTCGACCTGTTCGGCCTGCGTCAGGTCTGGAACTACCTTCGGGGCAATGAGCGTACGACCGGCACCTTCCGCACGCCTGGCGCCTACCGGCTGATCCGCCACCCGCTCTACGCCGGCTTCCTGATCGCTTTCTGGGCGACACCCGCAATGACCGTCGCGCACACGCTGTTCGCGGTGGCGACGACAGGCTACATCCTCGTCGCGATCCAACTGGAGGAGCGCGATCTGATCGCCAACTTCGGTGACACCTATCGACGCTATCGGACGAGCGTGCCCATGCTGCTGCCGTTCCTCCGAGGTCCGAAATGAGCCACCTCGGACGTTTGCGCGACACGCTGGCGCGCCAACCGCTGTCGCTGACGACGGGCTTGGCCTCGCTGCTAATTGTGATGGCCGCGGCACAGGTCGACACGACGGTTCAGGCCAACTCGTCTTCGCCCCTCACCGCCGACCAGGCCAGGAAGATCGTGAGCCCTTTCTATACGGCCATGAACCGGCCCGCGGTCAAGGAGGTCGGCGAGCTGATTTCGCGCGCGACCACGTCGGATTGGCAATCGTGCCGCGCCAACGATGGTTGCCTTTCGCGCGACGCGGCCGTCACGGCCATCGAGCGCCTGGGGGCCGACGTACCCGATCTCGCGTGGGCGGTGATCGACGTCAATGTTGCCGGCCTGGAGACGATCGTCGTGAGGGCGGAGGCAACGGGCACTCCGGTCCACGAATTCGACGGCGTGCCGCCCTCCGGTCGACGCTTCCGCGTGATGTCGATCGACATCCATACTGTGAGAGACGGAAAGATCGCGCGCTCATACCACGTCGAGGACTGGGCGGGGGCGCAGCATCAGCTCAGTGTGCCCTGATCTCGCTCGATCCACACAACTCCGGCATCACCATTGACCATGCACTCTACGGTGCCACGGCTATCGGCCGGAGCCGTAATTGCCGCTAGGCCGCGCGGGATGGAGTTTCTGCGGAGCACAGCGCGTCGGTAACTGGGGTTCGTCCAGGCGCCTTGCGCGCATTGAGCATCGGGTGCCGAATCGACCGATCCGGCACGGATAGAAGTTCGTCCGAGCTCTGGCTCGAACGCTCGTCAGACCCCGACCTCGGATCCCGTTCTGCAATTCGAACAAGCCGCCCGACAGCGCGTGCTTCACGCGCTATACCAGCCTTCATCAGGGGACCGTGATGTTCCACCTATCTACGCCGTGATCAAACTCGGCTTGACAAACGAGTCCTCATAGAAGCTGACTTTGGACGAAGGTCCCGCACCACTATCTGCCGGCGTGCCGGTACGCGGCGCGCTCGAACTTCGCATAGGTATCGACGAAGCGTGGCTCCACGAACGGAAGTGACTGCGTCATGAGCAGTCCGGCGAGGTTCGCTTTCGGGTCGAGCCAAAAGTGCGTGTTGAGCACGCCGGCCCAGCCCTGCGAGCCGGCGTTACGCATGCCGGGGATGTCTTCCTCGATCCGCATGAACGCCATGCTGTGCGACTTTCGCTTGCCAGGGAAGAGCTCGCAGTCGGCGGTGATCGCCGGCACCGCCGTCTTCAGGAGCGGGATTGGGATGTCGCCGATCTGGTTTGCCAGCATCGATTCGAGACCCTTCTCGCTCAGGATGCGCGCGCCGTCGAGCGTTCCCTTGTTCAAGTACATCCGCAGGAAGCGCATGTAGTCGGGCGCCGTCGAATAGAGCGCGTGGCCCATGCCGTAGAACTCGGGCTTCGACGGCGGCGCGATGTCGAAGTCGCCGAACTTGCCGTCCTCGCCGCGGATCTTTACCGCCGCGAGCCGAGCCTTCATTTGATCTTCGACCTCGAAGCGCGTGTCGCCCATCTTGAGGGGATCGAAAATCTCCTCCTTGCAGAAACGATCGATGGAGCGCCCATCGACCTTCTCGACGATGCGGCCGAGCCAGTCGATGCCGACGCCGTAGTCCCAGCGCTCTCCCGGATCGAACTGGAGCGGGTACTTGAGCGCAACGGCCAGACCCGAGAGGATTGACGGGTGCCCGGTAGCCTCCATGTAGCGCGGCACCTCGGTGTTCCAGAACTCGTAGACGAGGCCCGACGTGTGCGTCGCCAGATGGCGCACCGTCGCCTTGGTCCGCGGCGCGCGCAGACGCGGGCGCTTCTCGTCGAAGCCTTCCAGGACCTTCAGCTCGGCGAACTCGGGCAGGATGGTTTCGACGACCGTGTCGGCGCTGAGCTTGCCGCGGTCGATCAGGATCATCGCTGCCGTGCTGCCGACGGCCTTGGTCATCGAGAAGATGCGAAAGACGGTGTCGACGGTCGCGGTCTGCCCAGGGCTGCGCTCACCCGCGGCGCCCGACCAGATGATGCCTCCGGCATCGCCCACCATGCCGACGACAAACGGCACGTCTTGGTTGGCGACTGCCTCGCTGATGACATTGTCGAGATCTGACATAGATGCCTCCGTAAAGAGCGATGCGCGGCAGGATCGGCGCACCGCTACATCGAAAACACTAGGCCGATCGGAGCAGCATGACAAGCGCATCTTCCCTCCCGACGTCGATGTCGGCGCCAGGGCGCGAAACGGCGCGATTCGGAACAATCCGTGGGCCCGACTGCGACTTAGCGTCTGGACAGCAGACGCTCGCGAAGGGTTGCTCCTGGCCGGGTCCGGGCGTACGCAAACGTCAGGCGCGCAACGGTGCTGCGTCAAACTAGACTGACATGGCGGGCGGCGTTTGCACGCACAACTCCAGGAGCCCCCATGAACGCAACTCGACGTCAAATGGTGATGGCGGCCGGCTCAGCCGTGCTCGCCGGATGCGCGACGCCGATCGGCGACGCAGCCGACTGGCAGCAGTTCAGCGCCGGCGACGGCACGCGTGTCTCCTACCGCCGATGGCTGCCCGCTGGTACGCCCAAGACGGTATTGCAGGTGGTGCACGGGGCAGCCGAGCACAGCAGCCGCTACGACCGCTTCGCGAAGCTTGCTGTGGCCAGCGGCTACGCGGTCTACGCCACCGATCATCGCGGTCACGGCCGCACGCGGCTGCGCTCTGGCAAAACCGGCGACGCCGGCCCCGACGCCTGGAACCGCATGGTTGAAGACGAGATCGCGTTCAGTCAACGGCTGCGGACTGCCCACCCGGGCGCCAAGCTTGTACTTTTCGGCCACAGCCTCGGCTCGTTCATGGCGCAGGACTACATCGAGCGCCGCGCCGACCTGCTGGACGGGCTGATTCTCAGCGGCACGTCGTACCGTCCGGGGGTGCCGCCGCAGCTGGTCGATCTGCTCAACGACGCGGTGCGCAAGGAGCCGCTCGGCGACTCGGCGGTATGGGCGGGCCTCTTCAAGGACTTCAACAAGCCCTTCGGCGGCCCCACAGGCTTCGAGTGGCTGAGCCGCGATGCCGACGAGGTCCAGAAGTACACGACAGATCCGCTCTGCGGCTTCGCGTTCACGAATGAACTTGCGCGCGACATCTTCGTTGGCTTCGCACGCATGCGCGCCTCGAGGGCCGGGTCGCGCATCCCGAAGACCCTGCCGGTGCTCGTCATTCAGGGCGAGCTCGACCCGGTTGGCGAGAACCTAGTCGGCACTCGACGGCTGGTGGAGCGCTACAACGCGCTCGGCCTGACTCGCATCGAGACGCACTACTACCCCGGCGCCCGTCACGAAGTGCTGAACGAAACCAACCGCGGCGAGGTGCAGCGCGACGTTCTCGCCTGGCTTGCGAAGACGATGTAAGGGACTCAGGCGGTTGCAGGCCGTCCGAGGGAGACTCAACCGCCTTGAAGCTGTCGGTCGCGACCGTCGGCTCCTGGCCTTACCCGGGCGTACGCGAACCTCAGCTACTCGGCAGGCCGCCACGAACGGCGGGTTTCAGGCAAGGGGATCGAAGGCGGGAAGACCCGCAGTCGACCCGTTGCTGACGCACGACCCGCAGATGCAGATGTCCGCTGCGTAGCGGGGAGAAGCCGTTCGCGAAGCGGTGACGGATCACTCTCGGCCAAGAGTGGGTCATGGCCGACCACGGTGGGTCGGACAGTCAAACACCACTTTCCGACAGTCTTCTTGGCCAAGGCGCCTCTCTCTTTAGAGGCGCTGTATCGCAGGTGCGCAGCCTCACGACGCAGGGCGCTCCCGTCCAGACCCCGAAGCGAGGGGGGTTGCATTTGAACTACCGGTGCGATCGATCTATTGTTGGAGCCCGGCACGTTGCGAACGGCATGTTCCCGTGCAGCGGCCTTTCGCGCACGCGAGCAGGAGACAGTGATGATCGATCGCAACACATTCGCCGCTCCCATCGCGGCTCTCGCTTCATTGCTTGCCAGTGGAACCTCGCACGCCGACACCACGGCCGCCCCGTTAGATATTTCCGCCAATGCGATCGAGTCCATCCTTCCGGGCGGCACGGTCCTTCATGAATCGAAGCCGCTGTTCGGCACCACCGCCGACCCGCTCCAGAGCGCCGAGCTTTTGCACCTCTCGAACACGGGCGTCAATGCCTCTGGCCGCTCAAGCAATATTTCCGGCGCCTTCGCATCGTCGCTCGCGCAGTCGGACGGCAACGGCGGCGTGGGCGTGAGCCAGCTGATTTTCGGCAGCCCGGGCGGCGCCGGCGACGGCGTCAGGCAATTGGTCGCTCAATCCTTGTGGACCCACACCTTCGTCTACAACGGCCCTCCAGCAAACGACATGCTGCATCTGCACTTTCCCACGCTTCAGGTGGGGCTGCTGGACGTCCCGCCGAGACGCAGCGGACCCAGCGCAGCCGAAACGGCCGAGGCCAGTGCCCGGGTGGACTCGGTCATCACGCATGCAGATGGCAGCATGACGCAAGGCCTCTTCCAGTTCGGCTTGCGGGAGTTCGAGACGCAGTTTCCCTCGGGCAGCGACCTCCTGAACGTGGCCGACTTCCAGATCCTCGAGGTCCCGAACCCGTTGGTGTTCACTCCTCACCTAAGGTTCAACGGCGACGACTTCAATCCGAGCTATACCATCGATCCGGTAACGCTGGACCTCAATCTCGGCGTGATCCAGCCAGGGGACACGATGTCGTGGGTTTACACCCTCACCGCGAAGGGCACGACCCACGGCTTCGAACGCGGCTACTTCGCGTTCTTCGGCGACCCCTTCGGCACTGACGTCGTCACCGACAACCTGAGCGAGACCATCAGCCTTTCCGCCGCGCCGGAAGCGAGCACGTTCTCGCTCATGCTGCTGGGACTCTTCGCGCTGCTCCTCGGACGCCGGCAGAACGGGCGTCCTTTCCGATCCCACTCGAACGCGCCAGCCGCGACGCCGGGATGCGAGAGGCCGGTCCTGGTCTGAAGCGACATGCGCTGTTAACGGTTGACCGACAGCTCGTGGCCGGCCGCGGGCGTACGCGGACGTCAGCTACCCGGTGCGCCGCCACGAACGGCAGTTTTCGGGCAAGGGGAACGAAAGCGGCAAGACCCGCAGTCGGACCCCAAGCGGCCGCCATCCGTCCACGACTGCGGACAGTCGAATCTGAACAGGGAACCGAGCTCACCCTGGCCGCCGCTCGGCAGAGGAAACCCCACGAGCCAGGACCGACAACTGCTCTAGCGAGATGCGATGGACCAGCGCGTCGGCATGCCGGTGAACGAATTCCCATTCCGACCCGGCCTTGCGATAGACCTCCGTGACGCGCAGTGACCAATCCTGCTCAGGGAGGCCGCCGACTTCTCCTATCTGCCGCTCGATCATGACCAGGACAGCCAGTTCGCCCGACGAATAGGTCTGCGCGACTTCCAACTGGGTCTTGCCCTTGCGAAAGTAGCGGCTCAGCTCGGCCAGTCGCTGCGGGCTCGCGTCGAACCCATGGCTGGCCGGCCCACCAAAGGGCTGCATCAAGGTGAAGTCATGCGCAATGCGCACCAGCTTCGACCAACGCTCCATGTCGCCGCGCATGAAAGCTGCGTTCTTCTCGGAAGCTAGGGCGATGACTTCGGCTATGCCGTCGGTATTGACGGCGGACTGGGCCGCTAGCGGCGCGGCAAGCACTGCCAGCGCCGCTCGCCTCGTGGTGAGGGATGCATTCATATCGAGGCTTGCAGCGTCCAAGGGCTCTGCCATGTTTCGCTCTCCTGATTGGATAGTTGGGCTGGCCAAATGGTCGACGGTCGCAGCCGGTGAATCCAGTGGTATGTTTTCAGCGGCATGCTGAACGCCTCTCATCTGGCACGGGTCGATGTCAATCTGCTCGTGCTCCTTCATGTCGTGCTCGAGGAGGGGCATGTCGGGCACGCTGCCGAGCGACTGCGGCTGACCTCGTCGGCGATCAGCCATGGTCTTGCTCGCCTGCGGCGCCTGCTCGACGACCCGTTGTTCCTGAGAACACCGAAAGGGATCGTGCCGACGGGCGGGCCTTGGCGCTGCGCGAACCGGTCGCCGAGATCTTGTCGCTGGTGCAAGGTGTGCTTCGCACGGCGGTGCCGTTCGATCCGGCCACGAGCAGTCGCCGCTTTGTCATCGGCGCACCAGACGCGGTGCTGGCGTCGACGGCGGCGTTGTTGTTGAAGCGAATCAGGGCCATGGCACCGGGGATCGACATCGGCTTGGTACACCTGATGCCTCAACCGCGCGGCAGGCAGACGGAAAACCCCTGGGGGCAATGTCTGAACCAGATTGAGCGGCGCGAGGTCGACGTCGCGATGTTGCCAATTCGCGAGCTGCCGCTTCGCTTCGAGGCGCACTGGCTCTATGACGAGGATTTCGTCGTGGCGATGAGAAGGGGCCACCCCTTCGAGCGCGATCCGACCGAGGCGAACTTCTGCGCGACGAATCACCTGCTGGTTTCGTCCGGCGGAGACCCCCATGGCTTCGTCGACGAGGCGCTCCGCAAGCGGGGACGGAAGCGCCGCGTCACGTTGACCGTGCCTTCTTTCATGTTGGCGTTGGAGCTCGTCGCGCGCAGCGATCTGCTCGTGGCGTTGCCGCGCCAGCTCGTTCGCCAACACGCCGCTCGCTTCGGCTTGGCCGCAGTCGAACTACCACTCAAGCGCAAGGCCGACCCGATTCAAGCCGTCACGACGAAGGCAGCGATGCTCGATGCGGGCGTCGCTTGGTTGATGGGGACGCTTGTCAGTCCTTTCGCTCCGGCGACCAAGCCTTCATGAGCTGTGAGGGCCTCAGCTAGGACCGCTCTTGGATGCTAGGGGCAGTTTCCGCTTCTGGCCGACCACCAGCAGCCAGGAAGACGGGTATTTGGCACGCCAGCTCGTATGTCAGCTGTCCGGCTGCGAGATCGGGGCCCAGACCGTCGACCTCACGCTGTCGAGCACGTTGCGGTCATTGAAGCCTCCGGCAGGTTGCCGCGCCAGCTGCCGGTCTTGGGGCGCTGCTGACTTTCAGGAGACAACAGAACGCCGTCGCGGTCCGCACGTCGACTGAGTGTCGGTTGCTCGGGCCCGCGAACTCAATCACTCGACCCACTGCCGCCGTTCGAGCTCAGGATCGCCGGCCCCAAAGCTGCTAACGGTGAAGGACAAGCGCTGAACCGCCGGCGTTGGCTGACCCAGACGAGGCAGAAGCTGTTCGCATCGGCGAGCAGCTTGTCAACTTCCCCAGAGACCGCCCGCCGCTACCAGAGGCCGAACGTGAACTGCAGGATGAAACGGTTGCCCTGTGCCTGGTTCTCAACGGCCGTCTCAGCTTGCCATTTGAGGATGGCCCCCCAGTCTGGAGACGGGTGATATCGGATGAACGGGCCGATGGTGACCACCTGGCCCTTGTTTCCTTCGCCGACGACTTGTCCGTTCACCTTGTCGTTCGTGACCTGCTTGTACAGATATCCGCTGGCTCCGACCTGCCGGGCCTGCCTCGCGCCGTAGGTCAGGGCCTCCGTCAGTCGGAGTTCTCCCGGGCTGCCTTGAATCCCATCTTATCCAGGAACAGCTGCCAGCGACGATCATTGTGCAGCTTGCGCAGCAGTGGCCACGACTGCATCTGTGGCAAGCCGGAGTCGTGTTGCAGATAGGCGCGATCCAGCCACTCGAAGGCCTGACTCGCATCGCCGAGGTAGGCGAAAGCTTCGGCAATCTGCAGAGCGCCGTTGTCGGCGCACCTGTCGATCAGCTGCCGCATCGTCGCTTCAGATTCGGTGTGCCGCCCGAGGGCGTGCTGGGCCATGCCGATGCCGGACAGTCGCAGCGCCTCGATGCCTTCCTGCTGGAACGCGGCCAGCGCTTCGTCCGGCCGACCCTGCACGAGACGCAACGTGCCAAGCACCGCGGGCAGCAACCCCGCGCGCGGGTTGAGCCGGAAGGCTTCATCGAGCGCGGTGTCAGCCTCGTCCAGCAAATCCGAGTTCAGACACCGAAGCGCAAGATTGCCGTGCGCGATGAAGCTCAAAGGGTCCAGCGCGGTCGCGCGGCGCGCCCACGCCACGGCTTCCTCCTTGTGCCCGAGACTGTCCGCGACCACCGACGCGACGACAACAATGCTCCGGTCGCCGGCGCCCAGTTCCTGAGCGCGCGCGCAGGACCTGGCGGCGGCGTGCAAGTCCCATTCGTGGCACATCTCTATCCAGGACAGTTCGGCATGCGCCTCCGCCAGGTTCGGCTCCAGTTCCAGCGCATGCAGTGCAGCGGCCCGGGCCAGCGCGAACGTCTCGGCCACCGGCGCCCAGCCATAGTCCGCCTGATTGGAATAGGCGCCCGCCAGCCCGGCCCACGCGCGTGCGCATCGCGGATCGATCTGCAGCGCCTGCCGGAGGTAGGAGATGCCGGTGACGGTGTCGTCCGGGTCGAGGCGGTCGACGAGAAAGCGTCCGAGCAGATACCGTTCGTGGGCCTCCGGATCTTCGGTGCGCCCGCGGGTTGCGGCCAGCACTTGCGCCTGCACGCGGGCGCTGGCCGCTGCATCCACCTTCTCGCCGAGCAGCCGCGAGCGCAACTCCTGAACGACAGAGCGTGCGATGTCGTCCTGAACGGTGAGGATGTCGTCGAGCTCACGGTCGTAGGACTCGGACCAGAGATGTGAATCGCTCGCCGCGTGGACCAGCTGCGCAGTGATCCGCACCCGCCGCCCAGCCTTGCGCACACTGCCCTCGAGCACCGCCGCGACATTCAGCTTGCGGCCGATCGTCTGAATATCGTTGCCTGTGTTGCCCCTGAACGAAAAGGCCGACGTACGGGAAGCCACCCGAAGGCCGGGAATCTTCGCCAGCACATTCAGCAGCTCCTCGGCCAGGCCGTCCGCAAAGTGCTCGTTTGCGGTGTCGTCGCTCAGATTCACGAACGGCAGTACTGCGATGGTCGCGGGATCGAACGCAGGCACCACGGATGGCGGAGGCTCCGGGTTCCCCCGGAGAGCCGGCGGAGCCGGCAACGAAACCGGTGAAACATCGGCGAGCCTTTCGAGGCGCCTTTCGCCGCGGGCGATCTCGAGCAGGCCGGCGCGCTCGGCAAAAGGGACCTGCAGGCATGCTGCCAACCGCTCGGTCAGGCGGTGCGAGGGCCGCCGTTCATCGCTTTCAATCTTGCGCAGCGCCGACACCGAGCAGTGCGCGCGTTCGGCCAGCGCGGCGTGGGTCAAGCCCAGAGCCATGCGGCGCCGGCGCAGCCATGAACCGAATGACAGGGAGTTCTCCACTTCAGTCCACTCCGACGAGTGGCCGGGCCCAGGTGATCTCACCAGCACATCGCCGCCTGACAGTGTGTCACTTCTGGGGCGAAAAGCGCCACCTCGGGGCGGCCGCTGCTTCCTACAGTGCGCCTCCACGGGCGGGCACCAACGGCTGTTTCGAGCGGCAGGCGGGATTCGGCCGAAATCTCGGTCCTTAGGGATCGCAACTCTGTCCTTGACCTCAGGAGTGAACTCGATGCAGGAACTTACCGTGAATGAAATGGAGCATGTCAACGGTGCGGGCGGCGGCGTCCACGTTGGCAGCGACGGCGCCAACAACGTGGTCGGCAACGCCGTTGTGACGCCGCTCGGTGGCCGCATAGACCCCGGCGGCGCCAACAACATGCTCTGACCGAACCTGAAGGCGCTCACGCAAGCCTGCGCGGGCGCCCTCCCCCGTGGTCTCTCGGGACCGCAACTTTGTCCTTGATACCTCAGGAGTAACAAATGATTCAGGAACTGACTGCGACTGAAATGGAGCAAGTCAACGGTGCGGGCGGCGGCATCCGCGTTGGCAGCGACGGCGCTAACAACGTTGTCGGCAACGCCGTTGTGCCACCGCTCGGTGGCCGCGTGGACCCTGGCGGCGCCAACAACGTGCTCTGACCGAACTCAAGTGGCGCTCACGCAGGCATGCGGGGCGCCATGCGCATGGATCAACAGGAGTAAGCATGATGCAAGAACTCACGGCAACGGAAATGAAGGACGTCGGTGGTGGCGGAACAAGGATCGGTACCGTAGGTACAGGTGATGGCGATCTGCACTTGGTCGGCTGCAACGATCCGGTGGCCAACGGTGGCCGCCTGGACCCCGGCATCGCCGCGCCGAACTCGCTCTGAGCGAACCCGCTCCCCGGCCGTCGCTAAACCATGCGGTCCACGCTGTTTCGCCAGGAGGCCATCGACTCGCTGCGCGACCGGCATCTCGGCGATGCACTGACGGCGCGGCCCCTGGCGCTTTCGGTCCTCACGGGCCTGAGTGGGCTCGTCGCGCTTGCGGTCCTCTTGTTCGGCTTGATCGCCGAATACACGCGCAAGGCGCATGTCACGGGCTATCTCGCGCCGACGCACGGGGTGATCAAGCTGCATGCGCCGCAGGCTGGCACACTCACCGAAACTCATGTGGAAGAGGGCCGCCGTGTCGCGCGGGGCGATCCTCTGTATGCGCTCTCCTCCGAGCGTTCGTCCCCGGCGGCGCCCGAGTCGCAAGCCGCGGCGATCGCGCAATTGCGGGAACGCCGCGCGAGCCTCGCCGGCGAAATCGAACAACAGGCGGCGCTGGCCTTGCTCGCGCAGCAGGACCTGGAACAGCGCTTGCGCGACGTGGCCATCGAGATCACGCAGGTGGACGCGGCCGTCGCCACGCAGGGCGAGCGCCTGGCGGGCAGCCGCGCGACGCTGGAGCGCCACGCGACGCTCGCACGCCAGGGCTTCTTCTCGGAAGCACAGCTTGTGCAGCAGCGCGAGCAGGTGCTGGAGCAGCAAGCGCGGCTTCAGGCGCTCGAGCGCAGCCGCACGGCCTTGCAGCGCGATCGCGGATCGCTCGCTGCGGCGCAGGCCGCGCAGCGGCCGAAAAGCGCCCGCGAGCGCGCTGCCATCGAGCGCGAGATTTCGGCGCTCGACCAGCAGATCACGGAATACGAATCGCGCCGCACACTCGTGATCACCGCGCCAGCCGACGGTGTGGTGACGGCGATCCTCGCCGGGCGTGGGCAAAGCGTCGCGGCGGGTGCGCCATTGCTGTCAATCCTCCCCGAGGGCGCGGTGCTGCAGGCGCAACTGCTCGTGCCGGGTCGCGCGGTCGGGTTCCTCGCTGCCGGGCAACCGGTGGCGCTGCGCTATCAGGCCTTCCCGTTTCAGCGCTTCGGCAGTTCGCACGGCGTCGTGAAGGAGATCGCGCGCTCGCTGATTGCGCCGGGCGATGCGCAATTGCCGGTGGCACTCAACGAGCCGGCGTATCGCATCACGGTCGCGCTCGAACGGCAGACAGTTCGCGCGTACGGAAAGGACTTTCCGCTGCAGGACGGAATGCTGCTCGAGGCCGACGTCGCGCTCGACCGGCGCCGACTGCTCGAGTGGCTGTTCGAACCGTTGCTCGCGCTCGCCGGCCGCGTCTAGTTCTCGCCGTGGAAACAGCATGAATTTCGACCTGCCGCTGAATTTCACCGGGCGCCGCACCGTGCCGGTCGTTCTGCAAACCGAAGCCGCTGAATGTGGCCTGGCGTGCCTCGCGATGGTGGCGGCCCTTTATGGCCATCGGAGCGATCTTGCAAGCTTGCGCAATCGCTTTCCGATTTCGCTGAAGGGCGCCACGCTTGCGCATCTGGTTCAGATCGCCCACCGCCTCGACCTCGGCGCACGCGCGCTCAAGCTGGAACTGCCGGATATCTACCAGCTCAGCCTGCCGGCGGTGCTGCATTGGGATCTCAACCACTTCGTGGTTCTGACCCAGCTGCGCGGTGACCGGGCGGTGATTCACGACCCCGCACGCGGCCGTTGTGTGATGCCGCTGCGGGAGTTGTCGCGCCACTTCACCGGCGTCGCGCTCGAGCTGGCGCCGACGCAAGAGTTCAAGCCGCATGCCGCGGCGCCCCCTCCGGGCTTGTCGCAGCTCATCGGCCGGCTGCCTGGAGCCGGCCGCGCGCTGGGTCAGATTCTGGCGCTTGCCGCCGTGCTCGAAGGGTTCGGCATCGTCGCACCGTTCTTCATGCAGGCGGTCGTCGATCACGCATTGGTAGGCGAAGACCGCGATCTGCTGACCATGCTCGCCATCGGATTCCTGCTGCTCGCGCTGACGCAGGTAGGCGTGAGCGCGCTGCGCAGCTGGGCGGTGATGGTGCTCGCCACCACGCTCAATCTCACCCTGGTCACGCGACTGTTCCGTCAATTGCTGAGGCTTCCGATCAGCTTCTTCGAGAGCCGCCACCTGGGGGACATCGTCTCGCGCTTCGAATCCTTGAGCGTCATCCAGCGCACCCTGACGACCGGGTTCCTCGAAGCGGTGATTGATGGCGCCATGGCGATCGCAATCCTGATCGTGATGGCGTGCTACAGCCGGACACTCACGCTCATCGTGCTCGGTGCAGCCGCCGTGTACGGCATGCTCCGCCTTGCGTCCTATCGCCCGCTGCGCCAGGCGTCGGAAGAGCACATCGTGGCGCTCGCCAAGCAGCAATCCAACTTTCTCGAGACGGTGCGCGGCGTGCAGAGCGTGAAGCTGTTCAACCGGCAGCAGCAGCGTGCTGCCGCTTATCAGAACCTGCTGGTCGACCAGTTCAATGCCGGCGTGCGCGTGCAACGCCTGCAGATGCTCCATCGGGCGCTCAACGGCACACTGTTCGGCGCCGAGAACGTGACCGTGATCTGGCTGGGCGCACTATCGGTTCTCGACGGCGGGTTCTCGGTCGGCATGCTGTTCGCGTTCGTTTCGTACAAGCAGCAGTTCATCGCCCGCATCAATGCCTTGGTCGAGAAGAGCATCGAGTTCAGGATGCTGGGCCTGCACGCTGAGCGGGTTGCGGACGTGGCGCTTGCCGTGGCCGAGCGCGACCCGCCGTTCGCCATCGAGCCACCCGCAGATGCGGCGATCGAGTTGCGCGGTGTTGGCTTCCGCTTCGCCGACCACGAGCCTCCCGTACTGCAGGACGTGAACTTTCGCATCGAAACAGGCGAATCGGTTGCCATTACCGGGCCTTCGGGCTGCGGCAAGACGACGCTCGCAAAGATCATTCTCGGACTCCTCGAGCCCACTGCCGGCGAAGTGCTGGTCGGCGGTGTCAGCCTGCGGCGGCTGGGCGCGTCGGTGCATCGCGAGCGTGTCGGCGCGGTCATGCAGGAGGACCAGCTCTTCGGCGGCTCGGTTGCGGACAACATCGCGTTCTTCGATCCTGCACCCGACCGTGAGCGGATGGAGCGCTGCGCGCGGCTCGCGGCCGTACACGATGAGATCGTGGCGATGCCGATGGGCTACAACACGCTCGTGGGGGACATGGGAACCGTGCTTTCGGGCGGGCAGAAGCAGCGGGTCCTTCTTGCACGCGCCCTGTACCGGGAGCCGGGAATCCTCGTGCTCGACGAGGCCACAAGTCATCTGGACGTGCTGCGCGAACGGCAGGTCAATCACGCGATCCAGCAACTGAAGCTGACCCGCATCATCATCGCCCACCGGCCGGAGACGATCGCCTCGTGCGAACGCGTGCTGATTCTCGGTGCCGGTTCGCCGCAAGCGGATGAAGCACGCCCGATGATGGCGC
>Ga0207641_10002169_pt1 | contig 18491 bp, 23 predicted proteins | sample KBSSwiS62_FD_184306 | JGI IMG/M metagenome (GOLD analysis project Ga0207641, IMG submission 184306) | Switchgrass rhizosphere microbial communities from Kellogg Biological Station, Michigan, USA - KBS Switchgrass S6-2 (SPAdes) (version 2) | ecosystem: Host-associated > Plants > Roots >... | reverse complement strand
GGAACTCGAAGGAAGCGACATGGAACGCCAGCTCATCACCGGCATCGCCGCCGACAAGAACGAAGCCAAGATCACGATGACCCGCGTGCCCGACCGGCCGGGCGCGGTGGCCGGGATCTTCGGCCCTCTGGCCGAGGCGAACATCAACGTCGACATGATCATCCAGAACGTCGCCAAGGACCAGGGCGAGACCGACGTCACCTTCACCGTGCCCCAGGCCGACCTGGTGCGTGCGCAGGCGATGCTGGAGGAGCGCAAGGAGGCGATCGGCTTCTACCGCATGATCGCGGACGACAAGGTCGCCAAGATCAGCGTCGTGGGCGTGGGCATGCGCAGCCACGCGGGCGTCGCCTCGACGATGTTCCGCTCGCTGGCCGATCGCGGCATCAACATCCAGGCGATCTCGACCAGCGAGATCAAGGTCTCGGTGCTGATCGACGCGGACGAGACTGAACTGGCCGTACGCGTGCTGCACACCGCCTACGGCCTCGACGCCGCCGCCTGATCGTCGTCCCCGGCTCGATCCGGGACCGGTTCCGCCATAGCGCACCTCCCGAGCGCAGGCCCGCGAGCCAGCGATTTGCCGCAACCGGTCCCGGATCAAGTCCGGGACGACGGCGTGGCGCGAAGGCGCGTGCCCTGTCGCGTGCCCCTGTCGCGTGCCTTGTGCGCGCCCGCGTGACGGCTTAAGGCCGCGCTCCCGATCGATCTTGCCTTCAGGACTTGCCGCATGACCGCCTACCCCAAGACTTCGGCCCTGATGGCGCGCGGCGCGCAGTTCTTCGGCAGCGAGCATGCGATCCTGTGTGGCGCGATGTCGTGGGTGTCGGAGCGCAACCTGGTCTCGGCGATCAGCAATGCCGGCGGCTTCGGCGTGATCGCTTGCGGCGCGATGACGCCGGCGCTGCTCGATGCCGAGATCGCGGCGACCAAGGCGCTCACCGCCAGGCCCTTCGGCGTCAACCTGATCACCATGCACCCGCAGCTGTTCGAACTGATCGAGGTCTGCGGCAGGCATGGCGTCGGCCATGTCGTGCTCGCCGGCGGCATCCCGCCCAAGGGCAGCGTCGAGGCAATTAAGCAGGGCGGCGCCAAGGTGATCTGCTTCGCGCCGACGCTGGCGCTCGGCAAGAAGCTGCTGCGCTCGGGCGCCGATGCCCTGGTGATCGAGGGGATGGAAGCCGGCGGCCACATCGGCCCTGTCTCCACCTCGGTGCTGGCGCAGGAGATCCTGCCCAGCCTCGCCGCCGAGCACCTCGTGTTCGTGGCCGGCGGCATCGGCCGGGGCGAGGCGATCGCCGGCTATCTCGAGATGGGCGCGGCGGGGGTGCAGCTTGGCACGCGCTTCGCCTGCGCGACCGAATCGATTGCGCATCCCGCCTTCAAGCAGGCTTTCTTCCGCGCCTCCGCGCGCGATGCCGTGGCGTCTGTCCAGGTCGATCCGCGCCTGCCGGTGATCCCGGTCCGCGCGCTGAAGAACAAGGGCACCGAGGCCTTCACCGCCAAGCAGATCGAAGTCGCCAAGCGGCTCGACGAGGAGCAGGTGGTGATGGCCGAGGCGCAGCTGCAGATCGAGCATTACTGGGCCGGCGCGCTGCGTCGCGCGGTGATCGACGGCGATGTCGAGAACGGATCGCTGATGGCGGGCCAGTCGGTCGGCATGGTCAGCAAGGAAGAGCCCGTCGCCGAGATCATCGCCGCGCTGCTGGGCGAGTGCGAGGCGGCGCTCGGCACCCGCAGCAGTGCGCCGATCGCCGCCTGACATGGCGGGCGAGTCATCGGCGCCGCTGATCCTGGCGCTGTCCTGCAAGGATCGGCCCGGCATCGTGTCGCGCGTGACCGGCTACCTCGCGCAGGCGGGTGGCAACATCATCGAGGCGCAGCAGTTCAACGACCTCGCGCAAGGCAAGTTCTTCATGCGCGTCGCCTTCGATCCCGGCAGCGCCGATCGTGAGGACATTCGAGAGGGCTTCGGACCCATCGCCCACGAATACGGCATGGCCTGGTCGATGCTGCGCCGCGACCGGCCGCGCCGGGTGCTGCTGCTCGTCAGTAAGTTCGACCATTGCCTCGCGGACCTGCTCTACCGCTATCGCATCGGCGAGCTGGCGATGGAGGTCGCCGGCATCGTCTGCAACCACCCGCGCGAGGCGCTCAACGTCGCGCTGATCGGCGACATTCCGTTTTACTACCTGCCGGTGACGCCGGAGACCAGGGCGGCGCAGGAGACGCAGATCCGCGCCTTGGTCGAGGAGACCCGCGCCGAGCTGGTCGTGCTGGCGCGCTACATGCAGATCCTCTCGGACGAGATGGCGAGCTTCCTCTCGGGCCGCTGCATCAACATCCACCACTCTTTCCTGCCCGGCTTCAAGGGCGCCAAGCCCTATCATCAGGCGCACGCGCGCGGGGTGAAGATGATCGGTGCCACCGCGCACTATGTCACCGCCGACCTCGACGAGGGGCCGATCATCCATCAGGACGTGGAGCCGGTGACTCACGCCGATACGCCCGAGGACATGATCCGCAAGGGCCGCGACATCGAGCGCCGCGTGCTCGCCGAAGCGGTGCGGCTGCACCTCGAAGACCGGGTGCTCCTGAACGGGTCACGCACGGTGGTGTTTCGCAGCTAGAGTCTGGCTGGTTTGAGCGGCACCGGCCCACGCCCCCACCCGACCTCCCATTAGGGTACTATCGTTGATGGGGGCGTGGGCCGGTGCCGATTCCGCTTGACGCGGACAGGCCCTAGCCTTTGCGGGCGTCTAGGCGCATCGTGCTGGCACGACAGCGCGCGGGAGAGCGATCATGACAGTCAGCGGCCTAGATCACGTCAACATCCTGACCGCCGATCTGGAGGCGACGGCCTCGTTCTACGAGCGCGTGCTCGGGCTCAAGCGTGACTGGAACCAAACGTTGCCGACAGGCTTCCAGGGCGCCTGGATGCGCGATGCGGCGGGAAACGCGATCGTGCACCTGGTGTGGAAGGACCCCGCTTCCGACCGCTATGACGGTTACGAACCGGGCCTGCCGACCAACGCGTTCCACCACGTGGCCTTCCAGTGCCAGGGCTTCGATGCCATGCGCGAGCTGCTGAACGGGCTGGGTATCGCCTATCGAGTGAGCGATCGCAGGCACGGCCCGCTTCGGCAGATGTTCCTTGCCGATCCCAACGCGGTCAACATCGAACTGAACTTCGCCGGCGAGTAGAGGCGGGAGTCCGGCATGCGGCTGGGCCCGAGAGAACCGCGGCGTCCTCAGGGCGCCGGAGTTGATGCGATGAACCGGGCCCAGGCGGGCGCGTCCGGATTGGTGCTGGTCTCGGGCGTCCATTGTCGTTCGAGCAGCGCGCGGGCGGTCGCCTCGTCCATGCCGCGCTCCTCGCGGTGCCAGCGGTAGAGGAAAGCCGAGACGCGCCAGTTCCGCACGCAGTGGACATGCACGGGCGCCGCCGCGCTCTGCGCCATCGCGGCGCGGAACGCGGCGTAGTGATCCTCGTCCGGCGCGTCGAAGGGGACCGGGATGTGGGTATAGGCCATGCCCCGGGCGGCCACATGCTCGTCCTCCAGCGCGAGGATGCCGGGCGAATCCACCAGCGCCAGGTTGATGACGCGCTCGACGCCGATCGCCGCCAGACGATCGAGATCGGCCTCGTTCAACCGGCCCGACGTGGTGAGACGTGCGTCGATCCGCTGCCAGAAAGGGATATCGCTTGGATCGTCCGCCATGCGCCCCATCCCCATCCGGCCCCTTGACGCGCCGGTCGCATCGGTCTTGGCTAGCGGCCGGGCGGGGGTCTGGCAAGAATGGAGCGCTGCGGCGATGTGCGATGAGACCGAATTTACGGGCGCGGCGAGCGGGCTCAGCCGGCGTGACTTCGCCGCGCTGAGCGCCGCGGCGGCGATCGCCGGCTGCGCCCCCAAAGCGGGCAGTGCGCCGGCCAGCGATCTCAACGAGCGCATGGTCGAGATCACGACCAAGGACGGCATCGCTGACGCCTTCTTCGTACACCCGGCCAAGGGCGCGCACCCCGGCATCGTCATGTGGCCCGACATCGCCGGGCTGCGCGAGGCGAAGAAGATCATGGCGCGCAAGCTGGCCGCGGCCGGCTATGCGGTGCTGTGCGTCAACCAGTATTACCGCGGCGGACCCGCGCCCGTGATGCAGAGCTTTTCCGAGTACATGACGCCCGAGGGCCAGGCGAAGGTGAAGCCGCTGCGCGCGGCGCTGACGCCGGCGGCGGTGACACTGGACGCCGCCGCCTACGTCGGCTTCCTCGACGGAGATCCGGCGGTCGACAAGGCCCGCAAGATCGGCAGCAACGGCTATTGCATGGGCGGGCCGTTCACCGTGCGCACCGCCGCCGCGAGTCCTAGCCGGGTCGGCGCTGCGGCCTCGCTCCATGGCGCCGGTCTCGTCACGCCCGAGCCCGACAGCCCCCACCGCCTGCTGGCGCGCACCCAGGCGCGCTATCTCTTCGCGATCGCCCGCAACGACGACCAAAAGGCGCCGGGCGACAAGGACGAGTTGCGCAAGGCCGCCGAGGCGGCGCATTGTCCGGCCGAGATCGAGGTCTACAATGCCGACCACGGCTGGTGCGTGCCCGATTCGCCGGCGTGGGACCCGAACGAAGCCGACCGCGCCTGGCAGCGCATGCTGGCGCTGTTCGCGAAGCTGTAGATGCGCGCCGGGGCGATCTTCGCGGCGGTGATCGCCCTCGTTGCGCTGGCATCGTCGGCAGCTCCGGGAGCCCGCGCCAAGGCGCGGTTCGCGGTGATCGACATGCACTTCCATGCCGAACACGCGGACGCCGAAGGACCGCCCGGCGGCAAAGTCTGCGTGCCCTACACGAGCTGGGCGTCGCGCGATCCGGGCCAGCCGATCGACCGCTATCTCGACTGGTTCACCGTGCACCCCACGTGTCCGCTGGCGCTCACCGCGCCCGCAACCGACCAGGCGGTGCGCGACCAGGGCCTGGCGATGCTGGCGCGCTACAACATGCTGGCGCTCGCCGGCGGCGACCCCGCGATCGTGCGCGACTTCGCGGACCATGCGCAGGGCCGCATCCTGACCGCCGTGGCGCTGGGCGATCCGCAGGCGTTCCCCTCGATCGCGAGCTTGCGAAAGCTCCATGCCGAGGGTCGCTTGCAGGCGCTGAGCGAGATCACCACCCAATACTACGGCATCGCGCCCGACGATCCGCGGCTGGAGCCCTACTTCGCGCTTGCCGAGGAGCTGGACATCCCAGTCGGCATCCACGTCGGGCCCGGGCCGCCGGGCACCGCTTACTTCGCGACGCCCGGCTACACCGTTGCCGCGGGTGATCCGCTGCGGCTGGAGCCGGTGCTCAAGCGCCATCCACGCCTGCGCATCTATGCCATGCACGCGGGCTGGCCGCTGGGCGATGCGATGATCGCGATGCTCTATGCCCATCCGCAGCTCTACGTCGACACGGGCATCCTCGATTATGCTTATCCGACGAAGGACTTCTACGCCTACCTCAAGCGGTTGGTGGATGCCGGCCTGACCGAGCGCATCCTGTTCGGCTCGGACCAGATGGTCTGGCCCGATGCCATCCCCATCGCCATCCGCCGTATCGAGCAGGCGCCCTTCCTCACGGCCGCGCAGAAGCGCTTGATCCTGCACGACAACGCCGCCCGTTTCCTGCGCATCGAAGGCTAGCCCTCGCGCCTTGGCTCTCGTCCGTGCGCATAGCGCGAAGGCCAAGGCCATGAACGTTAGGAGGAGGGCGACGGCAGACATGCGAATCAGAACATATAGAGAACAATCCAATTTCGCAAGGCCCACGATCCGCTTGTGCGCGTCTCGCCAGGCGGTACACTTCAGCGCCTAAACGGGAGTGGAATGGCATGGGCAGTCTGCTGATCGCGCTGGTCGCCGTCGTGGTGGTGTTCCTGATGATGGGCGTGCGCGTGGTGCGCCAGGGGTACGTCTACACGATCGAGCGGCTGGGCAAGTACACGCTCGCGGCAGAGCCCGGCCTGCACGTCATCATCCCCTTCGTCGACCGGGTCGGGCAGAAGGTGAACATGATGGAGCAGGTGCTCGACATCCCGGGGCAGGAGATCATCACCAAGGACAACGCCATGGTCGGGGTCGACGCGGTGGTGTTCTTCCAGGTGCTCGACGCGGGCAAGGCGGCTTACGAGGTGCATAACCTGCAGCCGGCGATCATGGCGCTCACCACCACGAACTTGCGCACCGTGATGGGTTCGATGGACCTCGACGAGACCCTGTCGAAGCGTGACGAGATCAACGCCAAGCTGCTGGTCGTCGTGGATCACGCGACCGCGCCGTGGGGGATCAAGATCACCCGGGTCGAGATCAAGGACATCCGCCCGCCGGCCGACATCTCCAACGCGATGGCAAGGCAGATGAAGGCCGAGCGCGAGAAGCGGGCCGAGATCCTCGAGGCCGAAGGGCGGCGCGCCTCCGAGATCCTCAAGGCGGAAGGCCAGAAGCAGGCGCAGATCCTCGCTGCCGAGGGTCGGCGCGAGGCCGCCTTCCGCGATGCCGAGGCGCGCGAGCGCGAAGCGGAGGCCGAGGCCAAGGCGACGACGCTGGTCAGCGATGCGATCGCGCAGTCCGGCGTGCAGGCGATCAACTACTTCGTGGCGCAGAAGTACACCGAAGCGGTGGGCAAGTTCGCGACTTCGCCCAATGCCAAGACGATCCTGTTCCCGGTCGAGGCGACGCAGCTCATCGGCACCTTGGGCGGCATCGGCGAACTCGCGCGTGAGGCGCTGGCGAACGATCGCCCGGCCGCCTCGCCGCCGCTATCCTCGCCGCGCCGGCCGACGGTCCCGCCCGTGGGCGGTCCGGGTCAGCCGTGATGACCTGGATCGAGGGGCTGGAGCCGCACTATGCCTGGCTTTTGGTCGGGCTGGTGCTGGCCGTTGCCGAGATGGCGATCCCGGGGGTGTTCCTGATCTGGATGGCGGGGGCGGCGATCGTCACCGGGCTCGTCGCCTGGGCGGTGCCGATCGGCCTGCCGCTGCAGGTCGTGCTGTTCGCGGTGCTCTCGATCCTCGCCGTCTTCACCGGCCGGCGCTACATCGCGCGCAATCCCGTCATATCGGCGGATCCGAAGCTTAACCGCCGGGCCGACCGGGCGATCGGCGAGACGGTGGTGGTTACCCAGGCGATCGTCGGCGGCGAGGGCAGGGTGCGCCTGGGCGACAGCGAGTGGCTGGCGCGCGGCGTCGACGCCGTGCCCGGTACCCGCCTCAAGGTGACGGGAGTGGATGGCGCTGTCCTGCTGGTGGGCGGCGCAGGCGCCTGACTGTCAGGTGCCCGCGGAAGGGGAGGGCGGCTTCTTGACGAGTTGGCCGGCCCACTCGATCTCGCCGGCATCTGGAGCCGGCCGCGCTTCCGGTCCGCCCGGTTCGGCAGCCTGACCCGCAGCCCGATCCGCGTCCGGCGCAGTGTCGTCCTCGGCCGCCGGCGTGCCCTGGACGCCGCCCACGTCTTGAGTCACCTCGTTCTCCGGCACCTCGTTCTCCGGCGCGTGGGCCGGAGGCGAGTCGGGCGGGGTCGGCTGCGGCATCGTCATTCTCCTTTCACAGGCTAACAACCGCCCGGCGGCATCGTTCCGCTGTTGGCCGCCGGCATGGGATCGGCAGGGAAGAGCCCGGCCGAGGCGAGCGCGCCGCCAAGGTCCGACAGGCAGCCGAGCAGGTCGCCCACGCCATCCTCGGCCACCATCAGCTCCAGCGTGGCGCGCGCTTGCGCCGGGCCTTGTTCGCGCAGCGACACCAGCACGCCGAGGATCAGCGCCTCGTGCTCGGAGACGCTGCGGCAGGCGAGCGGGCGAAAGCCGAACGTCTCCAGCGCGTCGCGGTTGAGCAGCAGCATGGTGCGATGGAACGGCTGCAGCCCGCCGATCATCCGCCATCGCGCGAAGGCGGGCGCGAGCACGTGGGCGGGGCAGGCGCGCTGGCCGATCGACGTCACCCACGCCCGCATGGACCACACCAGGAAGCGGCAGCCGCCGTCCAAGTGGTCGAGATCGCGGTCAACGAACTGGTACATGCGGCATCTCCTCGAAAAGGCATTTACATGCGAATGATTATCATTAGCGTATTGATACGCGGCTTGGCTCCCCGGTCAAGCCCGTCGAGGCGAAGCCAGTCATGGGGCGACGCCTCCCTCTCCCGACTTGGGGCCGGAGCGGCTTGAGGCCTGCTCCGGCCCGCTTTTGCGGGGAAGGCGAATGCCTCTTACGAAGCCGCCGGCGGCGCGATCCGCGCCTGCCGATTCGAGGCTCAGTCGCGCGCGGCGCGCACGGCTGCCCCGGCGGCGAAGGGCGCGGCGGCGAGCAGGACCAGGCTGACCGCGGCGGTCAGCGCCAGCCCGCTTTCACCGCCGCTGGAGAGGCTGCCGGCGCCGAAGACCAGCAGGGGCACGCCCAGAGGAATCACCATCAGCCCGCCCAGCGCGGCGCCGCCCCGCAAGCCGGCGGTGAGCGCGGCCACGGCAACGCCCAGCGCGGCCAACCCCGGCGTGCCGGCGAGCAGCCCCAGTTCCACCATCCGCAGCGTCGCGCCGTCGAGCCCGAGCAGGGCGCTCGCCGGCAGGGCCGCGAGCATCAGCGGTGGCCCGAAGCTCAGCCAGTGCGACAGCACGCGCACAGCCATGACCCACTCCTCGCTGATCCCGCGCAGCGCCCACTGGTCGAACATGCCGCGTTCCAAATCCGGCTCGACCAGGCGATCGAGCGGCAGGATCGAGGCGAGCAGCGCCGCGACCCAGATCACGCCGCCGCCGGTGCGCGCCAGCAAGGCCGCGTCGGGCCCGACCGCGAATGGGTAGAGCATCGCCACCGCCAGGAAGAACAGGATCGGCAGGAGCGCGCCGCTTCCCTGGCCGCGCCCCAGCAGCCGGGCGAGGTCGCGGCGCAGCAGCGGGGCCAGCGCGCTCACGCCACATGGTCCGGCAGGGAGTCGTCCGGCAGGGCGTAGTCCGAGAGCGGCAGCTGGCCGAGCCGCTCGCCGGCGAAAGGCTGGTGCGAGGCGACGACGGCGATCCCGCCCGCCTTGCGATGTTCGCCGACAAGCCGCTCGAACAACGCGGCGGCGTCGCGGTCGAGGCCGTTGAGCGGCTCGTCGAGGAGCCACACGGCGGCGCTCTGCCCAAGGAGCCGCGCCATCGCCGCCCGCTTGCGCTGTCCGGTCGACAGGTAGCGCACCGGCACGTCGAGCAAGTCGGCGAGGCCGAGTTCGGCGAGACGGCTCGGGCCGCCGCCGTCGATGCGGCTCCAGAAGCCGAGTGCCCGACCGAGCGGCGCCTCGGGGTCGAGCGCGGGCCGCTCGTCGAGCAGGCCGACCATGCCGGTGCGCTCGACCGAGCCGGCGAACGGACGAGCGAGCCCTGCCAGCAGCCGCAGCAGGCTGGACTTGCCGACACCGTTCGCGCCGGTGACGTGCAGCGCCTCGCCCGGGGCGAGCGCCAGCGAGAGGCCACGGAACAGCACCCGATCGCCCCGGCGGCAGGCGAGGTCTCGGGTGGACAGGCGGGCCTCTTGCATGGGGCGCGGCGATAAGGGAAACCGCCGCGACTGCCAAGCTGACCGACCAGGAGCCTGCCGATGGCGATTGCCCGTCTTTCCGATGCCGAGCGCGACGCCGCGCTGGCCGAGCTGTCCGGCTGGACCCTGCGCGACGACGCGCTCGCCATCCAGCGCAGCTTGCGCTTCGCCGACTTCAACGCCGCCTTCGGCTTCATGACCCGCGTTGCGATCGAGGCGGAGAAGGCGGATCACCATCCCGAGTGGTTCAACGTCTACAACCGGGTGGATATCACCCTGACGACGCACGATGCGGGCGGGCTCAGCGCCCGCGACGTGGCGCTCGCCGGCTTCATCGACAGGCTGGCCGCGTCCTAGGAAGGCCTCAGAGCGCGGCGTTGTTGTAGCAGTGCCAAGTGAAGATCGCGGCCGAACCGCGGTGGGGCCGCCAGCCTTCGGCGAGGGCGCGCGTCTCCTTTTCGCTCGGCCGCGCCGGCAGTCCCAGGATCTTGTGGAGCCCGGCCTGCACCGCCAGATCGCCGGCGGGCCAGATATCGGGCCTCCCCTCGGCGAACAGCAGGTAGATTTCCGCGGACCAGCGGCCGATCCCCTTGATCTGCACCAACTGGGCGATCGCCTCTTCGTCGTCCTCGGGCAAGTTCTCGAGGTCGAGCGCGCCGGCAAGGACGAGTTCGCACAGCGAGCGGGCATAGCCCTGCTTCTGGCGCGACAGGCCGCAGCCGCGCAGCGCCTCGAACTCGGCGGCGAGCAGGGCCTCGGGTGCGATCGTCTCGCCCAGCAGCGCCTCCAGCTTGCCCCACACCGAGGCCGCCGCCGCCACGCTCACTTGTTGGCCGACGATCGTGCGCAGCAAGGTGGCGTAGCCGGTGGGCCGGATGCGCGGTTCGGGATAGCCGGCGGCCTCGATCGCGCGGGCGACACCCGGCTCGCGCGCGGCGATCGCGTCCAGTCCGTCGCGGATCGCCTTCGCATTCATTCCCACTCGTAGTCACCTTGCCAAATATCGAGCCAGCCACTAGCAGCCTGCGCTGAAAGTTTGCACAGCAACGGGTCGTGATACAGCACGTATCGCACTCCGGTTTGAGGGAACCTTAGCGACATGCCGCAGATCATCGTTGTCAACCACTCGGGCGAGGAAAAGAGCGTGGAGGCGAGCGAGGGCCGCACGCTGATGGAAGTTATCCGTGACAACGGGTTCGATGAACTGCTGGCGCTGTGCGGCGGCTGCTGTTCGTGCGCGACCTGCCACGTCCATATCGATCCCGCTTACGTCGACAAGCTGCCGCCGATGAGCGAGGACGAGAACGATCTGCTCGACAGTTCCGGGCACCGTAACGAATTCTCGCGCCTGTCCTGTCAGGTTCAGGTCACCGACGTGCTCGAAGGCTGCAAGGTCACGATCGCGCCGGAGGACTGATGGGGTCCACGATCCTCTCCCGCCCGGAGAGGATCGTCCGGAGAGGATCGCCAGCTTGGCGCCAAGATCGCGCCAAGATCGTGATTGCGCCTGCACCACCTTGTTCCTACCTGTGCGGCCATGACTGCGCCTTCCCGTACCGCCCCTGAATCCCGTGCCACGACGCTCGACCTGATCGGCAATACCCCGCTGGTGCTGCTGAAGGGGCCGAGCGAGGCGGCCGGCTGCGAGATCTGGGGCAAGTGCGAGTTCGCCAACCCCGGCGCGTCGGTGAAGGACCGCGCGGCGCTGTGGATCGTGCGCGACGCCGAGGAGAAGGGCCTGCTGCAACCCGGCGGCACCATCGTCGAGGGTACTGCGGGCAACACCGGCATCGGCCTGGCGCTCGTCGCCAATGCGCTCGGCTACAAGACGGTGATCGTCATGCCCGAGACGCAGTCGCGCGAGAAGATGGATACGCTGCGCGCGCTCGGTGCCGAGCTGGTGCTCGTACCGGCCGCCCCGTTCTCCAATCCCGGGCACTTCGTGCACACCTCGCGCCGCCTGGCGGAGGAAACGCCGGGGGCGATCTGGGCCAATCAGTTCGACAACATCGCCAATCGCAAGGCGCACATCGAAAGCACCGCGCCTGAGATCTGGGAGCAGCTCGACGGGCGAGTCGACGGCTTCACGTGCGCTGCGGGTACGGGCGGCACCATCGCCGGCGTCGGCCTCGGGCTCAAGGCGTGCGACGAAGCGATCACCATCGCCCTGACCGACCCTTACGGCGCGGCGCTGTACAACTACTACGCCCACGGTGAGCTGAAGGCGGAAGGCAGCTCGGTGGCCGAGGGCATCGGCCAGGGCCGCATCACCGCCAACCTCGAAGGCGCGCCGATCGACACCCAGTTCCGCATCTCCGACGAGGAGGGGCTGCACTGGGTGGGCCGCCTGCTCTCGGAGGAGGGCCTGTGCCTGGGGCTTTCGTCGGGCATCAATGTCGCAGGCGCGGTCGCGCTCGGCAAGCAGCTCGGGCCCGGCTCGCGGATCGCGACGATCCTGTGCGACACGGGTTTCCGCTATCTCTCCTCGCTCTACAACGCGCAGTGGCTGGAAGCGAAGGGGCTGCCGGTCTTCCCATGGCTGGCGCGTTGAGGTAACATCCTGTCGATGGCAGGAAACGTTCCGCCTCGCATCGCCGAGTCGATCACCGCGGCCCCGCAGTTCGCGCCGTTGTCGGCGCGTGAGTTGCGCGCGCAGGCCATTCACCGCCTGCAAGTCGGCGTCATCGGGCTGTGCGCGATGCTTTTGATCGTCAGCCTCGCCAACATCATCATGGACCGGGCTCGCCTCAGCGATATGCGCGAGCCGGTCCGGCAGGTCGTGGCGGTGGATGCGCAGCCGAAGAAGACGGCGAGCGATCCGCTTGCCGATATCGGCGTCGTTCCCGCTGCCGATCCTAGCGCCAGCGCCGCCGCGCAGCCCATGGCCAGCGGCAAGCCCTGATCCGGCACCGGGCGGCCGACAGGCCACCCGGGACAATCGGGGACGATCCACGCTCCCTTTCGCTCCCGGCCGACTCAGCGCCAGCGCTCCTCATGCGCCACTCCGCCAAAAGTGGGGATGGGGCGGGAAAGTCCGCTCACAATGGTCCCGAGCGAGCCTGAAACGGGCTGACGAATCCTGATCAGCAGCCTTTGCAGGCCCTAACTGGGGATTGCTCGGGAACACTCCCGGGGCGTCCGTCTCAGTGGCGGAATCCGGCTCGATTCAAGCTAATGAGCCACCAATCACTCCCCCTGCCGCCTCAGGAATTCTCCGGCAACGGCTCCAAGCTGCTCTTCATCAACAGCTTTGTGCCGTCTCATCCCCACTTTTCCCTTTCAGGCCCGCTTCGGTCGCGATACAAGGGTCGTCAATCGGAATGGCTGAGGTCCCGCGCGCTTTCTTCTGGAGTGCGCAATCCCGTTCGCATGCGCGTTCGGGGCGGGCCCTCTGCATGTCCGGGACGGGGCAGCTTCAAAGGTTCAGGCACGCGACGATATGGCGGGGCAGCCGTTGATCTACAGGGGGCAGGGCTTCTCGCTAAGGCGCGACAAGAACCGCTTCGTGCTGCCCAACCAGTTTCGCGGCACCGTGCGCGAATCGAGCGGCGGCCCGACCCTGTGCCTGGCCAAGCACGAGCGCTGGAACTGCCTGGTCGGCTACGGCCTCTCGCGCACCTACCAGTTCGAGGAGATCATCGAGCAGGAGCGTGAGTACGCGGTGCGCGCGGGCCAGCCGTTCGATCGCGACGCCATGGCGATGACGCTCTACAACTTCTCGGAAATCCCCTTCGACGGCAGCGGCCGCTTCGTCCTGCCCGACGATCTGGCGATCCTCGCCGACGTGGACGACCAGCTCTACTTCCAGGGCGCCGGGCAGTACTTCTTCGTCTTCGCGCCCAAGGCGCTCGAGGCGATGACCGAGCCGCAGTTCGCCAGCGCGCGTGTCTCCTGCGCCAGCCTCGCCAAGGCCGAGCTCAAGAAGGCGGCGTCCAAGTGAGCGCGCTCGCCCCCTCACCCCACGTCCCCGTGCTCCTCGACGAGGTGATCGCCGCGCTCGCCCCCGCGCCCGGCAGCCTGATCGTCGATGCCACCTTTGGCGCGGGCGGCTACACCCGCCGCTTGCTCGATGCCGGCGCGACGGTGCACGCCTTCGACCGCGATCCCGATGCCCTGGCTGCCGCGCGCGGCGATCCGGAGCGGTGGCCCGAACTGCGCGAGGCCGAGCCGCGCCTCGTGCTCCACGCCCGGCGTTTTTCCGAAATGGTGGAAGAACTTGGCCAGCTGGGGATAGCGCGGGTCGACGGCATTGCCATGGATATTGGCGTGTCTTCTATGCAGTTGGATCAGCCCGAGCGCGGCTTCGCCTTTTCCAGCAGCGGCCCGCTCGACATGCGCATGAGCCAGGAGGGCGAGACCGCGGCCCAATTCCTCAACACCGCAGACGAGGGCAGCATCGCCGACGTGCTCTATCGGTTCGGCGAGGAGCGCCAGTCGCGCCGGGTCGCGCGCGCGATCGTCGCGGCGCGGCCGCTCTCGACCACCGAGGACCTCGCGCGGGTCGTCCGCAAGGCGCTGGGTTATCGCGCGGGAGCGCCCAAGGATCCGGCGACGCGCAGCTTCCAGGCGATCCGCATCCATGTGAACGGCGAACTCGACGAGCTCGACGCCGGCCTGGAAGCCGCCGAGACGCTGCTGGGCGAGGGCGGGCGCCTCGCCGTGGTCTCGTTCCACTCGCTCGAGGATCGCGTCGTCAAGCAGTTCCTGCGCGAGGCGAGCGGAGCCGTCGGCTCGGTGTCGCGCCACTTGCCCCAGGCCGCGCCCGAAGCGGCCCCGACGTTCGCGCAGGTCTCCAAGGCGATTCGCCCCGGCGAACGCGAAGTCGCCGTCAATCCCCGCTCGCGCTCCGCCACCTTGCGCAGCGCCGTTCGCACCGATGCTCCCGCCCGCCGGCTCGGCAAGCCGGCACACCAAAGGAAGTCCGCATGAACCTCACGCGTGACCGAGTTCACTCGATCGGTTGGATGACCGTGCTGCTGGTCTGCGGCGCGCTCAGCCTGGCGCTGATGCTGCGGGTCAATGCGGTGAAGAGCGAGGTGGCGTCTTCCGAGAAGCACATCGTCTACCTGAAGCGCGACATCGACTTCCTGCAGACCGAATTCCAGACCCGGTCGAACCAGCAGCAGCTCAAGGCACTGAACGACCTGGAGTTCGGCTACGAGGCGCCCCGGGCGGAGCAGTACATCGAGGGCGAGCGCCAGCTCGCCGCGCTCGGCAAGCCGGCCGCTCCGGGCGCGCCCGCGCCGATCCGCTACGCCAGCGCCGACGAGATCGGCGACACGCCCGGCGAAGGCGGCGGCAACGGCGGTGGCAGCGGCGGTGGCCAGCTCCTGGCGATGGTCTCGCCGGTGACCGGAGCCGCCGCGGCGAAGACCAAGAGCACGTCCGAGGCCGTCCGCGAGGACGAGGCCGAAGGCAAGGCGCTGGCCCGCGAGGCAAAGGATCTCGGCAAGCGCCTGGCGCGGATCGAGACCGCCGGAGATGCCCAGTAAATGGCCTCGCTGCCGATCTATGAAGCGCCCGGCGCGTTCCCTGCGAAGCCCAGCACGGGTGTACGCCCGCGCCTGACGATCGCGGTTTCGAACCCGGCGCCGATCTCGACCGGGCGCCACAAGGTGCCGAACTTGCGGCACCGCGCTCTCGTGGTCGCCAAGTGGCGCTCGCTGTGGGTGCTGCTCGGCTTCGCGCTGCTCGGCATCTGCGCGCTGGTGCGCCTCAGCTATCTCGGCTTCGCGGGCGCGACCGGGCAGAGCGCCGACATCACCAGCCTGCTGCTGCCCGCGCGCGGCATGATCGTCGATCGCAACGGCACGCCGCTGGCGCGCGACTTCCGCGTCTATTCGCTGTGGTTCAACCCCAAGGCGATGACCGACGGTTCGCCGCTGATCAGCAGCCCGCGTGAGGTCGCCGAGAAGCTGCACGCGATCTTCCCCGACCTCAGCGTCGCCGAAGTCACGCGCAAGCTGTCGAGCGGTCAGCCGGGCTACTTGCGCAAGTCGCTCCTGCCCGAGCAGGCCAACCGGGTGCACGCCCTGGGTGAGCCGGCGCTGGAGTTCCCGCAGGAAGTCACGCGCTTCTATCCCCAGGGCACCACCGCCGCCCACGTCCTCGGCTTCGTCGACGCCTACGGCAACGGCAAGGTCGGCATGGAGGAGGTGTTCGACCAGCGCCTCAAGTCCGCCGATGGCCGCTCTCAGACGACCGCGCTGTCGATCGACGTGCGCGTGCAGGGCGCGCTGGAGGATGAGCTGGGCCGGGGCATGCAGCTCTCGCAGGCCAAGGGCGCGGCGGGCGTGGTGCTGGACGTCGAGACGGGCGAGATCTTGGCGCTGGCCTCCTTGCCCTCGTTCGATCCCAACAAGATCGACCGCGCGAGCACTCCCAACATCTTCAACCGCGTGACCAACCAGGTCTACGAGCTTGGTTCGACGTTCAAGCCGTTCACGGTCGCCTCCGCGCTCGATGCCGGCACGATCACCAACCTGGGCCGCCGCTGGCCGGCGGGGCCGCTGCACGTCGCCGGCTTCACCATTCATGACAGCCATAATTTCGGTGCCTCGCTCAATGTGCCCGAGACGCTGATCCACTCCTCCAACGTCGTGACCGCGCAGATCGCCGACGAGCTGGGCGGCGCGCGGCTGAAGCGGACGATGGAACTGCTCGGCATGAATGAGCGCCCGCACGTCGAGCTGCCGGCGCGCGGCTTTCCGATCTGGCCCTCGGGCGTGTGGCCGCGGCTGCGCACGATGACGGTGGCGTATGGCCACGGCATCGCGGTGACGCCGCTGCACCTCGCCTCCGGCTACGCCGCGCTCGTCAACGGCGGCATCTGGCGGCCGGCGACGCTGATCAAGCGCAGCCCCGACCAGATTCCGCAGGGCCGCCGGGTGTTCACCGCGGCCACCAGCGCCCGCATCCGCCAGCTGCTGCGCATGATCGTCAGCTTCGGCACCGGCCGCAAGGCCGACGCGCCGGGCTTCCGCGTCGGCGGCAAGACCGGTTCGGCCGAGAAGCCGGGCGCCGGCGGCTACCAGCGCCACTCGCTGATCGCGACTTTCGCCGCCGCCTTCCCGATGGACCACCCGCGCTATGTCGTCATCGCCATGATGGACGAGCCGCAGGGCACCGAGGCGACCTCGTTCCAGCGCACCGCCGCCTGGAACGCCGCGCCCGTGGTCAGCCGCGTGGTGCCGCGCATCGGCCCGCTGCTCGGCATCATGCCCGACGAGACGCGCGACATCGACATCTCCGACCTGCGGCCGCTGGTCCCGGCGGGGGCGGACAAGGAATGAAGCTTTCCGCGCTTGCCCAGGCCGCCGGAATGGCGCTGCCCGACGGCGGTGACGCGAACGTCACCGGCTTTGCGATCGACCATCGCAAGGTTGCGCCGGGCACCGTCTTCGGCGCGTTCCCGGGCTCGCGCGTCAATGGCGAGGACTTCATCCCGGCCGCGATCGAGGCGGGAGCGGTCGCGATCGTCGCGCGGCCCGAGGCCAAGGTCGAAGGCGCCGTTCACTTCGCCGACCCTGAACCGCGCCGCGCCTTCGCGCGTCTCGCCACTGGGTTCTTCGTCCCCGTGCCCGAGTCGCTGGTGGCGGTCACCGGCACCAACGGCAAGACCTCGACCGTCGAGCTCACTCGCCAGCTGTGGCGCATGGCCGGCCTGCGCGCGGCCTCGATCGGAACGCTTGGCGTCACCACCAGCGACGAGAGCGTCTCGACCGGGCTCACCAGCCCCGACATCGCCACGTTTCTCGCCAACCTCACCGGGCTCGCGCGCGAGGGCGTGACCCACGTCGCCTTCGAGGCTTCGAGCCATGGCTTGTCGCAGTACCGCAGCGAGGGGCCGCGTGTCGTCGCCGGCGCCTTCACCAATCTCAGCCGCGACCATCTCGACTATCATGCGACGATGGAGGACTATTTCGCGGCCAAGATGCGGCTGTTCGACGAAGTGGTCGCCGACGACGGCACCGCGGTAGTCTGGGCCGACGATGCCTGGTCCGCTCGTGCGATCGAGCATGCCGATCGGCGTGGCCTCAAAGTCTTCACGGTGGGCGAACAGGGCGCCGACCTCAAGCTGCTGGGCCGCACGCCCACCGCTCTGGGCCAGACGCTGCAGATCGAGCACGCCGGCAAGGCGCTGAAGATCGAACTGCCCCTGATTGGCGCCTACCAGGCCGCCAACGCGCTCGTCGCGGCCGGGCTGGTGCTCGCGACCGGCGGCGAGCCCGGCATGACTTTCGATGCGATCAAGCGCCTGCAGACGGTGCGCGGCCGCCTGGAGCGGGCGGCGATCTCGGCCAAGGGCGCGCCGATCTACGTCGATTACGCGCATACGCCGGATGCGCTCGAAGCCGCCATCGCGGCGCTGCGCCCGCATGTCGCCGGCCGGCTGATCGTCGTGTTCGGCGCAGGCGGCGACCGCGACCAGGGCAAGCGCCCGGAGATGGGCCGCGCCGCCTCGGCCGGGGCGGACTTCGTCATCGTCACGGACGACAACCCGCGCGGCGAGGATCCGGCGGCGATCCGCGCCATGGTCCTGGCGGGCTGCGCGGGTGCAAAGGAAATCGGGGATCGTCGCCAAGCCATCGGGTCGGCGATCACTGAAGCCGGCGGCGGGGACATCGTCCTCGTCGCCGGCAAGGGGCATGAACAGGGGCAGGTAATCGGCAGCGGCCCAGATGCGCGGGTGCTGCCCTTCGATGACGTGACGGTCGCCAGGGAGATGTCTGGCGATCGGGGAGACACTTAAGATGAATGCCATTGCCCGCATCCTCGACTGGCCGATCGAGTTCTCGGACGAGAACCCGCTCGCGCTGTGGGACGCCTTCTCGATCGCGCGCACCGTGCGCGGAACCGCCAATGCCGAGTTCCTCGCCTCGGGCGTGGAGATCGACAGCCGCGACGTGCAGCCGGGTGACTTGTTCTTCGCGCTGTGCGGCGAGAGCAC
>Ga0207641_10002163_pt1 | contig 18509 bp, 13 predicted proteins | sample KBSSwiS62_FD_184306 | JGI IMG/M metagenome (GOLD analysis project Ga0207641, IMG submission 184306) | Switchgrass rhizosphere microbial communities from Kellogg Biological Station, Michigan, USA - KBS Switchgrass S6-2 (SPAdes) (version 2) | ecosystem: Host-associated > Plants > Roots >... | reverse complement strand
TGCCGGTGACGCGGACCTCCTTGCCGGGCGGAGCGGTGGTCGCCGTGGTGAACAGATGTCGCGCCAGCCGTTGTGACTGCGCCCCCTGCTCCTGCGCCGCCCGCTCGATCGCGGGCCGCCAGGAGGATGTGACCACCGTTGGCAGCGCGAAGACGCCGAGCAGCGCCAGCGCCGGATGGATCGACATCAGCAGCGCGATCGTCACCGCCAGCCGCAGAATCCAGCCAACTGTTGCGAAGACCGACATATACATGTGATCGAGCACGAAGATCTGATTGCGCAGCATCGCGAGTCGATCGAGGTAGTCGGGCCGTTCGTGGTGCGCGACCGTCACTACCGAGGCCTGCAGCCGCGCCACGTGCGATTCGAGCGCAATCGTGACCTTGTCGCGGAAACGACGCTGCACGCGCGTACTGATCGTCCGCAGGAACCACGTCGCCGCGGCGGAGACGCCGAGGCCGATCGCCGACACCCGCACGAGTCCTGGCGAGTGCTCGATCACGCCTTTGCCGAGCAGCATCAGCCAGAGCGCGAGGAGTGCGTCAGGCAGTGCCGCCAGCTGCGACAGGACGAAGGCGGCGAGCATCAGCCGCGGTTCGTGGCGGTATCCGAGCTTGCACAGCCGCCACATCGACGACAGCGCCGGCGGGAGCGGCTCGATGGCGCGCTCAGGTGAGGACGTCATAGGTCGTCCCCTCCTCTTCGCCGGTCTCGGTGAATCGTTGCGCCTGCAGATCGAACATCGTGCGGTAGCGGCCGTTCAACGCCATCAGCTCGTCGTGCGTCCCGAGCTCGACGACGCGGCCGCGCTCGAGGACGCAGATGCGATCGGCATGGCGGACGGTCGAGAACCGGTGCGAGATCAGAATCGTCGTGCAGTGCCGCGTCGCGGCGAGCAGCCGATCGAAGATTTCCGCCTCGCCGCGCACGTCGAGCTGGGCGGTCGGTTCGTCCAGCAGCACCACGCCCGCTCCACGCGTGACGGCGCACAGCGCGCGCGCCAGAGCGATGCGCTGCCATTGACCGCCTGACAGGTCGGTGCCGCCCTCGTAGCCGCGGGCGAGCACCGTGTCGAGCGAAGCGAGGTTGGCCGCGCCCGCGGCGACAAGTGCCTCGCGGATCGCCTCGTCAGGTGCGCCGTCTGGTGCGACGTTGTCGCGAAGCGGCAGCTCGAGACGGATGAAATCCTGGAACACCGCCGTTACCCGCGAACGCCACGACGCCAGATTCATCGCGCGCACATCGAAGCCGTCGATCTCGATCGCGCCCGAGCGCGGATCGTAGAGACGGCACAAGAGCTTGGCCAGCGTCGTCTTGCCCGCGCCGTTCTGGCCGACGATGGCGAGCGACGATCCGGCAGGGATCGACAGGTCGAAGTGGTCGAGCACGAGCGGCCCGCCCGGATATCCAAAACTGAGATCGCGGAAGCGGATTTCGCGCGCCGGCGTTCCCGCGGCCGTGCGATCGCCCGACGGCAGGGCGCCGGCCGTCCGCATTGCCGGCTCGAGACGCAGCACCGCTGCGACCGGCGCTGCGGCCCCGTCGAGCGCCCAACTGAGGCCGCCGAACGCGATCATCGACACCCCGACGGCGCTCTGGACGAACGCGACGACCTGGCCGAGCGTGAGCCGGCCGTCGGCGGCGGCGCTCGCCAGCGACCAGAACACGACGATGTTGGCGGCGACGACCAGCACGACGCTCCACAGCATCGGCTTCTCGCGCAGGCGTGTCGCCGCGTACTGCAGATCGTGAAGACGGGTCCGGCGCGCGACGAAGCGGCCGATCGTCCAGTCCGCCAGTCCGAAGAGGCGCAGTTCCTTGCTCGCCGGTGCGTCCACCGCCAGGCGGTAGGCGTAGTCGGCATCGCGCTGCGCGGCGCGCACTTCTTCCGTGTTGCGATCCTTCCAGACCGCTGCTTCGCGAAGAAGCCAATGGGTCGCCAGCCACGCCGCCGCCAGGACGATCGGCGCCCACCAGGCGTATGCGAACAGGACCAGCGCGCAGGCGAATCCGCCAACCGTCTGGACCATGTCGGCGGCGATGAAGTCCATCGAGATCGACAGCGGCGGGCCGGTCATGCCGAGGTCGAAGTCGCGCGCGACGACCAGGTCGCTCGTCAGCGCCGGATCTTCCAGGTGTCCCATGCCGGGCGGGCGCACGCACGTGTCGGTGAGGCGATCGTACAGCCACGCCGCGGTCCGATCGCCGAGGTTGGTGCTGACTGCCTGATGGAGCGGCGTCATGATCTGAAGCAGGACGAACACCACGCCCACCAAGCTCAGCGGCACGGTGAGACTGTCGCCTCGCTGGACCGCGCCGACGAGCATGCCCATGGCGATGCCGAACACGGCCGGCAGGATTCCACGCAGCAGCAGCAGCACCCACCAGGCGATCGCCATCGGGCCTGCCGCTTTGGGCAGCACCCCGAAGAACGTCCATTCCTTCCGCTCGCGAAGACGCGTCAGCACGGGCGCATTCTGCCCGATTCCGTGCTGCACAGATTGTAGAAATTTGACATGTCGCTTGAAATCATTTGAGTAACATACGCGCCAGCCTCGCCGAAGCACGTCCGAAGCTGTCGGTGCGAAGGCGGGTGACTTCGGGAGGTGCCGACATGAGACGCATTTCGATGTTGCTGGTGCTCGTGCTGACCGCAACGCCTGCCTTCGCCCAGGAGAAGCCGACGGCGTCGTCTGGCGAGCACCGCGGGGCGATGTTCTGGTCGGGAATTGTGCTGGGAGTGGCCGGCGTCGCGACCTCCGTTGTCGGCGTCACGGTCGACCGTGTTGGCGAGAGCAGCACGGGTAACGCGCCGCCTGGCACCTATCAGGCCTGCGTCGTACAGCAACGCGATCCCGTGTACGCGACGAACAACTGCGACGTCCTGAAGGGCAAGAACCGCGCGCTGCTCTGGACTGGCGTAACGGTCGCCGCGCTCGGTGCCGTCCTTACCATCGGTGGCGCGCGCACGCACGCCGAACTATCGCCGGGCTTCGTTCGTTTGCTCCACACCATCAAGTTCTGAAACGTCGCGTCAGCTGCAAAGGGGGATGTGATGGCGTCTTGCGTTCGCCTTCTCGTGGTCCTCGCATCGGCGGTCTTCGTGTCATTCCCGGCTGCCGCATCGGCGCAGCGCACGACGACCGGCACGATCGTCGGTAAGATCGTCGACTCGAGCGGCGCCGTGCTGCCGGGCGTGACGATCTCGCTGAAGAGCCCCGAAGCGCTCGGCGACTTCACGGCGGTCACCGACAGCAACGGCGCCTACCGCGTCACCAATCTGCCGCCCGCCACCTACGACGTTCGTGCCGAGCTGACAGGCTTTCAATCGGTGATTCGCAAGGCGCCGGTGCGCCTGAATGCCGTGACCGAAGTCGACTTCACGCTCTCGGTCGGCGCGGTCTCCGAGACGGTCACTGTGACCGCGGAGAGCCCGATCGTCGATCCGGAGCGGGCCGGGCTGTCAGTGAACATCAACAATCAGGCGCTGACTTCCGTGCCGGTGACGACGAGCCGGCGCTTTCAGGACGCGTGGCTGGTGGTGCCAGGGGTGGCGGTGAATCCTGCCACGCAGGAGTTGACCGGATCCGAGCGCCGCACGAGCCTTGACGGCGCCGATGTCACCGATCCGTACGGCGGAGACATTTTCGCCGTCAACCTGAATTACGACGCGATTCAGGACGTCGAAGTGAAGGCGCTCGGCGCCGAGGCATCGGACGGCTCCAGCATGGTCGGCCAGTACATGAACATCGTCACGAAGAGCGGCGGGAATGTCTTCCACGGATCGGCGGCGTTGTTCGTGATTCCGCAGCGGTTCAACGATTCGAACGTCCAGGGTATTCCGGTGAACCAGCGCGAGGACTACCAGCCCGATCTCACGCTCGGCGGACCGATTGTCAGGGACAGACTGTGGTTTTTCTCGGCCTACCGGCGCGTCCAGACCAACCAGACGTTCAACAACGCGCAACTGCCGGTCCAGCGGCGAGGCAATCTCTGGTTCATGAAGGCGACCGCGCAGGTTCGGAACAATCACAGGCTGCAGGTCAGCTTGCAGTACGACCGGACGATTCAGGCCAACGCCATCTTCCGCGGCACCGTCGGGCCGAATCGCAGTCTTGGCCTCCTCACGAGCTCGACGACAGCTGGACTGGGCAGCGCGACGCCGCAAATCACCGCGCCGTCCGCGCTCGGGACACTGGTCAAGGGCGGACCTCTGGCGAGTTTCAATTACAACTGGGTCGTCAGCCCGTCGAAGGTCTTCCAACTGGTCGGCAGCTTCATGATCAACAAGCCGAATGATCTGCAGCCCAACGATGGGCAGGCGCTCTCGCCGACAAAGGTGATCCAGAGCAATCCCACGGGGAACATCCTCGGCAGCCTCACCACGACCGCACTCGAGGGCGGGTTCGGCGCCATTGACACGTCGCACCGCTCGATGATCTACCTGTCGCCGTCGATGACCTTCTTCGTCAAGGACAAGCTGGGGCAGCACGAGTTCCGCGGCGGCGCCGATCTGTATCCGAACATCGCGAACAAGACCAGCAGCACGCTGGCGCCCGTCGAATTCTATTTCCGGCCGCCAAGCACGAACGGCAGCGCCGATGTGCTGTTCGAGCGAGACATCCTGCGCGGTTTCGATGGCGGGACCACGGTCTCCAACGATGCCTACGAGCGGCATTACGGCGCCTACTTCCAGGACCGCTGGAAGCCCTCGTCGCGCGTGGCCGTGAAGGCGGGCATTCGCCTCGAGACGACGAGTGTGTACACGGCCGACCGGCAGACGGTGCTCGGCGCGCTGCTGCCGCCGGCGTTGCCGACCAACACGAACGACCGCGAGTTCCATCAGAACGTGGCGATGCCGAATTTCGGTATCTCGCTCGAGGCTGGCCGCTGGGGCGTGTTCCGGGGCACGGCGCAGCGGAGCTACGAATGGCTCGACCTGGGCGGCGGCGATGGCACGTCGCACGCGCCGAACGTTCTGGCGACCGACATCTTTCGCGCGTCGCCGCGAACGAATCCGACCCTGAATCAGGCGCTGCCTGGCGGCTTTCCGCTTGGCGTGGCGTTCGGCGACATGAAGGACGGCAGCATTCAAAACGGCCGCACCTACGTGAACGAGTTTTCTGGCAGCTGGGAGCACCGCCTGCCGCGCAACAGCTCGCTGAGCAGCACGTTCCTCTGGAAGCGGAACTGGGACTATCAGAGCGGCGACGATCTGAACGTGATTCGCGATCCGAAGACGGGTGCCCTCCTCGATCGGCCGTTCCCCGACTACGACTCGGTCATCAACACGTACAACCCCAACTACACGTGGCAGCAGAATCGATCGCTGCAGCTGTTGTACACGAAGGCGTTTACTGGAAGCTGGGGCGTGAACGCGAACTACTCGTACATCTTCTCGTCGACGATTCGCACACGGTGGAATGCGACGCGCGACCAACTGCAGTTCTACGGCATTTCGCCGGACGATGTGCTGTCGGAGCGGACTTCGCCGCGCCACCATGCGCGCTTCTCGGGCTTCGTCAAGGTGCGGTACGACGTGACGCTGTCGCTCTTCTACAGCTACAGCCAGGGAGGCCGCTTCAACGTGATGACCGGCGATTTCGCGCTGAATGCCACCGCGCCCCGCGTCGTGCTGTCGAACGGAAGGTCCGTCGCCGATCCGTTCTTCAACGTCACCTATCCGCTGGCACGTAAGAACGACGTCAACATGCTGAAGGCGGACGACGCCCATCAGGTCAACCTGCGGCTGCAGAAGAGCGTGGACCTGCATCACGGCAACAAGGTGGAGTTCAGCGCGGACGTGTTCAACCTGTTCAACACCGCCGCCGCGACAAACTTTCTGTCAGCGGACATCCGTTCGTCACTCTACGGGCAACCGACGACGTACGTGCCCGCGCGCGTCGGGCAGCTTGGGATTCGAATGACGTTCTGATTGCGGCGAGATCACGAGACCGCAGAATCTGAACAGGAGATCAAGAGATCAGGAGTTCTCTTTGAAAGAAGAATCCTCCTGATCTTCTGATCTCCTTTTCTCGATCCCCTGCAGCATTACCCTCGCAAGCTCGGCTGGGCGATATGGTCGATCGCCGATCGGCTTGGGACGAACGGAGATGCCTCGGCGGTCGTCTAAACCTGACGTGAAGTCTCGCCTGTTTCGGACGCTCGAGGTGGCTGTCGTCAGCCTGGTGTTCGCCGCACCGTCAACCGCGCAGAGCTCGTCTGCGGCCCCATCCCCGCGCGATCGTCCGGAACTGCACGCGTTCCGCGCCGCGCATCCACCAGTCATCGACGGCGCTCTGGACGATGAGGTGTGGACGCATCCGCCAATGGAAACGACGGAATGGCTGTCGTACAACCCGCTGAACGGTGATCGCATCCCACAGCAAACGCACGTCTGGGTCGCGTACGACGACAACTACTTCTACTTCGCGTTCAAGTGCGACGACCCCGAGCCCGCGCGCATCAAGACCTCGATCGCGCGGCGCGACAGCGTGTGGAACGACGATTGGGTCGGCCTCAGCCTCGACGCACTCGGAACGGGCCAGCTCTCTTATCACATGATGGTGAATCCGAGCGGCGTCCAGATGGACATGCTCAACAGCGTGGCGGCCGGTGAAGATCAGGCGCCGGACTGGATTTGGGACAGCGCCGGGCGGCTCACTGAAACCGGCTACACCGTGGAGATCCGCCTGCCGCTTCGAAGCATCCGCTTCACGTCGGGGCAGAACGTCCGGATGGGGATTCTTTTCTGGCGCCGCGTCAGCCGCGTCGGCGTCTCGGTCGCCTGGCCACCGATCGATGCGGGGACGTGGGTGTTCGAAAAGCACGCGACGCTCGTCGTGCCGGAACTGCGTCCTCGTCCGGCGCGCGACCTGATACCGACCGCCACGTTCGCGACCAACCAGGAACGGGACACGCCGAGCCGATGGGGCGGTATTGATCAGACGGGCGGTCTCGGACTGAGCGCAAAGGTCGGGCTGGGGTCGACCGTGACCCTCGACGCCACCGTGAACCCGGATTTCAGCCAGGTGGAAAGCGACGCGTTTCAAGTGCAGGTGAATCAGCGTTTCCCGGTCTTCTTTCCCGAGAAGCGGCCGTTCTTCATGGAGGGCGCTGGCATCTTCACGCTGGCCGGAACGCAGAACGGCGACCAGAGCCTGTTGTCCGCCGTCAACACGCGAAACATCGTCAACCCGATCGCCGGCGCCAAAATCACCGGCAATGCCGGGCCGGTGACGTTCGCGACGCTGACGGCGGTCGACGAAGAGGCTGGGCCGTCGGTTGGACCGGCCGACCCTGGCTTCGGTCGAAACCGCACGTTCAACGTCGGCCGTGTGGAGTACAGCCTGAAGCCGGGGAGTTACGTCGGCGCCATCGTCACCGACACCGAACAGCCTGGGGCCTTCAATCGCGTCAGCGGCGCCGATTTCTCGCTGAAGCTGACCTCGAACCAGTCGTTGAAGCTCCTCGCGCTCGAATCGATTTCACACCGATCGCGGCAGGACGGATCGGTGTCGGGTTTTGGCGGCCAGGCGCGCTACAGCTACAACACGCGCCGATGGGCCGTCGCGAGCCACCTCGAGCACTTCGACTCCGGATTCCAGATGGACACGGCGTTTCTGAATCGCGTCGGCGACACGAATGCATGGGTGTACGGCGAGGTCAACTTCTATCCCGACAAGGTGAAGTGGCCCTGGCTGCGGCGCATTCAACCGTTCACGTTCAATCAGGCGACTCACGACCTGATCCAGCGCGGCGATGAGTTCTTCACGATCGAGGCGGTCCGTCTGTTCTTTACGCGGCAGGGATTCGTGCGGCTCGATCGGATCACCGGCCACGAGCCTTTTGCCGGCCAGCGGTTCAAGACCAGCCGGTGGCGCATGCAGAGCAACGCGCAGCTGTTCCGCTGGCTGAGTGTCTACGCAAATGCCAGTTCGGGGCTCGCGACCTTCTACGATCCCGTGTCGCCGTATCAAGGCCGGTCGAACGACGTATCCTCGGGGTTCACCTTTCAGCCGAGCGGTCGTCTGTCGGAATCGGTCGATTTCCAACGCGTCGCGTTCGATCGCGAATCCACTGGCGAACGTGTCTACACGATCCATATCCTCAACACGAAGACCGCCTACCAGTTCACCAACCATTTCTTTCTCCGCGCCATCGCGCAGTTCGACAGCTCCCGGTCGCAGGTGCTGACCGATTTTCTGTCCTCGTACGAGCTCAGGCCCGGGACGGTGTTCTACGCCGGCTACGGCTCGCTGATCGAGCAGCGCGATTTCCGAAACGACGCCTGGATCACGGGTGCCGGCCGATACCAGACGGCGCGCCGGGGCTTGTTCCTCAAAGCCTCGTATCTCTATCGGTTCTGAAAAACCCTCGGTTGGTGGACGGCATGATAGGGACGGCAAAGGCGGCGATACTCGAATACGACACGCGTTGAGGTAGGATTCGCGTCGCGCCCGCGCGCGACTCATGCCCTCCTACCAATGGCGCATCGTCGCCATGCTGTGGTGCATCTCGTTCTTCAACTACGCCGATCGCCAGGCGATCTTCTCGGTTTTTCCGCTGCTCGAACGCGAGATGCATCTGACGCCGGTCCAGCTCGGGCTGCTCGGGTCCGGCTTCGCATGGGTGTACGGGCTGGCCGCGCCGCTGGCCGGCATCGTGGTCGACCGTGCGAAACGCAAGACGGTCATCCTCGGCGGCCTGCATGCCTGGAGCGTCATCTGCCTGGCGACGGTCGTGTCGCGCACCTTCACGCACCTCTTTCTGTTTCGCGCGGCGGAAGGGTTGGGCGAGACATTCTATTTTCCGGCGTCGACGTCGATGCTCAGCGATTACCACGGCAGCCTGACGCGCTCGCGGGCGCTGGGTCTCCATCAAACAGCGGTGTACATGGGGACGATCGGCGGCGGTTTTTTCGCCGGGCTGATCGCTGAAGCCTACGGCTGGCGGTGGTCGTTCGTTGTGTTCGGCGGACTGGGCGTGCTACTTGGAGTGGTACTCACGCGGTTCCTCGTCGAGCCGCCGCGCGGGGCGGCTGACGTGGCCGAAGGCAGGTCTGGCCGTAGCTCGCAAGCGATTGAAGGCGAGCGGAGGCGGAAAGGCCTGCGCTACGAGAAGCCGCCGCTCGGCTTCGGCGCGTTTCTCGGTCTCGTCGGGCGCACGCCGGCGCTCCTGTGTCTGCTCGGCGCGTTCATGTGCGCGAACTTCGTCGCCGTGGTGCTGCTGTCGTGGATGCCGAAGTTCCTTTACGATCGGTTTCACATGGGCCTGGCGATGTCCGGCCTGACCGCCACGGTGTTCGTGCAGCTCGCCAGCATGGTCGGCGCGCCGGTCGGCGGCTGGCTCGCGGATCTGTGGCGCCAGCGTTCACCGCGCGGACGCATGGCGGTCCAAACCGTGGGTGTCCTGGGCGGCGCGCCGTTCGTCGTCCTGTGCGGCATGACCGCGTCGGTCGCGACGCTCGTCGTCTCGTTGACGTTGTGGGGGTTCTTCAAAGGGTTGTACGACGCGAACATCTTCGCGTCGGCGTTCGACGTGGTGCCGCCCGAAGCGCGGGGCAGGACCGCCGGGTTCATGAACATGATCGGGTGGCTGGCGGGCGGCGGATCGGCGCCGCTTGCGATCGGCCTCATCGCCGAACGGACAAGTCTGGGCGCCGCACTGGCGCTGGCGTCCCTGGTGTATGTTGCCGCCGCGGCGCTGCTGATCGCTGGCATGATGATGGTGAAACACAACGATGCAGTACGTAGCCATGCTGTACGTAGTGTCCCGCTCTGACTCTCCGGTACGCTGACCAACTTCCTGGAGGTTTCGTGTCTCCTGAATCGACGCCGTTCATCACATCTGACTCGCTGCTGGTTCATTGGCAAGGGCATCGCCGGCTGACTCGGCGCGTCATCGCGGCGTTCCCCGATGACAAACTTTTCAGCTTCTCCGTGGGTGGCATGCGGCCGTTCGGCGCGCTGGTCCTGGAGATGATCACCATGGCCGTGCCGATGGTGCGAGGCGCGGTCTCCGGGGAGTGGAGCACCTCGACCAGCCGCGATGCGCGGCCGAAGCACGGGATCCTCCAGCTCTGGGATGAGAGTACGGAGCAGCTCAACGCCCTGTGGCCGCAGATTCCGCCGCAGCGGTTCCAGGAGACGATCACGGCCTTCGGTCAATACAAGGATGCGCTGCACAACCTCATCCTCTACGTCATCGACAATGAGGTTCACCACCGCGGTCAGGGCTACGTGTACCTCCGTGCGTTGAACATCGAGCCGCCGGCCTTCTACGACCGGAGCTGAGGGCATTGCGCCGAACGCTGAGGCTGATCGCCGTCGCCGTCCTCCTCGCGACCACCGTGTCCGCGCAGCACGACCCCTATCGTACGGACATCTCATACGACGGGCGGTTCACGTTCGTGCGGCTGCGCTGGAAGTCGGACTTCGGCTTCTCAAGGCGAGGCTTCAGCTCGGCGTGGAATCACGACTACCCACGTGCGGAACAGCATCTTGGGTCGATTGTCCGCGAGTTGACGAATATCGACGTCCGCACCGACGGCAGCCGAATCCTGACGCTCGATGACCCCGAGCTGTTCAGGCATCCCATCGCGTTCATGTGGGAACCGGGGTTCTGGAACCTGACCGATCGCGAGGCGGCGACGTTCCGCGACTACCTGCTCAAGGGCGGCTTCGCGATCTTCGAGGACTTCGACGGTGCGGCGCAGTGGAGCAATTTCGAGGCGCAGATGCGCCGCGTGCTGCCCGACGGTCGTTTCGTCCGGCTGGATCGTTCGCACCGCATCTTCGGATCGTTCTTCGAGATCAAGGACATCGACGCCATCGTCCACCCGATGTCCCGGATCGCGCCGAGCTACTACGGGATTTTCGAAGGCAACGACCGCACCAGGCGGCTGATGGTGATTGCCAATTTCGACAACGACGTGCCGGAGTACTGGGAGTGGTCCGGCGAGGGGCTGTTTCCCTTCGACGCCTCGAACGAGGCCTACAAGCTGGGCGTCAACTACCTGGTCTACGGTATGACCCACTGAACGGCCTCAGCTCTTTTCTCCGTCTCATACGTCTAATAGGTCGCGCGAGATTCTGCCGGCGCCGGGATTCGGGATTCGGGATTCGGGGCGAGCTGTCAGTTGTTCGGTGTCCGCGGTCGCTAGCCCCTAGCCCCTAGCCCCACGCCCCGGCGCGGCGACGACACTTCTTCAGGGGAGGAGCCTGTCATGGCGTGGTGGCGCAAGCGCGAGGAACAGCCTGGCGGACAGGTCGCGGCCATGGACCCCACCCTGCCGGTTATCCGCCTGGAGCACGTCACTAAGATCTTCAAGGGCGACGGCGACGAGACGCGGGCCCTCGACGACATCACGCTGGACATCCAGCGTGGCGAGTATGTGGCAGTTTCCGGTCCGTCCGGCTGCGGCAAGTCGACGTTCCTTTCGGTCATTGCGTTGCTCGACACGCCATCGTCCGGCCGCTACTGGTTGAACGGCCGTGCGACCGACCGCTTGTCGCCAAGCGAGAAGGCGCGTGTGCGCAATCTGGACGTCGGCCTGATCTTCCAGAGCTTCAATCTCATTGGTGACATGACCATCTACGAGAACGTCGAGTATCCGCTGACGCTGCGCGGTGTGGCGCCCGCGGACCGCAAGGCGCGCGTGGACGCCGCGCTCGAGCGCGTGGGGTTGGCGCCTCGAGCGAAGCAGCGTCCCGGGTCGTTGTCTGGCGGGCACCAGCAGTTGGTCGCCGTCGCGCGGGCGATCACCGGACGGCCCGCCATCCTGCTGGCCGACGAGCCGACGGGCAACCTGGATTCGAAGAGCGGCGAGGCGCTGATGCAGATGTTCGGCGAACTGCATGCCGGCGGCGCCACGGTGTGTCTGGCCACGCACGACCCGAGGTGGCTCACGCAGGTACAGCGGCACGTCTATCTGTTCGACGGACGGATGGTGGACAGGGCGACCGCCGAGGACGCGGACAGGCGCGCGACTCATTGATCGCCGAGGCCGCCCAGACCTAGCGCACGTCGTTCAACGACCAGTCGTAGCTCAGAAACCTGATGCGAGCCGACGCCTTCCGGGCGAGCGCGGCGGCCTCGGGCGGTCCGAAACGGATGACGACGCCGCGCACGGCGCGCTCCTTCTCGGTGCCTTCGGGTGCGAGCGACGCGAAACGCTCCACGAAGTCCTGGCCGTACCAATCGAGGATGCTCGACACGCGCAGCGTCTCGCCGTCGACGCGCAGTCCTTCCGGGCTCGCGAGATAGCGCCGCGCCGCCGCGTCGAGCTGCGCGTCGAGCGTCTCGGCGCGGTACGGCTCCGGCGGGAGCGGCGGACAGCTGACTGATGCACAGTTGATCGCGAAGTGAATGCGAGGCTCCTTGAGCTCGCGCCTCAGGATCTGGTGCTCGATGTCGTCGAGCGTTACCTCGCGGCCGGCCGCCCGCCAGCGCATCGTCGTCCAGACGCCGTCGATCTGCCGGATGCTATTTCGCGGCTGGAGTGTCAGCCAGGGTCTTCGAATCGGGTAGTGATCGACGATCGCGCGGAGCGTGAACGCGTTGTAGGCGTTGATCCAGAACGCCAGCCGCTGCTCGCGCGTCCACGCGCGTTCTTCCGCGTCCGTTGCCTGCGCGAACGCGTCGACGGCTGCGTCGAGCGCCGCGCGTCCCTTCTTGAGCGCTGAATAATCGACTGAGGGCATCCGGACGTGGTCGCGAATCACCTTAGCATAGCGTTCGAACGCGTGATCGAAGCCGGCCGCACGCGGTGCTGCGAGCGCGACGGCGACGAGGATCGCCGCTGCGGGAGCGCGCGACGGCCGCGTCATCGCATCAGCCGGTCCAGCAGGTCCTGCTTGAAGGTCGGCGGCGCCGTCGAACAGTAGGTGACGCGCGCCACGGCGCCGGCAAGGTCCTGTGACGCCAGCAGGTACGGTTTGCGATCGACCTGCACGCCCTGGACGCCCGCTTCCGTCACATCGTCCGGCAGCGTGTCGATGCGGGCCGGCAATCGCTCGCAGCTAAAGCCGTTCGAAGAAATCGCATAGGCGACGGCCAGCGTGTCGAACGGGTTGAAGCCGTCGACGCCGAAAAGCCGCGTCCATAAGGCGAGCCACGCACGCGCCGGAGCGGCGAGGGCCCGCGCGGTCGCAGATGGCGAGGCCGCGAGGCGATCGAGGTCGCTTCCGGTCAGCCAGATCTTCGATGAGATCTCGAAGGGCGCCAGCACCACCTCAATATTCGAGTCGAGCAGCGCTTGAAAGCTGCCAGGATCGAGCTCGAAGTTGAAGTCGCGATGACCGCGGGCGTTCGACGTGCCGGTGGTGAAGCGCTGGCCGGGGCGGCGTCCGGCGACGGCGATGATTCGCGTGACGCGCGAGGCGAGCTCCGGGTGTTTCGCGAGCGTCGTGGCGACGTTGGTGGCCGGCCCGAGCGCCAGAATCGTGAGGCGCGAAGCCCGCAGAGCAGCTGCCAGCGCGCGGCTCGCCTCGGTTTCGACCTTCGCGTCGGCGGCCGACGCGGCGCCCGCAAAGACCTGCAACCGTTGCGGCCCGACCGAACGGACGATGCGGCGGGCGATTGGAAGTCCGCGATCGAGCGGCGCATTCCCGAAGACGACCGATACGCCGCGAATATCCAGCTCGGGCGAGCGAAACGCTTGCACCAGCGCAAGACCGTCGTCCACGTCGCGTTCCTTCTCGCCGATCGCCGGGTCCGTATCGATCCAGACGGACACTCTGGATGGCGCAGCCTGCGCCATCGTCAGCACCGCGGCCACAACCACGGCCACGACAGATCGATTGCGGGTCACGAGACGACGCCGGCCGTTTCGTAACCTCATTGGAAACCCCGATCCGGTTCAACCACGAGCCGCCGCGAGAGGCGCAGCAGCGACCGCTTGCGGTCGATGTCGTACGACAACGGCAATTGCGCGACGCCAATCAGGCGCCGCATGATTTCGACGCCCGCGTACGCCGCAACCCGCGACCGATCGAGGTGCCGCTCGGTCACGGAGGCCACGACGAGTTCGAGGACGTCCGGGCCGCACGGCGCCATCATCAGGTGCGCCGCAAGGATCCCGCAATCGAACTCCGGATCGCCGAGGAAGCAGAACTCCGGATCGATCACTCGCAGACCGTCCGCGGCCTTCAGCCAGCTTCCCGGAAAATAGTCCCCGTGGACGAGCGTGACGCCGTCGCGCAGGTATCCCAGCCCGAGCACGGCGACAGCATCCGTGTAGGCTCGATCGGTGGCGAGCGATCGCGCCTCCCCGGCGAGGCCAGCCGTGATGCCGTCCAGCTCGAGCCCGTTCGAGTCGCGCAACGGGAACACGAACATGTGCTCGTGATTCAGCGCGCGCATGGCGCGGTTCGCGAATACCGATCGCCCATCACCCGGGACGGTGACCTGCGACAGCTGCTGCAGCCAATCGAGCAGCGCGGCGACCGTGGCGTTCGTCACCGCTCCATCGTCGTAGCTCGACGTGAAGTCGCCGGCTGAACCGATGTCCTCCAGCAGCAGCACGTGATTGTCGGCGTCGACGTGAAACACTGACGGCATGCGCCGCGCGACGGCGGGCCGCGATTGCACCGCGGCGTAGAACGCGGCCTCCACGATGGTCCGTTCGAACGGCGCCGGAATGTGCGCGTACTTCTCGACCCATGGCCGGCCCTGCTTGAGGATGAACGAGCGGCCGTCGCGCGTGGTGACTCGCAGCGCCAGATTCATGTTGCCGGCGCCCGCGCGCGCGACCGCGATGGGTGTCGCGTCTGCGCCAAGGATGCCCCGAGAGACGAGGTAGCGCTCGATGTCGGCGCGATCGGATGCGTTCAACAACCAGGGTCCGCCATCGCGGCCCGCGCGTCCAGACGGCTCTTGGGAATCCATGTCTGGAGGATCCGTCGGCGACTACTTGGAGAGATCGAAGTACCAGGTCGAGCCCAAGGTGTAGGCTTGACCGTTGTGGGTGTCGGTTCCCGACAGGTACTTCGTGAACGCCACGAAGAAGTCGGTTGGACCCACCGAGAACGACAACCCTCCTCCGGCGTGCCAATAGTTCGTTCGCACCAGCCGATCGCGCTGTGCGTACCGCTCCGGCGTGTTGAGCTCGCCTGGAAACGGGAACGGATCCCCAGTGGGTGACCCGACGCGCAGCCCTCCGTTCGTCCGTTGCCAGGTGGCGTCCCCCCGCAAGAAGAGCGCGCGCGTCAAGGCATAGCCGAACTCCACGAAACCGTTGTTCCGGTCGATCCTCACGTCCTGGATCGGCTTCTCGACAAACGAGTAGGTGTAACCGCCTTGGACGCTCGCTTTGGACAGGAGATCGACGAGCTTGACGGCTGTGGCGACGCCGACCTGCACTTCGCGAAGATTCCGGCCCACGACGGCTTCTCCCACGTAGGGATAGTCGTGACTCGGGCGTTCGAACTTCAGAATCGGCGCCACGGCCCAGCGCTCATTTCCCAGGCGGTACCGAACGGCCAGGGAAAGATCCTGAAACTCCGAACTCCAGCAATGACACGTGTCGATAGCGAGTCCGGAAAGCGGAGGACCAGAGCCGGTGTACTTCGCAAAGACGTAGGGAATGCCGACCGTGGCGGACAATCGGTTCGTCACGCCGTAGTCGAATTCGACCAGAGCGCTGGTTGTGACACTTTCGCCCAGCGCCAAGGCAATGCCGTCACTCAGCCGATGTCCGGTGTTGTCGACGAACTGCCAAGCGAGCGTGACAGACCCGACGCCCTGAGGGGGCGTGAAGGCCTGAGCCGCGACAACGGAGGGCGCCGACACCAGCGCAGCGAAAATCGTCGTGAATAGACGAAGCCTGGGGCGCACCGCGACAGCTACGATCGGGTCGCGGTCTTCAGGGCCTTGTCGTGCTGCTCGACAGCCTTATCAATGGCCTTGAGCAGCGATGCCTCTTTGGGGGGGCCGTCCAAGACCACCACGACCGCTCGGCCCGAGCTGGGGCCTAGAAGTTTTTCGACATCGGCTGCGACGCTGCTGGCAGCCACGACGACGTCGAATCGGCCGCCGACCAGAATGGCGGAGAGCTGATCCAAGGTCTCGACCGTCGTGGAGCGATGTCCCTCATGCTTCAGCACCGAATCCACCTTCACCTGCTTGAGGGCAGCCGGCAGGCCTGAGGATGGATTCGCGTAGATCAGGACCGACGCGGCCCGGGCGTTCTTTGGACGCTGGTAGCGTGTTCCACGCCCAGCGACGAGGAACTTGTCCCCGCACGCGAGGAGATCTCCACCCATCCAGACTGCGACGGTCGCGCCGAGCACCACCAAGCAGATTCGGTATTTCATGGCCATCTCCCAGACCGTCGGGCCGATTTCAGCGGTCACAAAGGCTACCACACTCAGCAATTCAAGGAATGCCGACCTGCCGGACGATGGCGGTGAACCTGGGGTCGTCGCGGATCCGGTCCCAGGCGCGGTCCACTTTGAGCCACACGAGCCCTAGCGATCGCTCGGCGAGCGCGACCTCGAGGCTCGTGAATGCCTGCTCACGCTCCCCCACTTGCGCGTACAGCCGGCCGAAGTCCAAGGGCGAAACGTACCGTTCCTTCGCGAGGTCCTGGAGCTCACCGAGTTGATCGCGCGCCACGGCGATCTGGGCATTCTCGTAGTCCTTTTCCGTACGGGCGGCCGACAGCAATCGAGCGCCGTGCTCCAGCCCGGACAGCTCGTACGCCTTCCGCAGGGCATCGACCGCACCCTTCACGTCGCCACGACGTTTCAAGACCTCGGCCAGACCGAAGAGTGGACGAGAATTGGAGGACTCGGTTTCGGCGATTGCCCGGTAATGGCCGATCGCGTCCTCGAGGCGCCCCGCATGAGCGAGGAAGTCAGCCATCATGATTCTGACTTCGACGTTGCCGGGATCGACGCGCAGCGCACGTTCCATCAGGGCGACCGATTCCTCGGGTTGTCCTCGCGCCCAGAAATACAACGCGATCGGGTGGAACTGATTCCCTTGCAGCAGCCGCGGATCAGTACTCAAGTCCGTGAATTCACGCTCAGTGCCTGCCCAATCCCACTCGAATTGGAAACGGCGGCTTGCGCGCGCGGCGCGCACCAGGACGTTGGCCGGGTCGAGCGCGGCGGCCTTTTGGATCTCCTCGTCGGCTCGACGCCACCCCTCGGCCGGCGGCGCGTAGCCCTCTCCGACGCTTCTGGCGTATACACTGGCCAGTTCTACACGAGCATCCACGTACTTTGGGTCTTTCTCGAGCGCCTGCTGAAACAGCCGCGCGGCCTCCAGGTCGCCCTCCTCGGAGACGTTGGCCATGAGGAAGCGTCCCTTCAGGAACAGCTCGTGCGCCTCGGGACTTTCCGTGCCATGGGCGAGGAGCGTGCGTTTCTCCTGGCCCGACAGGGGAAGTTGAAGCCTGTCGGCGATGTCCGATGCGATCAGGTCCTGCACGCGCTGAAGGTCCACGAACGGCCTGTCGTACTTGTCTCCCCAGAGGCGGATGCCGGTGGAGATCTCGATGAGCTCCGCCGAGATCGCGAGCTGACTGCCGCGCCGCGCGACCGTTCCGACAACGACCGCACCGACACCGAGCTTGCGGCCTGCCTCCTGCGGATCGGCCGTTCCCTTGAAACGGAAGACGGTCCCGCGCGCCATCACCTTGAGAGACGAGACGCGCGACATCTGTGCGATGAGGCTCTCCGTCAACCCATCGCCGAGGTACTCAGCTTCGGGGTCCTTACTTGTGTTCTCGAATGGCAGCACAGCCACCGACTCGATGGCCCGACGCGAGGCGCCGAATCGGTACCAGCCCGCCGTCGCGAGCGCCACGCCGATCGCGAGCAGCCAGACGACCGTCCGTCGGCCCATCGCTGGGGTCGGATACAGTATCCGACCAGGGGTCGGCGTCGGATCCGGCGTATCCGGGATCGGATCCTGTATCCGACCCACGTTCGTCTCTGCGCCGGTGCCATACTCCACGGATGCCAGCGCCGCGGCGAGATCTCGCGTCGAGGCAAAGCGCTCGTCGGGCGTCTTGGCGAGGCAGTGCGCGATGATGTCGAGGAGTGCGTCGGGAATGCCGCTTCGGATCAACCGCAGCGGAACAGGATGCTCGCGAATGATGGCGGACAGGGTTTCGACAGCGGTCGGACGCGTGAACGCGCGACGGCCGGCCAGCATTTCGTACGTGAGGACGCCGAGAGAAAACTGATCAGAGCGAAAGTCCGCCGTCCGTCCCGATGCCTGCTCGGGCGACATGTAGCCGACGGTGCCGAGAATCGTGCCTTCAAGCGACGCCACAGCGGTCGGCGCGGCCACGGTCTCGTCGTCGGCGACTGCGTCTCCCAGCGAGCCGGCCCACGAGTGGCGAGCCAGACCGAAATCGAGAATCTTGGTTCGGCCGTCTGCCGCCATCATCACGTTGTCGGGCTTGAGGTCGCGATGGACGATACCCTTGGCGTGCGCCGCAGCCAGGCCGTCGGCGATCTGTCGAGCGATGACGCTGACCTCGTGAATCGGCAGCG
>Ga0207641_10002160_pt1 | contig 18519 bp, 37 predicted proteins | sample KBSSwiS62_FD_184306 | JGI IMG/M metagenome (GOLD analysis project Ga0207641, IMG submission 184306) | Switchgrass rhizosphere microbial communities from Kellogg Biological Station, Michigan, USA - KBS Switchgrass S6-2 (SPAdes) (version 2) | ecosystem: Host-associated > Plants > Roots >... | reverse complement strand
CTCGTCGGGCACGCCGGCGTCGTATGTGCCGGGCTCGTTCCCGGATACGTCGGGCACGGATATGGCCGGCTACCTGGGCCAGTTCGGCTCGAACTTGCAGACCCAGCTAGACGACTTCCTGTCGGCGTTGCAGGACCAGCAGGCCGGCACCGGCCAGATCCCGACTTCGGGCAGTACCGGGACCGGCACGACGGCGCCGACCGGCCCGGTCGTTAAGCCGATCGTGACGCCACCGGCCGCGTCGGGCGCGAAACCGATCAAGGGCCCGATCCGGCAGATCTCGGTGGTCAAGTTCACGACCAAAAACCCGGCGTGGAATTCGACTCTGTCCGGGATCGCCGCGCACGAGCACACCACGGTCAGCGCGTTGCAGAAACTGAACGGGATCAAAGGCACCACCATCTACCCGGGCCAAAAGATCAAGATTCCGGGATGAGTGCCTGGGCATGGCGAAGCGTGATCCCGCGGAGGTCTATCAGAGTCTCGTCGGCGCCGGGGTAGACCCGGCGTCGGCGACCGTGCTGACCGCGATCGGTGGCGGCGAGTCCGGTTGGGACGATGCCGAGCTCGGCGATACGTCGCTGGAAAACTCGGTCTGGGGGCCGAGTTTCGGCGTGTTTCAGATCCGCACGGTCAAGGCGCAGACCGGGACCGGGTCGGATCGCGATATCGCGTGGCTGTCCGGGTCGCTGGCCAATCAGGCGAAGGCGGCGGCGGATATTAGCCGCGACGGCGCCGACTTCTCCCCGTGGACGGTGTATCGCACCGGCCGGTGGAAAGACTTTCTGGCGCAGGTCCGCAACGCGATCGCGCCCGGGTCTGTGACGGTCACGCCGGCGTCAGGGTTGGCGCCGATTCCTAAGCTGCCCACGTTCGGCCCGGGTTGGCTGCCGTGGAATCTGCCCAGCGATATCGGCAATGCCGCGATCGACAAAGCCAACGAAACCTTGTCGGGATCCCGAGACCTTTTGATAAAAGCGCTGTTCGTGGGGGTGGCGGCGGTGCTGGTCGGCGCCGGGCTGGTGAAACTGGCCGGGCCCAGGGTCAAGCGGGCGGCGGGCCGGGTCGATGACGCCGGCGCCGCGGTGGCGAAGGCGGCGGCAAAATGACGCCGGCGCAGGAACGGGAGATCCGCGACAAGGTCAGCGAAGCACTCGGGCTGCTCCGCACCGTCGTGGATGTGCAGGAACGGCACGGTAAGAAACTCGACCGGCTCGACCGGCGCCAGGACCAGACCGATCTAAAGCTGGTGGGGCTGACCGAGGTACCGGGCCGGCTGGTCGCGCTGGAGCGGTGGCGTTACACGATCGCCGGCGCCTATGTCGCCGCGGGCGCGGTCTCGGCGTTCCTGGCGGATTGGCTGGTGACCCGGTGAGTAAGGCCGATGACTTCATCACCTACGCGACCAGCGAGATCGGCCATGACTACGTGTTCGGCGCCGAGGGACCGAACGACTTCGACTGCTCCGGGCTGGTCCAGTTCTCACTCGGCCGGGTCGGGATCACGGCGCCGCGCACGGCGGCGCTCCAGCAGGGCTGGGCGAAGTCGGTGAGTAAGCCGCTCCCCGGCGATCTGGTCTTCTACGGCACGCCGGCGCATCACGTCGGGATCTACCTGGGCGGCGGCAAGATGGTCGACGCGCCGCACACGGGCGCGAAGGTCCGCATTGAGGGCGTCGGCAACCCGACCGGCTATGGCCGGGTGCCCGGTTTGGGGGCGGCGGTGACGGCGGCGGCCGGCGCCGGCGCCGCGGCGGTCTCCACGGTCGCCAACGTCGCCGGGATCTCGCCGAGCTCGATCCTGTCCGGCGTGTCGGCGATCGCCTGGGAAGGCCTCGCCGCGGCGGCCGGGGTCGCGCTGGTCGGCTTCGGCCTGTATCGGCTGGCGGTCAAACCGGCCGGTCACACACTCTTGAGCAACCTAGGAAGGTCTTAGACATGGTGGCAATGACTCAGCTCCCTGCGCCGCAGAACACGGACAGTCTGCCGGCGGGATCGCCCCGCGGCCGCGACGCGGAGCGGTTGCTGTTCGCGCAGCTGCTCGCCGAATTCCGCGACTACACGCAGCGCAATACGGAGTTCATCGGCCGGCTGGTCGGCAACATCGTCAACGACACGCTGGAGGTCGCTTCGGGCACCTTCGACGCGTCCGGGGTGATCGTGCGGGCGTTTCATGCGCCGATCGGGCATGTCGCGCTGGATAACCAGTCGCAGCACACGGTTACGGTCCGCTCCGGCGCCGGGTCGATCGGTTCGGCGCCGGCGGGTGGCACCGGGGTCTATCCGGTCCCGGCCGGCGCGATCCGTCAGGTCGGCATCGGCGATCACGCGGTGACGTTCTACGGCACGGCGGGCGACACGATCGCCTGGCATGCGTTCACCACGCCGGCCCGGCCGGGTAACGGTATCGGCGCCGTCATCGGTGGCGGTGCCTGATGCTGATTGAGTTCCGGCAGGACACGGCGGCGACCTGGGCGGCCCGTAATCCGGTGCTGGGCCCGGGCGAACCGGGCTACGCGCGGGACGCCGGCACATTCAAGATCGGTGACGGGGTCACGGCGTGGAATTCGTTGCCGGCGATCGCCCCGGCCGGCGCCGCGGACACGTTCGGCGCATCCGATCAGGGCGCGCTGGTCTGGTCGTTCGATGAGGCGGCGATCCTGGTCGGTGGCGCCGCTAACCCCGGTTTGGGCAATCTCGCGATCGTGAAACTGCCGTGGCGGGCCACGCGGCAGATCACCGGCGCGTTTTTGGGGATCTCCGCGGCCGGGGTCACGCTGACCCAGGCCGGGATCGCGGTCTATGACCAGACCGGCGCGCTACTCGGCCAGACGGCGGACCAGTCGACGCAGTTTCAGGGCACCGGGCTCCAGCGGCCGGCGCTGGCGGCGCCGATCACGCCGGCGGGCGGCCCGGGCCGGTTCCTGTGGCTGGCGGTGCTCGCCAACGGCGCGACGGCGCCTACCTACTGGCGCGGCTCGTCGACGCCGGGCACCGCGGATTACTCGCTGGGCGCGGCGGCCGCATCGTCCCGGTTCGGGGTCGCCGCGACCGGCCAGGCGACATTCCCGGCCAGCTTCACACCCGGGTCGATCAACCAGGGCGCGGCCGGCGGTAACTCGATCTGGGCCGGGCTGTACTGATGGCGCCCCGGTTCCGTAACCCGTCCGCTAACGCGGTCGCCGGCGTGGCCATGCTCGCCGGCGCCTGGTGGTTTCTCTACCAGGCCTACGACAACACCGGCCGGAAACTCCCGGCGATCCTGCGCCCAATCGCGTGGTGGTGATCGGTGCCTAGCAGGCTGGTGCGGGCCGGGTCGGTCACCGCTGACGCCAGCGGCAACGGTGAAGTGATCTTCTATCCGGCCGCGTCACAAGACTGGGTGGTCACCCATACCGGGCTGTTGCAGGAAGCGCCCGGGGTCGCCGACCCGGCGCAGCCGACGGCTAAGGCGTACGTGAACGGGATCTTCCGTGAAGGCTCGCAATCGGCGTCGCTGGACGCATCAGATACCCGGTTCGTGTTCAATCCCGGCGACGAGTACAAGATCGTTTGGACGGGCGCGGAACCGGGGTCGCGGCTGACCGCAACGCTGAACATCGTGCAGTATCCGGCCGGCACTGCGCCGTTGGAGTAGAGAAACTGATGCCGTACGGAAACCCGATCGTGGCCGGTAAAACGCTGGTGCGTAACGCGATCCAGTCGGTTAACTACGTGCCCGGCGTCTCGGGCTGGGCGATCAACCGGGACGGCACCGCGGAGTTTTCCGACCTGACCGCGCGCGGCGAGTTGATCGCCGGCGCGCCGGCGTCGACCGGCGGGATCGTGATCGCGCCGTCGATCACGGCGGAGCTTTCGGCGTGGTATCTGGCGCTCGGCTATCACCTGGTCGCGGTGTCGATCCTGTTCTATCTCGACGATGGCAACTACGCCTACATGGCCGCGGCCCGGGATGCCACGCTGACCGAGGACTACCTACTCTCCGGTGTGGTCCGCGATGGCCAGGTGCTCGAATCGTTCGAGCAATGGGGCACGGTTACCGGGACCAACGACTATGACGGCCAGGTCCATATCGCGCGGTGGGCGAATACCGGCACCAACGCAGCGATGCGGGTTGGCATGTTCGGCAACAACTTCGCCGGCGCGGGTAGTCACAACGTCTTCCAGATATGCCACGCAAACGTGCTGCTAGGCAACAACGGTAGCGACGACGGTTTCCTCACTCTGTGCGCTAATTGGGAGTTGCTGGCCCAGGCCGGCTCGACGGTGCAGATCGACCAGGGCGCCGCGTTCACCATTGACGGCAACGACGCGCCGCGGGGCATCGTCTACTGGGAACCGATCACGGCGGCGCTGACCTCCGGCGCGGTGATCGGCACTGAATACGCGGTGTGGACTTCGGCGGCGGCGATCACGTTTCAGCCGGGCCGGGCCTACCGGCTGTGGTTCATCAACGGCAAGATCAAAAGCGGGGTGCTCCAGCAGCCGGCGATCAATCTCCGCAAAACCTCGGCGCCGGTCTCGCCACCGACCGGGACCACATTGACCCAGGGACCGCGCTACCCGATCGACGACACAAACGCGGATCTGCCGTTTGGGCAGGACTTCGCCTGGTCGAATAGCACGGCGGCGCCGGTCTCGACCAAGGTCACGCTGACGATCAACCCGACCGCGGCGACCCTGGTCACGTTCGATGCGGGCGCCGGCGCACAGACCGTCTTCGCGGTGGTTGAAGACATCGGCTCTACGGTCCGGTGCACGGGCCTGGTCAGTGTCTAAAACCCGCCGTAGACAAACCCTGGCATTACCCAGCCGGCCAGCATCACCAGTAGCAGCAGGCCACCCAGGACCAGCCGCTCGGCCCAGGTCATCGCGGGGGCTCCGTACTGCGCCGGCTGATCGCAGCTTCTATCGAGTTCGGCCGGCCCAGCGACCGGCCCAGCAGGTGAGTGACTACCTGACTGATCGTGTGGCCGGTCTCCCTGGCGATCGCGGCGATCTCGCTGTGGAGGTCGTCGTCTATGCGCACGTACAGGACACGGCTCATGAGCTCGACTCGCTCTCGCGTGCGACCTGATCGGCGATCGCGGCCCGGCCGGCGAGCGGCCCGTACGTCTTGCGCGCGGCCTGGCGGCTGATCCCGAGCGCGTTCCCGATCCGCTCCCACGACCAATAGCCGGCGCCCCAGCCGGCCCGGCCGCTACCGGTCCGAAACAGGTTAACGACGATACGTTTCCGGGTCTCGGCGAGCTCCAGTTCGGACTCGGTGATCAGGTGTAGCCGGTCTTCTTCGCGTAGCCGCTGGCCGGCGGCGATCGCCTGGGCGATCTGCTCGACTGCTTCGCCGAGCTCGTCGCGGGTGTAGCTCATGTAGGGGTTGGCCAGGGTGGGTAGCAGCCGGGCGCAGCTGGTGCACGTAGCCTCGCCGACGCGCGGGCGGGGGTCTTCGTCGACGACGCGCCGGCCGCACAGGGTTTCGATCGACTGGCGGGGGAGCTCGCCGGTGTCGGTGGTGTAGTGGCTCGATCCGTACGCCAGGACCAGGCGGGGGGTGGGGGTGTCGGTCATGTCGACAACGGTAGTTGTCCGGCGATCGTTCGGCAACCCTAGTTGTCGATGCGTGGTGCAGCTGGCAAACCGAGGTTCCCGGAGAGGCGGCGCCGGCGACGCATCATCGGCAACGCGGGTTGTCGTGGGCGCCATGGTGGAAGTGCGGCCGTACTTCGCCGGGCCGGCCCGGATCGGCCTAGGGTGACCTAGCGACATTTACGCGGAGGGGGTTGGGATGGCTCGGGATTGGCAGGCACGGCCGGGTGAGGTGATGCCGCGGCATCGGGCGCAGCAGTTGCGCCGGATCGCGGAGGGTGCGGCCGGCGATCACTTGCCGGCTGATGGTCATGCGTGCCCGGAGTGCCCGCTAGGGGCGCCGGCGCCGTTCTGCTCGGTGTGCCTGGGCGCCGGGCTGGTCGATGATGCCCGGCTGGGCCGGTGGCAACGGGAACAGAATCAGGCGATTGCCGAGGGTAAGCGCTGATGTGGTGGCGGGGCGGTGCAGCGCGGCGCCGGCGCCGGCCGCGGCCACTCGCCGAGCTTGTCGGGTCGGTGGCGCCGTTGCCGGGTATCCCGGCCGCGGTGGCGTGCCCGTTCTGCGGCGGCTATGTGCGCGGCCATCAGTGGATCGGCTCGACTGATTGCAGCATCACCGTGCCGCAGGACTAAGGCGCCACAACGGCGCCCCGGATACCCGCAGACGAAGGCTTAGCGGGCCCGGGGCGCCGTTGGTGTGTGACTGTCCCCAGACAGGCGCGAGACGCGCACGGTGATTCTAGGCGGCGCGGCGGCGTGGCTCCGGGACGTTGGCCGACCATGCCTCTACGCGTTGCACGACATCTTCGGGGAGCGGGTCCCAGATCGTCAGCCGTAGATCCGGGTGCATCCGGGCCCACTCGTCCGGGTCGTGTCCGGCCGGGCACTTCTCTGGGGGTTCCTGGCGGGCGTCGTAGCGGACGTATCCGTGCCCGTGGAGCTCGTCCATCGCTTCGCAGAATGCGGGCACGTCCCACCCGATCTCTTTCGCGATCGCTTCTCGGTCTTCCTGGTTGGGCGTATCGAACCCGTAGATCAGATCGGCCTGGGCCCGTAGTAGCGGCTCGGTGGTCCGGGTCCGGGGCCCGCATCCGATCAGGGTTAGCGCGTGGTGCCGGCTGTGCATCAGGGTCCGGCGCATATGCGGCCGGGTCTTGCCGGCCGGCGCGACGACTCCGATCTCATGAATCAGGATCATCGCGGGTTCTTCCTTCGACGAGTGCTCGTAGGCGACTCCGACGAAGGCATCCATATCTTCGAGGTGGGTTGGCGATCCGGCGTCGGGGGTGTAGCGGATCGTCATCGGTACGCCGCGCTCGGGCCGGAGGTGCTCGACCCGGCGCGGCATGTCGTCGACGCGCACCGAGCCGAGCTCGATCACCCCCGGGCCCTTCGGCCCGTCGTCGCCGGCCACGTCAAGGATGAACCGGTCGCCGGGGTAGTTCATCGTGGCCAGCTTCCCGATGACTGACTTACCGGAACCCTTGCGGCCGTGGCACATGATGATCAGCCCGGAGCGGGTGTCGAGCTCGCCGCGATCGTTGAAGCTGGACACGGCTAGTCCGTCTCGGGCGCGGCGAGCTCGTCGACGAGCTCGACCCCGTTTGTGCCGACCGTTGTACCAAGGTCTCGAGGTGCGCCGGTCAGCAGATCGCGGATCTGGGCGCCGAGCTCGTCGGGGTCGCCGGCGCCGTTGCCGCCCGCTTCCTCGTCGGTGAACCCGGCCGGGTGCGCGCTCGCCGCGGCGGCGGTCTGGGCGAATACGGCGGTCGCGCGCATCGTCGACCGGGCGGCGGCGATCGCGCCGGCGAGGTCGGCGAGCTCGTTGCGGGCGGCGGTGATTGCCTCGCGCTGTTCGCCGGCGATCTCGCTCAGGACTTTCAGGCCGTAGCCGATCAGGATCAGGGCGCCGCTGGCGCGTACGTCGGGGCGGCGCAGCACGGCGCCGGCGAGCGCGCGCAGGTTGGCGATCACTGGCCGGCACCCTTCGCGAGCACGGCGGCGAGGATGGCGGCGGCGAGCGCGTCGTAATCGATGGTGGGCGCCTGGGCGGCGCCGATCGCGGCGACCTTCGCCGATAGCGCCGACAGCGCGTTGCCGTTGGCGGCAACCTGCGCGGCGATCGTCTTGTTCATGCGCAGTTGCGACACCATCCATTTGAGCGCGCCGGCTACCGACCATTCGGGGTTGGTCGGGTCGCCGGATTCGACTACCTGATCTGTCCATGCCATTGCCATTGGGGAGACTCCTTCGGGGTTCCACCAGACGCACGGTGCGCTGGTGCGGGTGTTGCCGGCGTCGATGTTGCCGCCGGATTGGTTGCGTCCGTTGTGCTCCTGGGTCATCACGACGTGGCCGGGCGCGTTGGCCGGGGTTAGCAGTTTCGCCGGGTTGTCCCAGCCCCAGGCGGCCGGGCTGAACGTGCCTACGGTGAGGCCGAGCGCGTCGAGGTAGGCGCCGGCGTCCGACTCGATATACATGACCGGCCGGCACGTGTCGCCGGTGCGCCAGGCGCGCAGGTATTGCACGATCGGCCCGCGCCATTGCGCGGCGGTCACGTTCTCGTCCATTGCCGGCACCAGTGACACGGCGGCGGGCCAGCCGAGGGTGTCGGCTGCTCTCCGCGCGTCGCTGGCGTGCCAGGCGCCGCTGGTCGGGTTGGTCACGGGTTCGGTGCCGGTGCCTTCGACCAGGCCGACGACGCCGGTATCGGGCCCGCACGCAAACCACGCGTGAATCTGTGCGGCGTCCCAGTGTTTCGGCTCCGACCCGAGCGCGAGATAGCGCATCCACACGCGATAGCCGGCCGCATACATCTCGGGTAGCCGGCTGATCGGGACCGGCCGGCTGGAGTCGTCCCAGGACTTGACCCACCCGGCGGTCATGCGGCGTCGTCCTGCGGCATGTCGCCGGCGTCGTAGCGCGGGATCGTCAGTGGTCCGTCGTTGAGGTAGGCGCCGGTCGCGGCGATCAGCTCTAACACGTTGACCAGGTCGGGGAACATTTTCACCATCTTCGCGTGACGGATCAGGATCTCGGTCGCCGGTTCGGCGATCTCCCGGGCCTGGTCGTCGGTGGGGGTGCGCAGCGTGCGCCGGCCGCGGTAGCGCTGGGTCACCAGGAACGCGCTGCCGGCGGCGAGGACTCCGACCAGGCCGATCATTGCCCGGGTGCCGCTGGCTTTGGTCAGCTTCGGCGGCTCTTTCTCACCAGTCCCAGCCGAGCTCGGGATAGGGGTGGCGGCGGTGTCCGGTCTCGGGGATTCCGGGCCTAGTCGCAGTCCCCTCTTTACCCGGTCGCGCAGGCTTGCCGCGGTCTCGGGGTTCAGTGTCGTCGGGGTCGGGAGCGTTGGCGTCGTGATCGGCGCTGGGTGCTCGCTCGGTGACGGTGGTGGCGGCGGTGCCCCCGGCTCCAAGACTGCTATCGCCGGGTCCGGCTGGTGCGGGTTGCTGAACATCGGGATCGCGCCGCGGGGGCGTGGTGGTTGCGTCATAGGTTCCCCTTACCAGTGGGCGCCGGCCGCGCTTGGTCGGCGCCGGCGCCGGCGAGCTCGCCGGCGCGGTCGGCGTAGCGTCGGGCTTCGGCCGGCGGCACACGATCAGCGTTCCGCACTGGGGGCACGGCGCGCGGTGGGTGGCCAGCTGCCGTTTACCGGCGCCCCGGCCGGCGGTCGCGGTCATCTGGTGCCCGCACTTGCCACAGGTCCCGTGAACGGTCATACCGGCGGCTACTGTCATGTTGCGACCCACTCCCGACTTATGGTGATCGTCATAGTACGCAGCGTGATCGGAGGGTTGCTATGGGTGAGGCTGCGAGTCGGGCTGAACGGTTGCGCCGGTTGTCGGGTGCGACCCGGAGCAGCGCGGAGATCAATAAGGCCGACCGGGTCAGCCGTGATGCGGAGATCGCGGCGGCCGAGCGGGACGGCTGGTCGCTGCGGGCGATCGCTCGTGAGACTGAACTATCGGTGTCTCATGTCCAGAAAATTTGCTATGACGCCGAGGTTCGCCGACAAAACGTCGGATAGGCGGTTAGGGTGGCGAATGACCGTATCGAGCGCGTCGGGGAGTGGCGTGGCTCTGCGGGTTGTCCCCTCGGATTTTCTGGCCGGTCCCCCCGATCGACGCCGGATGGTGCGGCGGGGGCGCGGCCGGCGTCCCGCACCCGGGGGATACGGAGCGGCGGGGCGCCGGCCACACAAGATCACCCAAATAGATAAGGGCGCCCGGCCAGACGTGGCCGGGCGCCCGTTTGCGTGGAGCATCCGTTATAGGTCGGCCCGGATCTGAAGGCGGACGCTGCGATCGGTTCGGTTGTCGAACAGGACCAGATCCCAGGCGCCGACCATGTTTGGCGCCTGGGCGAGGCGGGTGAGGCGTACCTCGTGGAATTCGCGGCCGATTAGCGCGACTAGCTGATCCTTGATCAGTTCCGCTGCGGTCTCGTCAAGATCGGTTTCGTCGTTCATTGGTGCTAGTCCTCTCCGCGGGTTTGGGCTCGGACGATTGCCCGGGCCAGGAAAAAGATCACTGCTTCGGCGGCGAATCCGTAAACGATCGTCACTGCTTGCGCTGCTTCATGATCTGGCGTTGCAGGTCGAGCGCTTCGACGCGCCACACCTGGGCCTGGCGGGAGTTGAAATCGCGGTCCCGGACAGCTTGCAGCCAGCCGGCGCAGGCGACGATCGCGACGATCGCCCAGAGTCCGCAGACTGCCCAGGCCATGACGATCGGCCACAGGTGGTTGGCGATCGCGAACGCGCCCAGGAGCGTGATCAGTCCCATTCCGATAGCGCACAGGCGCGCGATTCGCCGGGCGGCGTGCTTATCCATGATTGTCGATCCCTTCGGGTGTGCGGTTTCGCGCGCTCTCCGCGCGTCCGGTTTTGATCTTGGGTTTGCGGGTTTCCTGGGCTTGTTATATGCGCCACAAAGGGCCGGTGATCTTGCGTCGGGCCCGTGACCAGGTAATTCGGTTGGCTCCGCGCTAGGCGGTCGCCGGCGCCGGATTTCGTATCGATTCCGGTACGCAGAGGAAGTGCACCCGCACGCCGGCGATCGCGAGCACTTCGGCTAGCGGCCGGCCGCACGCGATGCACTGGGCCTCGCGCGCCGCCCGGGCGAGAGATTGAGTGTCGTCAATCTTTCGCCCGGGCCGGGCGGGCGAGCTCGCCGGGTCGACGATCGCGGCGAGGTAGCGCAACAGGTGCTCGCCGGCGGCGGCGCCGTCGTTGAAACTGACCCAGCCGGCGCCGTATTTGCCGGTCATGCGGCGGGCGCGCCGGCGTTGCTTGCGCCAGGCGCGCGGCTGGTTGCGGTACTCCTGGGCGCCGGCGAGTCCGACGATCTCGCCGTGCGCGCGCAGCTGTCCGCCGCGGTAGCGGACCGCGGCGACTTCCCGGGTGATGCCCTGGGCCCGGGACCAACGGCGCAGCACACGTGATGCGGCGGTGGCGAGGTCTAGCGGGATCTCGATCGCGTGTGCGGCGCGTTTGAGTCCCCAGTAGCCCCAGAATCGGCCCGGCCCGGCGCCCGGGTGCTGCCACTCGACCGGCACGTTGTGCTGGTATTCCTTCGCGCTGAATGCGCCGTGTTTGGCGAAGTAGACCGATACCTTGCGGGGGTCGCTGGCTTTGAGTCCATCGCTGTAGTCGATCCCGGTGCCGGCGCGCCGGAACTTGCCGAGCTCGCCGGCGTCGAGCAGCCGGCCGGTGTCCGGGTCGAGCACGGCGCCGCAGCGGGCCGGGTTGGGCCGGGTGCAGATATCGGCCCAGGTCGCCGATAGCCAGTGTTTGAACGTCAGCCCGGCGAACCGGCCGCGGCCGGCCCGGCCGTGCGGCGGGACGATCATCATGTGTAGGTGCGGGGCGCCGCGGCGCTGGAATTCGAGCTTCCAGACTCCGCGGAGCTCGGTGCCGACCCACTCGCCGCGATCCTGGGTCACGGGGTCTAGGTCGTAGTAACCCCAGGCGCGCTCGAATCGCTTACGGAACAGCCGCATATGCCGCTTCACTTCGCGGCCGTTCGGCGCCAGTTTCAGCCATTCCCGCGGGTAGGTAAGCGTGATCATCGCGGGTACGCCGGCGTTGCCGCGGCGTAGCCAGCCGGAGTAGTCGAGCTCGTGCATCGCTTCCCAGAAGTTCACCCGGGACTTGCGCGACCAGCCGGTGATCACCCGGGTCGGTACGGCCTGCGGGGGTTCCTCGCCGCGGGCCAGATATGCGGCCTGGGCGGCGATCGCGGCGTGGTGCTGGTCGGCGGCGCGCTGCGCGGTCAGTTCCCAGCGGGCGTTGTTCCGGTAGCTGATCCGAACCAGGCCGGGCGCGACGTGCAGTCGCGCTATCGATCCTTCGGGTGTGGTCTTCTGGGCGATCGGCTGACCCAGCCCGTATGGCACGCCGACCGCTTCGCGGAGGTTTTCCCTGATAGCGGCTAGACGCTCCGATGATGGGAAGTTTGGGGCGTAAAAGCGGCGGGCGTCGTCCCATACGGACTCCGCGGCGCCGGCGACCTTGACCCTGGTCGGAGTGGCAGTCGCTGTCACTTCGACAACCCGGGATCGCCAGCTGGCCGGCGCGTCGACAACGGGGGTTCACGGTGCGTACCCGGGCGGGTGATCAGCAGGCGCGGGGTTGTTTTCCGGGCCAGCGGTCGCCATTTGAGGGTAAAAGCGCAGCATGCGCGGTCTAGACCCTCTAGATCGGGCCGACCTATGCACGTACAGTGGGAGCGCCAGTAGCCACTATCGGAGAAATGCTCGTCTGAGATGCACTTACATGGGTAACGTTCCGTGACGGGGGTACCGGCACCGATCCATCGACCTACGGGATCTGTAGGTGGCGTCAAATTAGATGTCTGGGGAGACACTTCTGATAGCCTTCCGCTTGCTGATCTCGTAATGAACCCCCGGCCCGGGCAAAGGGCCGGGGGTTCGCCTATGTCTGCCCCCGGAGGTTACTACCGATCTAGGGCGTGTAGTGCTCTTTCGGCCACTCGGTACGCGCGCGCGTCCCATGTCCGAATAAACCGCTCGATCGCGTCGGCCCGGCCGACATCGTCCCGGCCGCAGAATGCGATCTTGATCGCTGCGACGTAGGCGGCATCGGCGGCGGCGAGCGCGTCGGCCCAGCCATCGGACCACCCGTCGTCATATCCCTTGCCGTACGCCAGCCGCGGATCGGCTTGCCATTCCTCCGGGGGCATGTCGTCGAACCGGGTCGTCAGGGACGGGTGCGGGCTATCCATCGTGGGGCTCGAATCGGACTGAAACGCGTACGTTGGTGAGGTTGTCGAGGAACCCGCCACCCCATTTGACGACGTGATACAGGCTCGCGAGATCGACATCCAAGATTTCTGGGCCGGACATCCCGGCGCCGATCATCAGCCGGATTTGGGCGAGGTCGGATTCGTGGCGCCAGCCGCGCCGGCGGAGATAGCGCGTGATCGCGCGGCGGAGTCGGCGCCTCACGGTGCCGGCTCCGGGTCGGTGGGGTACGGCTGGCGGGTGAAGGCGACTAGCGGCCGGTCGGTGGCGAGCGCGGTCAGTGTTCCCGCGATCGCGCCGATCACGTCTTGCCCGTGCTCGATCGGCAGTGCGATCCGTACCCGGTAGTCGTCGATCAGTACGGCTCCGGTCTGGTCGACCAGCTGGCCGGTGCAGTCGAGCGCCATTAGGCCGGGTTCGGCGAGTCCGTCCGGCTGGTCGGGCTGGGCCAGTACCGGGATGATCCCGGCGGCGACTTCGGTGATCATGACGATCGCCATCGGGGCCGGGTTCATTGCCAGACTCCGAGCGTTTGCGCGTTGGCGCGCTTGTCGCGGGCGAAGATCCGGTTTTCGCGGCGCTGGCGGAACCAGCGGCGGACCGGGTTGCCGCCCACGAATTGCCACGGCATGTCGGCGGGTGCGGGCTCGATCTTGACTAGTTCGGGCTCGTCGGCCGGTAGGACGGTCATCTCGCCGAGCTTTGAGAACATGTCCTGATCGACCGGCACGGCGACGAGTTCGTAGCGGTGTGGGAATTGGATTCGGGTCTCGGCGGCGATCGCCTTCGCCTGGGTGCTGTAGACGCCGGCGATCTCGGTCAAGTTGCCGTGCTGGGCGCCGATGAACAGCGCGTACACGTTGCCGGCCCGGGCCCGGTTGGGTGCCTGGGGCTTGCGTCGGGTGCTCATGGTGCGGGTTGTCCTCTCCGGTGGGGAGACCCGGCCCGCGGGTGCGGGCCGGGCCGGTCGGGTGTGGTTATCGCAGGATCGGGACTAGTTCGGGATCCACGACGATTGAATAAGCCGCGCGTTTCGTTGGTACGCACCAGGTCTGCGCGTCCGCGGTGCCGGGCGCGAGTTGGACGGTCCATTGGTCGGTCTCGTCGTCGCGGAATGCCTGGGCGAGTACGGCACCCCCGAGCGACCAGTAGACGACGATCGCGCCGGGCGTGTCTGTGACGGTCGCGGCCGGCCGATCAGGTGTGCGGGTTGGTAGTGGTAGCGGTGCCGGGTCGGCGGTGGGGGGCATGGGGAGACTCCTTTGTAGGCGGCGTAGAGGATGGCGCGGCCGGTTCCGATGATGACGGTCGCGGCGATCGCGGCGAGTAGTCCGGTCACGGCTCGATCCGCTCGGTCTGGTGCGGGATCGCGGGCCCGTCGGAGGTGTCGCCGGGGATGAACAGCGGAACGGCGCCGTCCAGCTGTTCGCGCCAGAACGGCCCGTAGATGTCGACTAGCGCAGCTTCGAGCTCGCCGCTGGTCGCCGGCCGGTGCGGCATGCTGTCGTCGGTGTCTTGTCCCCAGGTCTCATAGATGAGCACCAGGGACGGAAACCCGACGCCTAGGCGCCGCTTGTCGGTGATGCTGGCGACGGCGTAGAGCTGAATCAGTTTGTGGGTCCAGCTGCCCGGCACGTTGCCGAGGAACAGCGCGAGCTCGTCGGTGCCGTAGATCGGCATGGTGTGGCTGGTGAGGTTTGCTCCGATACGCATGATTGCTGATCTCCGATCGGTGGGTTAGTCGGCGGCCGGGCGTCGGCCGTGGATGGCGTCGTGGTCTTCGCGTAGCTTGCGGGCCCGGTGCCGGTACTCGCTGGCGAGCAGTGAGGCGGCTAGGCGGCCGTCACTGCCGGCTGGCATCTGGGTTGATGCGCGTACCCAGGCGGCGGCGAGCTCGTCATCGATGTCGGCAATGTTGAGACGCCAGTCGGTGTGGCCTGGGAGCGATCCCTCGCCGGTGGCTCTGATCCGGCGTTGCAGTAGTTCGCCGTGGATGTCGGACATGGGCCGGGCGTTGATCATTCTTGGACTCCTTCCCGTACCGATTTTTCGTAGAGTTCCCGGCCCAGGGCTGCCTGTAGCGCTTCCTGAACGAGGAACACATAGAGGTCGTTGATTGCGATGCCTTCCTTCCGGGCGTAGGCGACGACGAGGACATCTAGACCGGCGGGGATTCGTAGCGTGCGCCGCTTACGTGGCGGCTCGGCTTTCGGTAGTTCAATCTCTGCCATGCCTGACATCACATCAGACATCACTTGCGACATCTAGAACTATGTCTGAACAGACATCCGTGTATCGATGCTTCGACCTATTCGATCGATGGGGGTTAGTCCGTACGGTCGCGAACATCGGTTGTCCGGCGAGTGAGGGTGGGTTCCTGATGTCTGCAAAGAGCATCGCTGTTGCTGCGGTGGTTTCGCTGCTCGTGGTGGTCGCCTACGACCGCTACAAGGCAACCCACTAGGCGCCGGCGTGCGTCGTCGCAAAGCCGCGTTTTGGTTGACGGTCGCCGGTGTGTCTCTCCTGGCTCAGTTCGGGATTGAGCTCGCCGCGCAGTACGTGCCAAACCGGGGCTTCCAAGATTTCGTGTCGTTTCTCCACAAGGGGCCTGGGGGTCAGCAGTAATGGCGAGCAATAGCGCGGTGATCAGCCCGATCGCGATTCAGGGTGTGGCGTCGCCGAATATCACGATCGACCCGGCCGCGTTCTATGCGGCCACGCGCCGGATGCGGTTCGCGGCCCGGCCCACGCAGGCGTTCGCCGGCATCGGCTCGCAGGATCTGGTGCAGCTGCGCCAGACCGGCATTGTCGCGTCGCTTGAGTGCCGGATCTCGGGCACGATCGTGGTCGGCGGCACCATCGGCACCACGACGCTCTCCTACGAGTGGCCGTTTAACCTGGTGCAGGAGTTCCGGCTGTCGGCTAACGGACAGTCAAACCTGATCTCCATGCGTGGGCTCACGTGCCGGGGTCTGGAGCTCGTGACCAGTCACGATCTGACGGACAACGGCGGTGGCGGCACGTTCGGCGCGACGGTGGTCGCTTCGGGCACCTCGGGTCTGTGGAAGATCCCGGGTGATGACTGGGGCACGTCGGGCGTCAACAACCTGAACCCGGGCGCCAACGTCGCAGCGGTCGGCACCTACACCGTGGATCTCACGTACTTCATCCCGGTCGCGGCTGACCCGGTTTCGCTGATCGGCGCGATCTACGCGCAGTCGGCGGCGACCAACCTCACGCTGACGATCCAGTACGCGACCCAGGCGCAGCTTTTCAGCGCGGTCGGTGGCGCGGCCACGATCGCGTACAACCTGAACAGCTTCGTGACTGCGGTCGCCTACTCGATCCCGAACGTGGGTGGCAAGTTCGTGGTCCCGGATCTGACCCAGTTCCACCAGGTCAACGAGACCCGGTCGCTGGGCGCTACCCAGGGCCTGAACCAGCCGCTCCTGCCGGGTACGGGTGTCGGCCGGCGGCTGATGCGGCTTGCCGCGAACGGCTACAGCGGCGCCACGCCGCCCACTCCGATCGCGCTGAACGCGACGAACTACTCCACGGTCGGATGGGCGTACGGCGGCAACGACCAGCCGGAGTCCTACGACAACGGGCAATCTCTGCGCGCGTCCAACGTGCGGCTTACCGGCGTCGACCTGGGCGGCCTGTGGGGCTGGGGTGTGTGGGACTTCGCGAATCAGTTCGCGCTCCGCGACGTGATCGACGAGGGCTCGACCAGCGATCTCCGTATCCAGTTGGGCCTGGTCGCCGCGCCGACGAACGGCTACTTCCAAATCATGCAAGAGACCTTGTTCGCCGCGCCGGTCGGCGCCTGAGTCCGGCGGGGGGTGGCGGTCGTGGACATGTTGGCGGCAAACCTCTACGGGTGCACGCCGCAGGCACCTAGCTGGGGTTCGGTGGCGGCGCCTACTGAGGCAATGGGCTCGGTCGAGTACGGGATGGACGGCGGGCTCAAAACGCTGATCAACCCGCACAACCCGGTGTTTTGGTTCGGGGTCCTGTTGCTGGCAACGGTCGGCTTCGCCGGCGTCGCCGGTTCGGCCCGGATCGGCCCGGCGAAGGTCTCGGCTGCGATCGGTAGCTGATGGCTACGCGTGTGCGCCCGGCGGCCGGTGCGGGACCGGCCGGCGGGCGCACGCCTGCCCCCGGCACGACGCCGGCCGCGGCGCCGAGCTCGCCGGCGCCATCTCGAGGAACGACAACTAAGGTTGTCAATGCTCGAGGGGACGACGCGAGTTCGGCCGGGTCTCGTCTCGGTGCGGGTTTGTCGTCGGCGAGCTCGACGATCGCGAGTAACGGCGGCGGGTTCGTGTTGGCGGTCTTCGTGTGGGCGTGGGTCGGGTTGCCGCTGTTACAGGGCGGCCCTAAGCAGGTCCGCAACGTGTTGCGGGCGAAGTTTCTGAACAAGGGCCCGGACGGGGGGTGGCTGCCGTGAACAGCGGAGCGGTGTTGCTGATCGGCGCCGGCGTCTGGGTGCTCTTTCAGGTTTTCGGCGGTGACGCGCTGGGCCGGCTCGGGATCGCGGGCGCGCCAACGAAGGTCGGCACGGGCGCGATCGCGGGTCAGATCGGCGCGGGCGCGGCGGCGGCGACCCCGTCGTCGGGACCGTTGCCGGCGCCGGCGGTGCAGGGGGTGCAGGTCTGATGTATGGGGCTCTGGCCGGGTCTATGGCGCTGATCGTGCTCTACGCGGTGACCCAGAAAGGTGCGTCGGATCGCATCGGTGCGGCCGGTGGGATCGCGGCGACGATCGCGCGGCGGCTGATCTCGCCACAGTTCGCCGGCATTCCGCAGCGGGCGGCGCTGACCAAACAAGCCAATCAGGGGAAGTGACAGGCATGGGACGCAAAGCGTTGCTCTACGGCGCGGTGCTGATCGGGATCTATCTCGGTGTCGCGCACGCGACCGGCGCCGGGAATCTGCTCACCGCGGGCGGCAAGGCCGGAACCGGGCTCGTTAAAGCCTTTCAGGGGCGCTGATGTTCCGGCGGCGTGAGGTCGCGTCCCGGGACGCCGGTTTTCTGGGGTGGGTGGCGCGGCCGGATCGGTGGGCGCGTCAGATCGCCTCGCTGGGCATGGCCACAAACACGTTCTCGCCGGCGTCGGCCGGTGTGCACGGCGCGTCGACCCAGCCGCGCGGGTTCACCGGCGATCGCGGCTACGGCGTCAACCGCTTCGGCGGCGCGCTGGACTATGCGGCCGGGTCGGTGCAGGACTTGACTGCGCCCGTGCATCCGCTGCGCTCACCGGTCTCAGACCGGGTCGGACTGGGCGCCGGCGTGTCCGGCCAGCCGGGGTATCCATCGACCGGGCAGGACGCGGGCGGGCTCGCGTCGCTGGCGTGGCTGGGCTATGGCCAGCTGAACAACCGGACCGGGCTCGGGGGGTAGTCGAATGAATTGGCGGGCGCTGGCGGGTAACAAACGGGTCCAGCTGGGCGTCGGCGCGGCGGCGGTGGTCGGCGTGGCCGGCTTCGCGCTGTACCGGCGGCACCAGGCCGGCGGGGATGTCGGCTCGCAGGCCGACGCGAGCTCGTCGGGCACGCCGGCGTCGTATGTGCCGGGCTCGTTCCCGGATACGTCGGGCACGGATATGGCCGGCTACCTGGGCCAGTTCGGCTCGAACTTGCAGACCCAGCTAGACGACTTCCTGTCGGCG
>Ga0207641_10002158_pt1 | contig 18532 bp, 13 predicted proteins | sample KBSSwiS62_FD_184306 | JGI IMG/M metagenome (GOLD analysis project Ga0207641, IMG submission 184306) | Switchgrass rhizosphere microbial communities from Kellogg Biological Station, Michigan, USA - KBS Switchgrass S6-2 (SPAdes) (version 2) | ecosystem: Host-associated > Plants > Roots >... | reverse complement strand
CTGCCACTCCGTGGACAAGAAACCGTAGGCGTCGTCGCTGGATCCGGCCGATTGAGCTTGTTGTTGTTGAACAAGCGGATCGAGTTCCTCCTCGAACCATGGGGCCAATTCCGCATGGGAGTTTGGTTTGGTCGACTTGGGAGGGGGCGGAGGCGGTGGAGGCGGAGGTGGCGGCGGTTGGCCAGGGGGAGGTGGCGGTGGAGGAGGCAAGGGTGGGAGGCCCAGGCCGGTATAGAGCAGCGGCGCATTATGGATGCGTACCGGTCCTGCTCGTGCCAAGCTCAAGAGCTGTGCTTGGTCGAGTGTGCCATCAATCGTGGGATACCGTGCCTCTGCCAAGATGGCGAGCATGGCGGCCACCATCGGCGTTGAGAAACTCGTGCCCGAACCCGTCGATCGTGCCGTGGGATTCTTAATACCAGCAGAGGTCATTGTTTGACCAGGAGCAACGATGTCCAGCGCACCGTAATTGGAAAACGAAGCAAACCCATCACTCATGGTGGATGCTCCTACCGTAATGACTTTTTCGGCTCTCGCTGGGCTATATCCTGCAATGTTTTGTGCGTCATTACCTGCTGCCACAGCCACAGACACTTTATAGTCAGTGACTAGCGTGTTAACATAGGCATCCAACATGGAATTGGCTGGGCCCGTCAAGGATAAGTAGAATACCATGGGCACGCCGGTCTCCGCGAGGCGTGCATCCATAACTTCATGGATGCTGAGAATCAGATCGGACAATAGCCCATCGCCATTGGGATCAAGAACACGAATGCCACGCACCCGCCCCCCTTTAGCTACGCCGTATGTGCGTCCGACAACCAATGCAGCGCAGAACGTGCCGTGTCCATTAGCATCGCAGTTACACGGTGGATCAACCAAATCGAGTACCATAGTGGCCTGCCCGGGATCGAATTCAGAGTGCGCCACATAGATACCAGTGTCGCTCGTGTAGATGATACTTCCTGTCCCATTGAACACTGTTCGATATAACGTATCGAGAGGCAGACTGCGTTGATCCACACGATCCAAGAACCAGAAGGGTGAATGTTGTACTAGGACAGGCAGAGATACAGGAGTAGGGGAGGGTGAATAGGCAGAGGGCGATGGCCATTCCAAGGGGGACGGAACGACATCTGATGAAGAGGGCTCTGGCAGCGGTTCGGGACTCTGTTTCAGTCTGAACACCTCATCCACACTGATTCGATACAAGGGGCCGCTCGTGCATTGTTCGGTCCGGGCATCGAGAGCAAATAGGAGATCGCGGACCGTGTCGAGTAACTGGGGAGCGAAGGTGCTCGCATTTCCCATGTCGTACATACACGAGATGCGTAGTGCGGTTAAAGAAGCGCGTTGAGGCTGGCCAATCTTACTCAAATAGCAACCTGAATATATGAAGGTCAACTCCTGGTAGACCACCTCCAGCGCCGACCATGAAATAGGACACGGAAATGAGATAATGAAACCATTTTCCATCGTCAATGGCACCTGCAACGACCGCGCTTGTGATTTACTGGCCAAGTGCGGTGGTGGCGGCAGATGGGTCACATTGAGTTTGCTCGTGACCTCGCCTGTCAACACCAAGAGAAGAAGGAGACTGCCCACAAAAACGCAGACCCGCCTTGTCATCCCATGCAACGAATAAAATTAAAAAAAAAAGAAATACTGCACTCCCCTACCATTTATCCCGTATTTTATTCATTACTCCTAAACAAGCTTGGCATGCAGTTTGTCCCGAATCGCCCTGAGCGCCAGCAAGTTGCGTTCACGGGAGAGACCATCGTTCCCATGCCCATGCGCCAACAGTTCCATCCGTGCGCTAATCGCCGCCATGACCACCACTGCCGCCACGCGTCCAGTGACCATGTCGGGCACAGCCGCCGCATCGGCCATGCCCAGACACTGAGACAGGAGGTGGGGATACGATCGGTCTTGCACGGTGGGCACGGCTCCCACCTGAACACTGGCGGCAGCTTCCGTCGCCGACCACTTATCCGTCTCTTGTAACAATAGCTTGTCGAGAGCACCAAATGCCGCTGTCGATTCTTGTTTTTCTCCCTTTTCCTCATCTCCCAACGACAACAAGGCAATCGTGTCCCAGTCCACTGGGTCAAAATGAGCCGTGGCACCGTCATGCGCCTCGCGATCCCGCCTCACTTGTTCATACAACAGTTGCACCTCCTGCACATGCTGTTCAAAGGATTCCATCAGGGGCACACACACAGGCGGCTTGTCCGATGCTTTCCACATGCGTTGCACATCCTCCAACACACCCAAGGCGGCATGGTAATGCCTCTCCCTGGTCTGTTTCGACAGACGCACATGGGCAATGGACGTTTTGGGTTCCTCGGCCAAGTGAATCGGCTCAGGCGCCGCTTCCAGTAATACCTGACTTTGCCAGTAGGCCAGTCCCGTCCGTACATAAAAGGCCACCACAGGATGATGCGTTGCCACCAGGCACGTTTCGTAGGCATGGGCCATGGCCCTTGGTCCTCCCTCCCCCTCGTGTAAACAAGAATACTGCAACTGTGCCAGGCGTATCCAATCCCCTGACATGCCGGCCAGTCCCAGTGCCGAAACACTAGCGGCCGCATGACCGGCTTGTCCACCGGGTTGTGCCGAAAAAGCATACGCCAGTGCGGAGGCGACATGCGCTTGTTCCTGTTTCACCCCACGCATCAAGTCCGGTCGTTTCTGTCGGACCACTTGCAGGGCGGCCAAGTATTTAATCAAGGGTTCCGTGCGTACTTGTGCCAGGGACCAACTGGCCATGGCGGATTCACGCAGGACAGCTAAGGCCAGAGGCAGAGAAAAGGGACAGGGGTCTAGGACGGCATGCTCAGGTCGTGGTGGTCGCCATTGGAGGCTCTCGTAAACACCATTTGAACTGGTGGGTCGCATTTGCTTGAGTGAGTTTCCCAATGAAATGACTACGAGGTTGTTGTATCTTGCTGCACCCTACAAAAAGCAAGGAAAAAACGGTATGTTCGCGTGGCTGTTACCCCTGGTGGGGTTTATCATGCCGACACTGCAATTATTGTATGGTTTGGGGGCCGGCTTCTCTGCTCAAGGACTGGCCTTCATTCCCAATGCGGCTCGTGGTCTATGGGAAGTGCTGCATTCCAAGTACGCCAAGCGTATCTTCATTGGTCTTGCCGTCATCTTCCTCCTCCTCATTGTCTGCGTGTGGTTCCCACTGCAGGTGCATTTTGAAAAGATTGCCTTGCAGGAGGCGCGCGTGAATGATTGTGAAATGCACGATGCGTGCCGCAATGCCGACCCGCGTCTGCGTGTCCTCAAAGGTTTAAAGGCCGACTGCACGCCCTACGCCGTCCTATGCAAGACGGACCCCTTCTACTTGGCCCTCGATCACTGCCTCGTCCGCGTGTGGGATAATATCTTCTCTTTGGCAGGTGGATGGATGGAGAAGCTTGCCTTTGCCTGCATCATGACCCTGGTGGCCATGGTGGTGGGGAAGGTGATGGGCGGCTGCTGCCAAGAACGCATTGTATCGCCGCTGTCGGACAAGTTGAAGAGGAAACAACAAGAGCATGCGGCCAAGGCTTTGCGATTGTATTATAAAGAAGCAGACCATTGAAAGCAGAGAGACTTGAATGTAAAGAATATTACATGTTTTAATGGCTTTCTTTTGTGTGATGCATTGACAGGGAGGGAGAGAGTTTTTTTAACCAAGAACGGTCTGAATGGCCTGACCGGCAAACGGGCCGAGACCCATGTACGCCTTGGCACATTCGGGCGTGTTGCGTGTGCCGGCACCGATACAGCCTGTGCCGTCGACGAGCTTCCACGTGCGGTCATTGATATCATTGGTCATGTTGTAGTACGCGCACGACCGCTGCAATTGCGTGGCCATGACGGTCGTGTGCATGAAGTGCTGCGACAGGGCATTGTTGTCCACCAGGTTCATGTTCCACTGGTCAACCCCGAAGAACATGGCCACGGCATCGGTCATGCTCGTCTTGCGGTTGTACAGGGTGCCGACCTGAGTGTTGGGAGCACGGTAGGGCTCCCCGCGATCCATGGTCATGGGCCACTCGAGGGCGCTCTCCGTGATGGGGGTGGGAATAACCATGAGCGAGGCACGGTCCTGGGGCTCGGCTTGGAGGAGATCGGCCTGTGTCTTGACGGGACGAACGTTGCGGCCGCCAAAGAGTTCACGAGGCAACACATGCGGGATGAGACGCATGTAGCGGGCACCGGCACGTTCAATGACCCCCATGTGGAACTGGGCGGTCATGCTGTAGGCACCGTCGGGTGCGCTAATGCCATTGAGGACTTGGCCGTGGCCGAGAGCCAGGAACCACGTGTCGGGACCGGAGCGGAGGACGACCATGCTGTCGGCACTCATCTCAATCTGCATGCGCACATAGTTTTGGCGGAAGAGCATGATGCCGAGGGACGCGAGCTTATCACATGTGTAAAAGTTGAAGCGGGCTTGCAGGAGGGCCACGTAGGCTTTACGGACCTTTACGTCCTCATCACGATTGTCATTGAGCCACTGGCTGTACGCTTGCCATGAGAAAATTTCTCGAGGACGACCCGTTCCGAATCGACGGACATCCGAAAGGCCACGTGCAGGTCCACCCAAATGAGAAGCGTCAGCTTCCAGGCCCTCAAGATGATCGGCCACAGTACGTGCCAGGGAAGCGTGTTGCTTACCCTTGGCATTGAGTTGCTTGAGCGTGGTATTGGTGAACCAGTTACGGTCACCCTGTTCGGCCAAAATGTCACCCACACTCTGTGGTTCGCCGCCTGAGAAATCAGGGGCTTGCTCTTCGACGGCACGAACCACCGCCTTGAGAGTCTCGGTGACATGACCTTGTTGAGAACGCTCTGCGAGTTTCTTGGTCAGGGCGGCCAAGTGTTCATTGTCCGTTGCACTGGCAGCACGACCGTCTTGATGCGTCAAGTAGACAAGGCTGTAAAAAGCATCCAGGCCTTCGTCGGGGACATGCTGTAACAAATGGAGCCAGGCCGTCTCTTCGCCATGAAGTTCACCACTCTCAAGGTCCGCCTCTACATGCTCATTGCGTTGACGGGCCAAGTACTGGGCCTTGCTCTCACCCGTGCGTGGGGCCAAGTGGCTGTCGGGAGAGATGACAAAGGATACAGGACCATCAGCACCAGCCGCTGCTCCCATTGGCCATGTGGGTGGCTTTTCCTTGCCGGTTTCGATTGGGAGCTGGATTCCATCTGCTTTTGCGAGGTCATCCAAATTACCATGCGCGTTTGAGTTGGGCAGCAAGCGTTTCAGTTTTTCGTTATATGCAGCTACGGGATCGGCGTCTCGCGGGGCCACTGCTGCTTCCGAGTATGTGATCGACAACCGCGAAGCAATCACCTTAGCCGCCTGCCACACATAACGAGGTGGCAAGGTCTTGGGCTCCACGTCGCCGACACGTTCAGGCACAATAATCCTAGTCGCGGCATTATCATACGACAAGAAGCCAAAGTAGTGGCGGAAGCCCGTCATCTCCTTGAGATTCGCCGCGCGGTCACGGTAGACACGGGCGGCGCTGTTATTGTCAAAGTGGGCCTTGGTGTGGAAGGCCTCCTCGAAATCCTTAATCCCGGCCTCCGTATACATGGAGGCGAGATCATCGAGGCGGTAGGATAAGCCATCGTCAGGATGACTCATGCACTCGCCATCCTGGTCAAGGAACAAAAAGTTGCTCTTGAGATACTCGCGGAAGGCCAGCTTGACAATGCTCAAGTGCAGCGGAGTGTGCTCGGGCGCCATGACATCACACTGCTTGCTGGACGTGCAGGCCTCGGGGCTGTCCAAATCATCCAATGAGATGGCCCCCGGGACAATGACCTCCCCTAACACGAGGGTCGAGTTGAGCGGGTTGTAGGCTGTCTCATCGGGGTCGGTCATGTAGCCCTTTTGCTTGACCATTTCGAAGCAATTCAGCAGGGCGCCATTGCCATAAGGGATGGAGGCAATCGACGTGGCCGCCGCGTCGTACCGTCCCATGAGCATCTTTTTAATCTTGGTGTCATAGTAGGGTTTCCAGCCATCGACGGGCTGCGGCTGTCCGGCGTTGCGAATGAGACCACGGGGCATGCCGGCCGGCATGATGACAGTGTTGGCACGCATCTCGGCGGGGAGGTCCTGAATAATCAGCGTGATCACATCGGCGTTGCTGTCGGCTCCAGCGAACGTCGTAGCCTCCTGATTCATCATTTCACGGCTGTGGTTGAAGCCGTTAATGACGTGATTGTAGCGCTCGACACGCTCATAGAACGGTAGCTCGACACAGGCATTGCCAATGACGACCATCATGGTCAGCTCGGCGGCACGATCAATGGTCTCAATCATGCGATCCATGGTCTCTGGCCCAAAGTTGGGATCGTTTAACAAGGTCATTTCAGCCGTGGCCGCGCGCTTGTACATTTTCAGCGACTGCTGCTTGAAGGAGCGCTGGTACCCGACCTCCCTGGCAATGTTGAGCGGGTTCATCTCATCGAAGGGTGCCTGATACACGTCGTAGAAATCCGACGTCCAGTTCATTTCATTCGTGAGCTGGATGGGGCAGACGACCTTGAGAGACGTTAGGAAACCAGAGATACTACAAGTTACCTACCTTGTATAAAAAGTCATTCAAGGCGTTGTGATCCTTGGCCGAGGTGATGAGCTGTTGCAGGTCGAGCGGGACACGGCGGCCATTGTACTGCTCGCGCAAGTCCAAATTGTCAATCTGTCGCCCGCTCTCATCGAGTTCGGCCAGGAAATTAGAGTCCTTGGGCCGCACGCCCAACTCTTTCATGCGTTCCACGAAACCGTAGTCATTGTAGACACCATTGCGATTCAGAGGCATGCCACGGTCGGCCGCCATGAACATGACATCCGGATAGTCCTTGTCCAGCATGTCAAAGGCGCCGCGGCGACCACTGCCAAAGGTCGTCATTTTTTGTGAGTATACCCGAAAAAAAGAGGGCAAGGAAACAGAGGCACGCGCACTGAAACAGGTAGGGGGCACGTCTCGGGCCGTGGCGGCGGGCATGTGACGCCAAGCGCAAAAGCTGAACAAACCAAGGGAACGTGAAGACCACACCCCCTTGTCATTTCTGTTTCCCATCACTGATGAAACGAATCCTCGAAGAAAACAACGTGGCCCCGGTCATACTACCACCAGGGACACACATCGTCACCCTCAATTCAACGACCACACGGTATCTCAAATTCGCCCCGTTTGGGGAGCACTGGGTATGCTGCCTCGTGAATGAGAAACAAGAGGAGCTATGGCAACGTTTCTTTTATCCACGCAAGAACAAGATATTGGCCTGGGGCTACAATGAATACAATGGGATTCTGGGCGCCTTTCGCATTGCCAATGATCGCTTGCCCCGCGATGTCGAAGAGGCTGCGCTGGCCTATGTCATGGCCCGAATCAGCAATAAGCAGCAACCTGATGGAACGTTGCCCGAGGTGTTGGAGCCCATGAATATTCACGACGCCCTCTTCTTTCTGGAGGCCATCATGCAACGCGAGGAGCGCCTCAAGGAGATGGAGGCAAGACACAAGGAAGAACTGCGTGAATTGGCGGGTAAGCGATAGAAATAAATCTATGTAGAAGGATGTGTCTCGAGACCCATGATCAAATCCAGCAGCGATGTGAAAATAAGGATACTAAACAACAAAGGTCCAAAAGTGGCCAAGAGGCCCAGCAGTGCGGAGGTGAAGCTGCCTGTCAAATTAATCAAGTTGACGAGCACGCCCATGATTTGCAATACAAACACAATCATGTTAATCACCATTTCCAGAAACACGAGACCAAAGCCCACCTTGATCAAATCCCTTAAACGAAACACGGCCGTGAACAGGAACAGGAGCCAGAAGAAATAATTCAAAGTGCCCAGTGCGTAGCCATAACTATACATGGTCGTGGGCCACGCCGGCACCCCCAACATGAGTGCAATTTCCAGGGAAAGCAGGGACCACAGGCCCATGAGAATACCAAACACCAACGTCAACCTCAAGGCAGTGAGGGAGGACCGGCGGTCAAAGAATTCCTTGTCCACCGCTGGGATCGGCAACCATCTCCTTGCACCCAATGTTAAAAACAACAAGCAGACGAGCACCACGCTGTTGAAGACAAGGATGATGACACAAATGGCCAAAGCAAAGGCATTCTGGGCATTATTGAGATTCAACTGGTTGACAAAGGCACCACTGTATTGCACAATCGTCACCACCAAATTGACAATCCATTGCACGGCACAGATGATGGTGCTGGCTTCGGTCAACTCCTGATTTCGCACTGGGTAGATGACCACATACAATACATAGGTTGGGGCCACGTTTAATAGACCCAGCAGGTACCCATAATCATAGGTGGCGGTCGGCCAGTACGGAATACCGTAATAGACCGTGGCCCCTATGCCAATCAGGGCAAAGAGACCAAGGAAGATGCCAAACACCATCGTCCATCTTAACCCACTCTGACTGCCGCGCTCGAGATAGAATTCGGCCGCCCGAACATGTTGACGGGTCAGGGCTGGTGTTTCACGATCATCCATTGTTCGCAGTGACACCGATGCTTTTTCTGTCCATCACCGTAAACGTCTCCCTTTCCTCCTATGCTTTTCTTGTTCGTCCTTTTGAAACAATCGCCGCATCGCTCACTCTCTTGCTGCCCATGGACGATGGTGGTGGTGGAGGATGGTCTCCTCCTCCCTTGCCTCCCCGCCGAGCACGACCACAGAGCATGCCGGTGAAACGCCCGTCACAACATGATTTCAAAGTGGTGCGTGCGCGCTCGCAAGCCGAATGTTTCACGGGTCGCAAGCAGCAACTCAAACCCAACAACTCGGCCCTGCGCCGTAAAATCTGGTTTCGCCGGCATGGGTCACATCTGGGGGTCATGGCGGCCAAGAAGAAGAAGCCACTATCACCGCCGAAACTCCCGCCCCCAGCTCCTGTGATTCCGGTGCATGAACGACCGGATCTCAGCCCGGGGTTACAGTGGCGTTTGAGTCCCGACGAAGCTATTGTGCGATTTCTGGCCTATCGACCTTTACGTCCTGCCACCCAAGAACAAATCACTGGGTCGGAATTCATGATGCAGCGCTACAAGCGACAATGTGTGCCGAAACACGTAAGGGGCGGTGGCCTCTTTGATGGCATGCGCATGGGCAAGTGTCAGACCGTCATCCTGTTTCTCCTCTCTTTGCTTCAAGAGTTGGTGCAGCGGCGTGGGGTGGACGCTCGTTTTGGTCATCGAGCACGGCCGGTCCTCATTGTAGGTACTAAAGAATGTGTCCCTCAATGGCGGCGTGAGTTTGAGCTGGTGCTGGGCCCAGGCGTGTTACAAGTGGAAATATGGGACACCAAGGCGGCCAATGCGGTTCCCGCGGACCAGAGGCAGCGCTTACTCGATCGACTACAGGAGGAGACCGACGTGATCATCACAAGCTACTCCCTGTTATCGCTCACACGGAATCACTATCTGGCCGATTTTCTCCTTGAACAACACTACCGAGTCCTCGTGTGCGATGAAGCACATAATATTTTCAACAGCGACGGCGTGGAACACTTGACTGTGGCTAGTATCAACGCAAAAACCAAGTGGATCCTGACGGGCACACCCATCCAAAACAATGTCGCACGGTCCGTCACCGCCGCCCTGCGTCTCATGGGCGTGGAGGCCGAGGAACTGGCGCGTTTTCCAACCGTGGAGAACATGGTGCAAGTGGCTAGACAATTGGTGGTGCGCCGGACCAAAGAGCCGCCCACGCCCATCCCTGTGCAGAGTGTGACATGGACTACACCACTCGAGGCCTCCCTCTATGCGTATGCCGAGCAAGGGCTGTTGGCCGACCTGCAAAATGAGCAACAGGAGAGAAAGACGGGCATTCGTGCCCTGCGTGTCATTAGTTTGCTGCGTAAATTCTGCATCTCCCCTTACTTGGTCGCCGACACGCTCTTTGATGAAGATTTGTTGCCCCTGCCCGGCGGTGTCATGTTTTTTCCCTGGACCATGCAGGAAGTGTTTGATTCGTGTTCTTCTTCTCAGCAGCCCCAAGATTCATATGAGGACGCCATGGATGTGCAAGACGATCTCATGCTACTCATGCATAGCATGGTCCTTGAAGCCCTGCAAATGTCGCCCTTTCCGCCGTATGAACACCCTCTGCGATCGCACATGATTCATCCCGTGAGTGCGAAAGAGAGATGGATCTGTGTCGATGTCCTATCGCAATGGGCAGACAAGTGCCATGACAAGGTGGTCATTTTCAGCAACTACCGCGAACCCCTGAAACGCCTTGCTTTCTTGTTTGACTTACGATTGGCATGGGGTGTGCCGGGCGCACGACGCTACGCTCATGTGCATGGCGACCAGGATGCTGATGTGAGGGATGCAGAGAGGCAGTGGTTTCAAGAAGATGCAGAGTGTGGTGTCCTGTTGGCCATGATTGATGTCAACAAGGAGAGTGTCAGCCTAACGGCGGCCAACCACGTCATCCTGCTCGATCCCTGGTGGAATCCGACCGTGGAGGGACAGGCCCTCGCTCGGGTCGACGGTGTGCAACAAATGAAACAAGTGCATCGCTACCGCTTAACAATGGAGGATAGTGTGGAGAGCATGATGACACGGCGTGCGGATAGTAAGATTCAAATGGACCGGGATGCTTTCCCACCGACTTTGGTGGGAGAAGAAACAGAGAGTATGATTGAAGCGGCGGCAGAAGCAGACGAGGAGGAAGAGGCCACGGCCTATGCCTTGGAAGAACTTTTTGAACATATTCATTTATAAGATTGAGTGTATTATTGCAAAGCACGCGAGTCCTGTGTCAATGCAGGCGGCAAACGCGGTCGTGGGGCGGGCTTGAGCAGCCTTTGTTCCAGGCGAGCGCACGATTGCTGAAACACCAAGTGGAACACAAAGAGGACCACCACCAGTGCCGTGAGCAACATAAACCACCACTCCATTCCCTCCCGTGGTAAAGGCTTCTTTCCTCCTCCTTTGCTGTCCATTCCCTTGCTGCCACAAACAATGACTGACCAAAAGAAGAAGAAGCAGCAGCCACGCTCATCGACGACCACCGAAGTGGACTATGTCGCTGCCGAACAAGTGGCCATGGAACGCCTGTGTTTTACAACACTCGAGGAAACGGCGGTCAGTACATGGTTGACTGCGCAATGGACCGAGCACCAATCCAGCAAGGTGACCGTGTTTTCCATGCTCTACTACCGTGCACCCAAGCGAAAATGGGAGGTGGGCATCGATGTGGCCTTCGACCAGACCAACGTAGAAGGACGCTACGAGACATACGAGCGGCAGGACGTGGCACAACTCATTAGCTTGGACACGATGCTTGCTTTATTGGACGATCCCCTGGCCAATGACTATGATCGCCGCCTGGCCCAATACCTGGACTACCTGAATCAGCAGCGCGGGGCAGAGAAGCGCTACAGCTACCTGATTATCAAACAGGCCGTCAAGGCCACACGTGATCCGTATGTCGTATGGCAAGCGACGGCGAAGCCAGATTCGGATCGTGTCTGGGCGATTGTAGCCAGTGCGTTTGGGCACCGCTTGCACTACGAATTGGATGAATATCGTCTGGTGCTCAGCTTGGTCTTGACGCGGCAGGATCGATGGCAGAATCCGCCACGCCGTAAACATCGTCATCAGCAGCCGCCAACCCCTGTTGTCCCTTCGTCCCCTACTCTTTTCCGTGCCACGCCACCTGCAACGCCCCTCATCCCTCCCAATCTAACACCACCCATCTCTGCCTCTGAACGATCCCACAGTCGTGTGAGTAGCAGTACGGGAACCTTCATCTTTCCCTTGCCGTTGGTACCCGAGAAGGACAAGGGCGGCACCCAAGCGGGCTCAGGGAGTAGCAGTGAGAGCGACAGTGACAGCGACGGCACGAGCAAGGAGCCGCTGCCCACGGAAAAACAAAAAGAAGATGAGGTTGAACGGCTGAGCCGCAGTCAGAGCAGTCAAAAGGATCGACCGGCTCCTACCCCAGCATCCCCTCCTCCACCACTACCGTCTCGATCCGGCCTCAGCCCTGTGCATCAACGACAAGGATCTTCGTCTGTCATTGGATGGAGTGGGAGTGGGAGCGGCAAGGGCGGGGGGCCGCCAGCCATGCGTTCAGTGGCAAGCAGCTCTTCCTTGTCTTCGTCCAAGAAATAAAACAAAGTTGCTCTCCGTCGAGGCAATGGTGGATGTGCATGTGTATCTTTTTATATATTTCTTGTATGTCATCGGATGCAACTGAATGTGGAAGAGGTGCTTGACCTTCTGGGCGAGGAACGAGGAGGTGCAGCCGCCCGTGTCCTTGCTACCCATCCACGCACCCGTGACTTGATCCAGGAGGGTGGTGTCTACATTTATATCGACCGAACCAAGCGTGCCCGTGGTGCGGCCGGTGCCAATGGGACCATGGGTCTGCATATCATGCTCATGGGTCTCACCAAGCCGCTGCGCCGTCATTACTGGCCCAACTACCAGTGGCGGCGTGGCGCAACCAAAAGCACACCCGAAATGCGTGTCCTGCAACGAAGTTCGCTGCGGCTGCGGGGCTTGCAAAAGAAGCCGGAAAAACAGAAGGAATTTGTGCCCGCGCAGGAGACCGCCCAATCGCACGTCCGTGGGTCGATTGTGCATCGACAACTGGCGCAGTGGGTGGCCATGGATAAAGTCCATTTCCGCATTCTCAACCCCGACGGGAAACACCCTGTTCTTAAGGCACTATTACAAGCGTTGGATAAGCGCGGTTGGGTGCCTTTGGCAGTGGAATATAAAGTGGCATGCACGGAGGAAAAGGTGAGGTTGGCCACTGGGATTGATTTAATATGTGTGCCTGGACCCGTGTTTATTGAACTCAAGACGACCCTCGACAGGGACTTGTTTTTTCAAGATGATCCACGGGCGCCCTTCACGGGTCTTCTGTTTGTGTTGGTACAGAAGTGGAATCAGCGATGGCCAAAAGCAAAATTACTACGATCAGACTGTACGCGGGCTAAAGTTCAATTGGCCATGGGCATTTGGATGGCGCTGGAGGGCATGGGCACGTCATTTCAGGCGGATTTCCTGGCCTACGTGGCCGTCGTGAGTGACACGACACGACAGGTGGAATGGGTCGAAGTGAGTGAGACGTTCTTGCTTGAGGTCGGTCGCCCCTTGTATCTGGATCTCAAGAAGTGCATTGCCGCATGGCGTGTCGAAGAACAACAGAGCAAGGCAAAGGAGAAAACTGGCACCAAGCGTGTTCGTTCAGAGGATGAAGATCCCATTGTCGATGATGCGGATGAACAGCGGCCTCAAAAACGGATACGGAGGGAATAAATATTTTTATTATATAGTGTTATTCGTCGTCGTCATCACTATCCACCACATCCATGTCGCTCTCGCTTTCAGGGGATTCTGAGCTTTCTTCGGCTTCTTCCTCTTCAGAGACCACGTCGTCCTCCGCCTCTTCTGAGTCTTCATCAGGTGAAAACGTCTCCTCGTCGTGTTCCACCTCGTCCGAGTCCACCACCATCGAGTCGTCGTCCTCCTCGCTGGTTTTCCTTCTCTTGACCGCTGGAGTCTCCCCAATGGATGTGCTATCATGTTCTTCGGCGAGCGACTTGGGCAGCTGCCATAGGACCAGGTCATGTTGTTGGGTCAGTTGGCCGAGCACGCGCCACTGTTCTTGAAAGAGACACAGCTCGTCGACGGCCGTCTCCATGAGGGAGGCAAGGCAGGGACGGACATGGGCTTCCCAATTCGCTGGACCACCGACAGGCGGTGTCTCCTTTTCTCTTTCCTCGTCCACGCCAACTTCCTCATCTTCCTCCGTGGCCGACGTCACGGGCCGTTGCAGTCCCTCTTTTTGGTCCTTGTTCAAACACTGCTTCACATCCTCCTTGACTAGCCGTAGTGCATACCCAGCCCAGCTCTTGCGTGCGGCCGCGATGCGACGTGAATTGCCTGCCTCGCATTGAAACACATCGACACGGTGCGGCACGTGCTCACAGATGGCCCGCCGCAGCTTGTCGTGCCATTGCTCGTGGAGGAGGGTGATTTTATCATACAAGTGACCACGCAAATCATGCAGCCAATTGCGCACATTGCCCAGGGGAAGGCGGTCGGGGGTCAAGTGAATCACTTGTTTTGAACCCAGCGAAATCGTAATGCCCTGGATAGGCACGCGAGGAATGGCCATGTAGGTAACATGCCGCCGTCGTTCGTCGTCCAACAGGAAGACGGCTTGGTGCACAATCAAGGTGGCGCATTCACGAGAGGGCAGGCCCCACACCACACACTGACCCTGCACTTCTTGTCGCTCGCCTTCATCGAGTTCCAGCACACCCCAATGGGGTGACGCTGTTTGTCTTTGCCAGTACTCGGTTTCGGTGGGTCGCTGTAGCTCTTCCTCCAGGAATCGGGCATTGCGCAGTCGTGATAGGTGACGCCGCAGACGCTGCTTGCGCTGCTCTTGTTCGTGTTTGGAGACTGTTGCGGTCTGAGACATGCTTGAGGGGAAATTGTCAAGTACAACAGTAAAGTGTGTCTCCTATGAGGCAGAGGATACAACATAGTCCCGCAAGTGTTTTACATCCACAAAAACCGTCTTTGTGGACTGTGGTTTTTTTGTGAGACAAGGCATGGCCCTGGGCTGTTCAACCAATGCCGACTGCCTGCCGCTCCTGTACCAGGCCTACAATAGCAGCATCCGTAACTGGTGTGTCCAAGCAGTGGATTGCGACCCGCACTACTTGCAATGTGTGACGTGGGGTCGGTGTGCCACCATTTGGACGCAGGCAGGCTGTCTGGCAGGTGAGACCGAGAAGAGCACACAATGTGTGAATTACCTGCGTGAATTTTCGTCGAGTACCGATGGGAGCACGACGGCCACCGTGACTTCCTGGGCCACGACACAGACGGCCGCCGTCCTCATCCCTCTCATCCTTCTCTCGATCCTAGTGTTTGGACTCTTGCTGGTGGTGCTGGCCGTGCTCGTCCCGCAATGCCGCTGCAGTGCCAGGAGAGGCAAGAATGACCGAGACGAATGGACACATGTGCCCATGGTCACCTTGGATGCTAATGTGGCAGACGAGCAAGGAGGAGAAGAAGATACAGAACATCAAGCAATGGTGACAGAAAACATGTACAATCAACAGGCCATTGTTCTTTAACAATAAAACAATGTCAGACACGCTGTGAATTCTGTTGCTGCGGCCATCCCGCACCACTGACACTCGTACTCGCCGACGCATCATTCCGTGCACGACGTGTCATACGCGTCTCATTCTTGTCTCTGTCATGATGATGATGGCTGCTGCTGCAGGCACGCCAGGCAATGAGTGCAATGATCACAATCACAATGGCCACGCTGCCAAAGATAATGGCCAGCAGGCCGAGGATCCAGCTTGTCTCGACCATTTTTGTTGCTGCGGCGACAGATGCAACAAGAGAGAAAGATAACAGAGAGAGAAACAGGTATGCTCACGGTCACGTGTGGCCGCCGTGCCATGTAAAGCCGGGGTTCAAAGTAATTGCATGTCGATCGAAAACAGGAAAAGGGCAGGAGGGGAATTGCGGAGAAAAAAGAAGGGCGGGGAGCGACCGGTTTTTAATTCAAGTGTAGCATGTCGACGGCACGTCCCGAACCTCATTCTTTCATTCTATCCTTGTAGTGACCACGCTGTATTTTTAATTCTATTTTTTGCGTGTTGGCATGCGTGGCGTGGAACACGAACTCGCCTCATCCTCGAGCAATAGCAATAAAACCAAGGATAAAGAATCACCCTCTGTTCAGAGTCGCGGGCAGAAGCGTCCGCGTGTAAACGCCCAAGGAGACAAAGCCCGCCAGCGCCACGCATTCTATCAATGGGCTGTTGCCGATGATAATATCTATGACGACCTGGCGTTTCGAACGGCTTTTGACGCGGCCTACCGTGCCTCCTCGATTATGGTCTGGGCCAATGGGATTATACGTGACGGCAGTGAACGGGAAGGTCGGGTAGCGCCTCTGCGTGTGATGCATATTCAGGACAACGCCTCATACTGCCAATGTTTTTTACATTTGCCGCCACAGGAGGCGGGCCGCGAGAGTATTCTCATTCGACGTCTCTCCTCGTACCGCTTTTTTTTTCTGTATGTATCATCCTCACCCTCCCTGTACAGAACAGAAGATGCCGCCTTGTACCGCCTGTTCCCTCGTCCACATGAACTCTGTTTCATGGCCATTCGCACGCGCCAGGTGCGGCGGCATGTGCCTCAGGCGCAGACAGCCTGCTGGGCCACGTGGCTCAGAGAAGACACGACCAATTGCACATTCCCACAGGGACCGCATGCACGTCTGTCTAGTCTGCTTCAGCATACAACAACCACACTCTCTCGATCAGCATCATCGTCCTCCTCCTCCTTCTCTGTATCTCTTCCTCCTCCCTCAACGCCTCGTGTTGTTTCTCTGTCTAATGGTAGCAGCGCACCCCCCGCTCCTGACTGGCGTGACTTGCTCGAGGTTTCAACAAGTAGTCAGGAGGATGAACCCGTACCCAAGCGACCGCGCACCCATGAGGATGAGGCCGTCTCCGTATGGATGTTGCTCGCCAGCAGTGAAGAAGAAGCCGAACAAACTCTCATGCCCTCCATCCAAAGCCTCTTGGGCACGAGCAGTGATGATGAGGAGAAAGAAGCACCAAGCCTTCATAACCTCCTGGGGACCGACAGCGAGGAGGATGAGAAGGACGAACCACCATCACTCCCTGTACTCTATGAAAAATCCGCCGCCGCCGGAACGTACTGGGTGCTCGACACCTATCCTCATCAAGTCGCCCCCAAGTCCTGTCGCCTGCGTCTCTCCATGTTCACCCAACACCAGGAGGACGAGCCCGTCTTCCAGCAGCTCGCCACCCTGGAACCCCGCCACCTGCAACGCATGGTGCTGTATGACCTGATGCGGCATCCGTTTGGCAGCCGTTCCAACCTCTACTTGAATGATCACCAACTCAAGGAGTGGCCGCGCGCCTCCGCCCAACTTCATGCCTTCTTGACACTGGACGAGGACGGGCTGTTGCCGCATGCGACGACACTGCATGGCCTGTGTGTCCCTTCTCTTGTCCTGCCCAACACACGGGAGACGGCACTGTGCCTCGTATTCAGACCCAAGGATGACGGCCTTTTGCTTTATGCCCCACAGGGACTGCGCTTCGCCGTTTCTTTGCCCAGCGATCCGACGGTCACGGCCGCCCTTTGTATCCGTTCCTTGCCGCAGCACTGGGAATATGTGACAGACCCAGTGAATGCGACCCATCTGTCCGTGTCCCCGCATACCCTATGGTGGATTGACGGGTTCTTATATGCTTCCGCACCCGATGCGGCGCCTACTGAAGTGACTCTGTCACTATGGTCCTCAACGCCCTCTGCCACCTGTGCCCTCTTCCAACTCACGTCTCGGACGGAATGTCCTCTACAAGGCGGAAGAGAACAGCAAGTCCTGTTTCAGCCTTGGTCCGATTTCGTTGCCGACCGACCTCTTGCCCCGGCTACCCCTTCCCATGTTTTTGCCCAACGCCTAGGTCTCTCTTCGTCTGCTTCCTCTCACCCCCACCCCCTGGCTGTGTCGGCAGGCGTTCATGATTTTCGACGTCTAGAAGAGCAGCTCTCCCCATCATCGACTGCCACTACTTCAGTCACATCCAGCAGTGATGCACCGAGCATGCCCTTGTCCTCGGACATTGAACATATTCTCTCCGTCACGACGCAAATGGGGATCGTCACTGTGCAATTTCAATCGCCCGAGTACGAGCACGAGTATGGACCCTTGTATCGTTTCTTATCTACGGATGGCCATTGGGCGACGTTACTCTTGCAAGGTCTGCAGCCGGCGCCCGGCATTTTCCAGCTGGATCTGCATGTGTTGGCAGGAGGTAGGACCAATAATCTCCTCCTTGGTTATCAACCATCCCCAGAGTCGCAGTCCATGGCGGACAAGGTCCAAGAGGATCTGCGGCGGTACCATACCTTATGGCGGCGCGTCTGTAAAATGGGCGTCACTGCGCCACAGACACCCAAGAATCTGTTGCTGGAAGTCATGAAATTGGCCCAGCAATTGCACCCGTCCATGGTCCAGCTCTGGGGCACGCTCATGCCTGAACAATCGTTTCCCCTCCCCCACGCCACCAAGGCCAGTAAGCCCTTTGTGTTCATGCTGCGCCGCTCGCAACAACAGATATTATCCTCCTCCTCCTTGCTGCCACCGCCCCCGCCACAAGAACAGGAGTCCCCTTTGCTCACCTCTTCCATTTCCTCTGTCGATTTAGCCCCAGGATAAATAGTTATAGCTTTTTGTCTTGTCCAAATGAATTCACGCCGCACCATCTCGTTAAAACGCAAGAAGCCGCCGCGTGGACCCCAATTTTATACGGCGCGACATCTGGAAAAACGAGAACAGCCCAAGACACAAGCACGCCTGACGCGGCAGCCCTATCCCAACACACAAGAATTTCATGAGGGGGAATGGGTCGACGTGCAGGGCCGGCAATATCGACCCATTC
>Ga0207641_10002157_pt1 | contig 18537 bp, 11 predicted proteins | sample KBSSwiS62_FD_184306 | JGI IMG/M metagenome (GOLD analysis project Ga0207641, IMG submission 184306) | Switchgrass rhizosphere microbial communities from Kellogg Biological Station, Michigan, USA - KBS Switchgrass S6-2 (SPAdes) (version 2) | ecosystem: Host-associated > Plants > Roots >... | reverse complement strand
AAAGCAGGTCGTGATGGTGTACTACGGACGCGCAGCGGCACACTCGTACTTCATGGGGTGCTCAACTGGTGGCCGCGAGGCAATGCTCATGTCGCAGCGGTATCCCCGTTTCTTCGATGGAATCGTCGCTGGTGCTCCGGCCATGCGTACGAGCTACTCCAATCTTGCAGACAAGTGGATCGCGGTTTCACTGAATCAGGTAGCGCCCAAAGACGAGCTCGGCAGGCCGCAAACCGCGCGCGCCTTGTCAGACAGTGACCGCAAGCTCGTCGTTGACTCGCTACTCCGGGCTTGCGATGCCAACGACGGAATTGCCGACGGGATGATCTCCGATCCGATGGGTTGTCGATTCAATCCGGCCGAGCTCGCCTGCAAGGGCCCGAAGACAGCTTCATGTCTGAGGCGCGATCAGGTTGCGGCTCTGGCCAAGGGGTTCGCGGGACCCAAGGATTCGCGGGGAAATCCGGTATACCCGGGGTTTTGGTTCGATACCGGCATTGCCGATACGCAGGGTATTCCGGGACTTCTCAACCCGGGCCCGAGCCCCGTGGGTGGGCCGGTTTTCTCGACCGAGATGGATGTCGATCAGGAGGCAAGGCTGGCCGCCACAGCGAACGCTGCGCTTGGGGACACTGCCGGCTGGACCCAACTCGACACATTCTCGGGGCACGGCGGCAAGCTCATCTTCTTTCATGGCGTGAGCGATCCCTGGTTCTCCGCACAGGAAACTACACGTTATTACCAGCAACTTGCGCAGTCCAGCGGTGGGCTCGACGCAGTCTCGCAGTGGAGCAGATTGTTTCTCGTGCCGGGGATGGGGCATTGTGCCGGCGGTTCGGCCGCACTCGATCATTTCGATTTGATCGATCCGATCGTGAACTGGGTTGAGAAGAACGAAGCGCCGCAGTCGGTGTTGGCGACCGGTAAGGCATTCCCGAAACGCAGCAGGCCGCTGTGCCCGTACCCCCAGCACGCTCACTACAAGGGCTCGGGTGATTCGGAAAAAGCCGCGAACTTCGCGTGCCGGGCGCCCTGAAAGCAGCAGGGGCGCCGAAGCGCCCCTGCAGTTATCGCCTCTAGCGATCGAAGGTCAATCGTTGTCGCGCATGGCCGTCCTGCGCGGATGACTACCATTACGGATCATCGGATAGGGCTGTGACCCCATCAGACCCTTCCAGAGCACCTTGTTATACGCAGCAGGCGGCACCTGGTCAGCGTCCGTGAAGTCGAACCCGACAGTGGCCTTCGCCCAGTACGACGCATCATGTGTCGGCTTCACGTCCGGGCCTGGCTCGTACGCCACCGTGGCTGCGGCCGGTCCGAACAGAGTCGTCGTCTTGAGGACGGTTGACGCCGTTGCCGTGAAGTCCCAATTGCCCGAAGAGCGGGTATCGAACACCTTCGCCATCGGCCGTTGATAGGCCGTGTTCAGGTTGATGTGCGGAGCACCCAGGATGTCTTCGATGGTACGGAGCACGTTGACCTGCGAGTAGTGCTGGCTCACAACCGCTTTCTTCTTCACATACGGGCCCACCATGTAGGTCGTGGCGCGATGTGAATCGACGTGGTCCGGGCCGTCCTGGCAATCGTCTTCCGTGACGATGATCAGCGTGTCGGCAGCGTACGCGCTCTGCGCGACTGCCTGAACGAGCAGTCCGACCGAATAGTCGTCATCCGCCTGCTGAGTCTCCGGCGTGTTCACACCACCCAGCGCCGTGCCGAAGGAGCCCGTGTGATCGTGGCTCAAGCGTACCAGTGAGAGGTTGGGCAGGTTCTTGTTGGCAACGAACTGATCAAACTCGCGCTTCCATTCGTTGTACCGCCAGTAGTCAGGATAGTTCTGATCGTAACCACGGAAGTACACATCGGTCAGCGAGGCCAGGGACGGAACCAGCGAAGCTACCTGCACGATCTTGGAGCCGAACGGATCGCTCACAGGCGCCGCCTGGGTTCCGATGCTGCCAATGTTGTTCGTGAGGAAGCCGTAGTTGCGAACCGTTCCACCGGACTGCAGCACTGCATCGAAGATGTAGCCGTTCTGAATGCCGAACGGAGCATCGCTCGAGGCGTGGTTGCCTTTTCCGGGCAACACGTTGGACGTGCCGCCGGGGAGGGCAGCCGTAGCCGTGCTGTAGTTGGTGGTGCCAGCAGGACCGCCTGCAGCATCACGCTGCGCAACAGTGCCCCAGTTCACCGGAACGCCACGATTTGATCCTTCGGACTCGTAGGACAAACCACGGTTGACAGAGGCGTAGTTGATCTGCTGCGTGATCGTTTCGGTGTTGGTAACACGGCCCTGCAACGCCCAGGACCATCCGTCCATGCTGCCGTCACCCGGATCCGTGAAGTTGTCCAACGTGACGAAGTTGGTCGCGAGGTTGTGGAAGTTCGGGGTGATGGCCTTGCCGAACTGCGTGATCGACGGGTCGCCGTTTGCGCCGTTCGTCAGATCGCCCAGGATCTGATCGTACGTGCGGTTTTCCTTGACGATGTAGATCACGTGCTTGATGTGCTTGCGCACGAACTTCATGACCTCGGCGTCATCTTCCGAAGGCTCCGCCCCGTAGAAGTTGTTCTGAGCCACTTTCGCCGTGTAGAAGGGCAGCTCGAGCCAGTTCGGCACCGGGGCGCTGACCAGCGAGGCGCGCTCGAGTTGGAACTGGTACTGGTTGGAGGCCCGCGCGTTGGCGGCGGCGGCCGCGTTTCCACCGGGGTAGGTGATGCTCGTCAACAGTGCGGTGTTGCCATACAAGTGTCCCGGATTGGGTCCCGTGACGCTCTTGCCGTTGATGATGTACATCTGGCTGCCATCGGCACTGAAGCTGATGTCGTGCGGCTCGTAAGCCGTAGGAATCAGACCGACCACCTTGTTGGCGAAGTGGCCGTTCAGCGGGATGACTGCAATCGAATTTGCGCCGGAGTTGACGGCGTACAGTGAGTTGCCATCCGGGGAGAGCGAGACCGCGAATGTGGCCGCGCCGCTGTAGTGCGGAGCATCGTGATCGTGGTCGTGGCCCCAGTCGCCGCCGCGGTCATTGTCATCGGCATGCGGGAAGCCATGTCCATGATCGTCGTCATGGGAGCTCAGCATGCCGGCTGGCGCCCGTGCGTCAATCTTGGCAACGACCTTGTTGCTCCGCGTATCAATCACCGCAACCTGGTCGGCATTGTCCTGCGCCACATACAGACGGCTTCCGGACCGATCTAGCGTCAGACCTAAACCGTTGCCATCGAGCTTGATGCGGGTGATCAGATGGCCGGCGCTGCGAGAGGAGATGTCGACCGCTACGACTTCACGATCGCGATCAGATGAGACGTAGACAACGTTGTTGCCCTTGACTGCAACCCCGAACGGAAACGTTCCGCCAACGCCAGCATCGATGCCTTCATTGTTCGTGAAGAACGGACGCAGGTCATGTTCGAAGAGCACCGTGCGCGTGGTGGTGTCGATGACGCTGATGGAGTCGTTATAGTTGTTGGCAACGACCAGGGTCTTGCCGTCAGCCGAGATTCCCAAGCCACTGGCATTGGGCTGAACGCTGATGCCGACACCCTTGCCGGCGTGTCCCAGGGCAATCGTTCCCGCGAGTGACCAGGTCCCGTTTGCCACGGTGTACGCGTAGACCGAATCGTCCTTGCCGCCGGCGGCATAGAGCATCTTGCCATCCGGCGAGAAGATCAGGCCCACGTGGGCGTTGGTCTGCTGGATAACCTGCGAGAGAACCGGCTTTGCCTTGTTCTTGCCCGCAACGTTGTAGATGAAGATGAACTGCGTCGAGGCCGCTGTGTCCACCGTGCCATCGGTCTTGTACAGCGAGTTCTGCCCGGCGCAAATGACGGCCAGTGTCTTTCCATCCGGGCTCAACTGCGACTTGACCGCCTCGCCGGCGACGAAATTCGGGTAGGCGGAGAGGTTGGGGTTCAGGAACTGCTGAACCGCGCCGCGCACGTAGGTCGGCGTGACGTATTGACCACTTGGTATCTGAATCGGCAGCGACCGGCTGCGGTCCTCCACGTCAGCGTGCGCCAGCGGCATCTGCGCCGCTGAGGCAAAAAGCGCGAGCCCGCAGAGGCTTCGCAATGTTGGCTTCTTTGTCATGTCATCTCCCATGGTAGACCGGGCCGGAACGCTGTCTCGAGCGCTCGTAAGGCAAAGTGTGTTGATCCCAGATGACAATCAGATGTAGCGGAGATGTCCGTTGAATCAAACTCCCCCTATTTGTCGTAGGTTGGTCCTGCGAAGGAGCGATTTCGCATCCGGCCAACGTCTCGCTCCAGGTCAGGACGAGCCGGCGGACGCGGCGGCCTTGATTGACGGGGCGGCGGTCAGGCTGGTTCACTGCAGGCGTCGTAGACCAGCGGATACCAGTCACCGTGTGGACGCTGACCGAGCTTGAGGCCCGTCTGCGCCGCAGCGGGGTGTTGAATCGCGCGCTCGTAGGAGTGGGGCAGGAAGCGCACGTCATCTCCCAGCCACCGGGTCGTCATGGCGACTCTGCGCGGATGTGTCCCGTTTCCGTCATTACCCCTCGCGCCGTGAATGGTGGAGGGATGCAGGAGGATGGCATCACCGGCCTGGCAGTCCCAGGTCAGGACTTTGGCGGTGCCGTCGGCAATCAGTGCGTCGAAATCGGGAAGGTCGACGAAGCCATCCTGACTTCCCTCCGGCGGCTTCGGGAGCTCCGGCGAGCGGTAGTAGCCCTGATTGGCCCGGTGGCTGCCATCAATGAACATCAAGCGGCTCAGCGTTGAGTCTGTAGGTGTGAGCGCGAGCCACAGAGACGGCATCAGGTCTCCTCGGAAGGCAAACGTGGGAACATCGTGATGCCAGGGCGTTCCTATCCCTGTTTTGCCGTCCGCGGTCCCGAAGTGTACGAAAGTCAGGTCGAACCAGAATCGCAGTGTGCGGGTCCCGACGATGTTCGCAATCGGCTTCGCGACGGCTCGCTGCAGTAACACATCGCGCACGTCCGCGCTGTCGCGCCAGAGATAGCGCATTGTGAGCCGGCCTTCCGACCGCTGAAACGGGAACAGCCGGTCAGGGGTTTGTGCCTGGTCGATTGTGGTGTCAACGATATTCTGCAGCCGGCTCAGCTCCTCGTGTCCCAGGAAGCCCGGCAGGTGGACGGCGCCATGCTCGCCGTAGTCCGCGGCGAGCTTACAAATGTCATACGCGTCGTAATGTTTGATCACAGGTGATAGCGGATTGTGAAGATGGCACGGCGCTCGTCACCGGGAACCGCACGACCGGCATTGACTGCCGCAAAGTAGTCACGGTTGAAGAGGTTCTGAATGTTCACCCTGAAGTCCCAGTTGCCCGCGAGGTAGGCAGCGGTGGCATCAAACCGGGTGTAGCCGGCAGCGCTGCCATAGAGGGTGAAGGGACTGTTGATCACATACTGACGCGAAGAGTATTTCAGACCGCCACCGACCTGGAATCGTCCGGTGTCCAATTGGAGGAAGTCGTACGTCGTCCAGAGGCTGGCCGAGCTGCGCGCGATTTCCGGGATCGTCTGCCCAACAGCACGCGGAATCGGCGAGGACTGGATCTTTCCATCGAGCCACGTGTAGGCGGCGAGCGCCTGCCATGTCGAGGTCAGATGTCCAACCAGCTTGAGATCGGAGCCGATGACGCGCTCCTTGCCGTTCACACCGATGTCTCCGGTGACGGGATCGGTAAACCGGGTTCGATATTTTTCTTCGTCAAACACTGCCGCGGAGACCGACAGCCGCTTCGCCAGGAGGTCGAGCTTCGTACCCACCTCGGCGACCCGGGTTTCCTCCGGCTTCAGGCCTCCGCCTTCCACAAAGGCTTTGACCTGCGCCGTCGAGGTCGGAAGCTGTCCCGTCGTGGCGGCTCCTTCGAGCGCCTGCGGATTGAATGCGGTGCTGTAGGAAACGTAGTAGCTCTGCCAATCGGTGGGTTGCCAGATCACACCCACGCGCGGGCTGAACAGCTTGTCCCGGTGGCTGAAGGGGAGGGCGCTGATCAGCGGCTGATTGAGTGCAGCGGCGTTGGCAGCCTGTACGGCGGCCGTCCTCGCCGGATTGGTGTTGGAGGTCACCAGCGCGGGATAGCTATAGACCGCGTACGTCTGGCTGGCATTGAAATCATCATGGCGCAAACCCGCGACCAACTTCCAGTTCGGGCCGAAGCTCAGGGTATCATTCAAATACCCCGCAACCGTGGTGGCACCAATGCTCGTGATGTTGCCCGGTACCTGGTAGACGTTCGCGCCAGAGGGAAAGGGCTGCGTGTTTGTCGAGCCCAGGTTGATGATGCCCGCCAGATTGGCGCCCAGTGACGCGCCGTTGTTCAGGTTGAAATTGTAGTTGTTGAAGAACGTCTGGTCATACTCGTCACGGCCAAATTCACCGCCGACGACGAGCTCGTGGTGCACGGGGCCCGTGCTGAAAGTGAGCAATAAATCCGTCTGGTTGAAGATCGATGTGTCCCGCGCCGTACGCTGCTTCTGTTGAGGCGCAATGTAGAGCTGATCGAGCGGTGTCGTCGGAGGCGCGAGGAGGGTTGCCGGCTGCACCTGCTGCCAGTTGCCGTTGGCGTCCAGCACTTCGAAGGCGGTATTCAGCGGCGAAGTATTCTGATTGACGTTGTAAACGCCATACTGCGTGACGCTGCGAACCAGGATGTTCGGCTGGAACGTGTGCGAGATGCCGATGTTGTAGATGTTCACATCGGTCCGCACGATGGAGTTGGTGTACTGGAAGGACCGATCGAAGGGCGCCTTCATGGGCTGAAGAATGGGATCGTCCTCGAACTGAAAGAGCGGGACGCCGTAGTCGACGTGGTCCTTGTTGTGCTGGGTGAGCCAGGACAGGTTCACTTGCGTGGGTGTTCCAATACCGAACGCGATCGAAGGAGATGCGCCGTAGCTGCGTGTGTTGACGTTCGGGCGCGTACCGTCGATGTCCTGATCCATCAGAAGGAGGCGCACTGCCGAGTCCTGTCCCAGGGGCGCGCCTACGTCGGCTATTCCACGAATGTAATGATCCGTTCCGCCGGACACGCTCACGCTGGCGATGGGCTCCAACTGGGGCTTTTTGGTGACCTGATTGATGATGCCGCCGGTGCTGCCGTGACCGAAGAGGAGGGAAGCCGCGCCCTCGAGCACCTCAATGCGCTCGAGCGCGAAGGTGTCACGGTAGTACTGGCCACGATCCCGGATGCCATCCAGATAAATGTCGGTGCGCGCCGGGAATCCACGCAGATTGATGTTGTTTCCGGTGGCGGTGTCCGCCGACGGGGTGAGGACGATGCCCGGGACATTGTCGAGCGCGTCATACAGCGAAGCGTCCGCTCGAGTTGTCATCAACTCCTGCGTGATGACGGTGAGCTGTTGCGGGACATCGCGCGCCGGCGTGGGAAATTTGCTACCCACCGTGGATTCCTGCGCCAGAAACCCGCTGTCGCGGTCTGACTGGACCGTTATGGTCCTTCGATTGACCGTCTCGGCGTTCGCCGCACTGTCTACATCGTCATCCGGGGCCGCGCGAGCGGCAGATGTGAGGAAAAAAAGCACTACGCACAATGGCAAGCAGCAGGATAGTCTCGTTCTCATTATTCAGCGCAAATCCATAACCCGATCGCGGGACAGCCCCGCAACTTATCGGCGCTGTGTTACTCGCTGATGTCTGTCTTTGGCCATTCGTCGACTAGCCGATGTGCGTTAACAACATTGAAATGCTGAACGACTACATTTCGATGTTCATAAAGAGACCGTCAGGGGCGCCATGGCCGATGTACCGATTCCTCCCGCCGCGGGTATGACGGCCCCGCAAGTCAGATCCGCGGGACTTCCCGGCGCTGTTTGGGCTCTTGGTCTGACGAGCCTTTTAATGGATATCTCGTCGGAGACCATTCACTCGGTGCTCCCGACATTCCTCGTGGTCGGGCTCGGCACATCCGCTGTGTATCTGGGTGTCATCGAAGGCGTTGCCGAAGCCACCGCCTCGATCGTGAAAGTCTTCTCAGGCGTGTTGTCTGATTACATGGGGCGCCGCAAGCCCCTCGCGCTGCTCGGCTACGGAATGGCGGCGCTGACCAAGCCTCTGTTTCCGCTGGCATCGAGTGCCGGCACAGTATTCCTGGCGCGCTTCATTGATCGCATCGGAAAGGGAATTCGAGGTGCGCCCCGTGACGCGCTGGTAGCGGACGTGACTCCTCCTGATCAGCGTGGCGCGGCATTCGGCCTACGGCAGTCGCTCGACACCGTTGGCGCCTTCGCAGGCCCGGTGTTGGCAATGATCCTCGCCGTAGCTTTTACAGGTGAGCTGCGTACTGTTCTTTGGATCGCAGTCATACCTGCTTTCCTGTCAGTGATTGTTCTGTGGATTGGCGTTCGCGAGCCGAAAGTCCAATCGGAGCCTGGCGCAAAGCCACGCAGTGTCAACCTGAACGTGCGCGCGATGCCGGCGAGCTTCTGGGTCGTATGCACGGTGGCGAGCGTGTTCATGCTCTCGCGATTTTCCGAGGCATTCCTCGTGTTGGTCGGGACTCGCGCAGGACTGACTCCGGCGTTCGCGCCCATCGCGCTCGTTGCCATGAACCTGGCCTACCTGCTGTCCGCCTATCCAGTTGGCAAGCTTTCGGATCGAATGGAGAAGCCGCAACTTCTGGTGTTTGGCTGCGCCATTCTCGCAATGGCCAATTTCACGCTGGCATTCGCGTCAACCCCCGTGCTGCTCGTCGTGGGATCGCTGTTGTGGGGTCTGCATATGGGGTTCACCGAAGGGATCTTTGCGGCGATGGTCGCCAATAGCGCGCCGAAGGATCAGCGTGGTAGTGCGTTCGGTATCTTCAACCTCCTGCGCGGCCTGGTGCTCCTGGCAGCAAGCGTGGCCGCGGGCATTCTGTGGGACAAGGTTGGGCCACAAGCGACGTTCGGATTCGGGAGCGCGCTTGCCGTTGCGACGGTTGTGGCGCTCTGGTTGGCGCGGCCGCACTGGCGAACGACGTGATGCGATCGCACGCAGGGCCCATGTCGAGGGCGTCAGCGGCGATTGTCAGTCCCGACCCGGTCTCGGTGTCGCGCACACTGCGATACGATCAGACCTTCTTCAGGCGCTTGTATCAGCTTTCCAAACCCTACTGGGTCCGCAAGGGGTCGATCGGGTCCTGGCTGGCCCTGCTGTTCCTGCTCGGCACAGTGGTGGCCTACAGCGTCTGCGGTGCCTGGATCACGGAGCTGACGAAGGATCAGACCAACGCGCTCGTCAACCGGGACATCTCGGCATTCTGGCATTTGCTCGCGGTCGTCGCCGTCCTGACGGGAATGCGCTACGTCATTTCCACGATTCAGACGGCCGTCGACAACTGTCTCGACCTCCATTGGCACCAGTGGCTGGGTGAGTACTTTCTGAGCCGGTATTTCAATCGCAGGGCGTACTACAAGATCACCGTCGACCGGACGGTGGACAATGCTGATCAGCGCATGCAGGAGGAGTTGTCCCCGTTCTGCACGATGATGTCGTCATTTCCGCGATTGGGTCTGGGCACGCTCGTGGATGCCGCCGTACAGCTGTCCCTGATGCTGTCCATCTCCCAGGAGCTGTTCTGGACTGTGACTACGTTTGTGGTCATCAAGTTCGTCCTGTTGGTATGGATCTACAATCCCGTCATCGAACAGAACTACAAGGTCGTCGATGCCGAGGGTGATTTCAGGGCCAGCATTCGTCACGTGATGACCAATGCCGAAACTGTTGCGTTATACGGTGGGGAGGACCCTGAGCGGTGGGTCATCATCAAACATCTGAGGAGCGCTGTGCGGTTACGCTTGCGGCGCGCACTGTATGCGATGTGGATCAATCTTGCTCAAGGTGGCTTCAGCACCATCTGGCTGGTGTTGCCGTTCGTGTTTCTGGCGCCCGCGTATTTCCGGCACGAGCTCGAATATGGAACCATCGCCCAGGGCATTGCCGCGACGGCGCTGTTGTTGCAGTCGCTGTCATTGTTCATGCAGTTCATTCCGACTCTGAGCCTGAGCTCACACAAGGTAGCGCGGCTCGGCGAAATCGCCGAGGCCTTTGACGTGCTCGAAGCGTCGAATCCCACCCGGCAGCCGGGGATCGTTGAGTTCAAACAGGGGCGCGATATCCGCCTCGATAACATCGATTTGACCACCCCGGGCGGTGAACAGCTCATTGTGTCGAAGTTGTCGATGCACGTCGGGCCAGGGGATAACTGGGTGATCTCGGGGCGGACCGGGGTTGGCAAGAGCTCGTTGCTGCGGTTGATGGCGGGGTTGTGGTGCAAGGGGAATGGGGCTGTCACCATGCCGCCGTCTTCTGAAATGCTGTTTCTGCCCCAGAAGCCTTACATGTTGCCGGGAACGCTGCGTGAGCAGCTCTTCTATCCGCACAAGCCTTCGGACCGGACCGACGCTCAGTTGCAATCGCTGCTGGAGCGGGTCTGTCTTGCGGACCTTGCTGCGCGCTGTGGAGGCTTCGACACCTCGACCGACTGGTCGCGGGTTTTGTCGCTCGGCGAACAACAACGAATTGCGATCGCGCGGGCTCTGCTCATTCAGCCACGCTTTCTGTTCTTGGATGAAGCAACCAGTGCCGTTGATTTCGCGACCGAACGGTCGCTCTATGGAGCGCTCGGGGCTTCAGGCATTACTTGTGTCAGCGTGGGGCATCGCGAGTCGCTTCTCAACTTTCACCAGCATGAGCTTCGATTGTTGGGACTCGGGAGGTGGCAGGTGCGGCATGTTGGTACCGGTGCCGCTGGTACCGGTGCTGCTGCCGTTGGCCTCGGTGCCGTTGCTCCCACGGCCGTTAGTCCCGCTCCCGTTCGTGCCGGTGTCGTTGCTGCTGCCGCCGGAGCCGTCGCCGGTGTTGCTGTTACTGCCGTTGCCGCGAGTGCGGTGACTGCCCGTGCTTCGGCCTCACAAGAGTGCGCGGCGGCGGCCTCGTAGCAGGAGCGTACGGCGGTGGCTTCGCTGCCTCAGCGGTCGCCGCTGCAGGTACATCATCCAGCCTGTAACACCGAACACTGGCAGCATCAGGGCGCCCAGTGTCATGGCGATTCGGCCTGGCAGGCCGAGGTACGTTCCCATGTGCAACGGGTAAATGGCGGCCAGGAATTTCCCGCCGGCCGATTTCGCTTCGTGACGCTCATCTTCGAGGATGGCGCCGTTTGAAAGTTGCACCAACATCCGATTCCGCGCTCGTTCGTGTGGTGGGTTGGCGTCCAACCAGTTGAGCGACAGCGTTCGTGTGTTGCCTGACGGTACGCGAATCTGAACTTCCGACCACGCGGGCACTTTCTCCACGAACGTATGCCAGGCCGATGTCATATCGACATTGGCTGATGGACCCCTGAGAAGGTTTCCGGCGCGTTCCGCTGAACGGGGTGGTGAGCCCAGTGCTGCGTCGATAGGGTCCCTCACAGCATCGAATGACCAGTAAATGCCGGTGCACGTCGACACGAGGTAAAGGACAAGCGCAACGGTTCCGATCACCGAGTGCAGGCCGCGCAGGAACGATCTCCCAGTGAGCGCCGTATCGAAGGTGAACCAGGCTCGCCAGTTGAGCGCTCGCTTCGGCCATCTGAGGTAGATCCCTGTCAATGCCAGAGTCAACAACATCGAGGCGAGAATGCCCGCGACGATGCGGCCGGGTTCGCGCGGCAGCAAAAGCCAACGATGCAGGCTCTCTACCCACTCGAAAAACTCCGCTCCTTTCGCCGGTGGTAATGCTGATCCGCTGTACGGGTCGAGGTAGACCGTTTCGCCGCGTCGTTCGCCTTCGCGTGGCGCGAAGTTGATTCGGGTGGCCTGGCCGGTGTTTGAGAACAGGGTAACCGCCGCGACCGGTCGGTCGCCGAATGACTGTCGGACGGCATTGAGCACCTGCTGTGGTTGCAGCGGCTCCACAGTTTGCAATGGCACGTGAGTTTGCAATGGCACGTGCCGACTGCCTGGATTCATGGCGTCGAGGATCTCTTCGCGAAACGACAAGGTCGCTCCCGAAAGCCCGATCAGCATGAGCAGGGTGCCCGCCGTGATGCCGATGAACCAATGCACCTGGGACAAGGCTTGCCGCACCCGGGCGAGCGCGATCCGGCGGGAACCGCGGCGCTTCAATGCATTGCGTCGCTTCAATGAATGGTGGGGCTTCGATGAATCGCGAGGCCCGGGTGTCAATGTGTCGCGAGGTGTCAATGTGTCGCGAGGTGTCAACGAATTACGAGGCGTGGACGAATCGCGAGGCGGCGCTCGGGTCACGATGGGGCGGCACCAAGGTCTAGACGAGAATGCTTCTCATTCTACATTGGCACTCGACTGCGGCACAACGTCGACGCTCGGCCGCGACAGCGGGACGCCCGGGCGATGTTGGTTGCGTGTCCCCGTTCGATCACCGCTTTGGCGATGGCTATGCTCACCGAGTCGATCGCCATCACGAGCGTTCTGGCGCCGCAGATCGTGAAGCCGGATGCTTCGGGCGAAGCAATCGACGCTGCGCTCGTTGGCATCACTAAGCATGGCGATGCGCCGTTGGAGGGATTCCTGCTCATGCTGCGCTAGGCCTCGAACGAGCGTGCGGCCGAAATCGCTCGTGAGTAGATCGAGCGCCACCATCAAAAAAATATCGCGGGGTCTTTGAGTGGGGCGCTCGCGCCCCAACGTACTGGGTGATGTGGGCGCTCATTGCCGGTTTTCAGATGATGCGCCAGATGGTGGGGCACGCGGCCCTGGCGAAGCGGAGCCGAAGGCCCTGTCAAAGTGCTCGGCCCCTTGTTTGAGCATTTGCCGGCCTGACCCCGCGGACGGCATACGTGGTAGGATCGCCGGCCCCGCGAAGGGCGGGGGTCGGTTACTGCACGCCTTTTCAGTTGTGGTGGCCCGTATCGGCTTCTCCGCGACGACCAGTCGTGAATCCCGTCAGGGCCGGAAGGCAGCAGCGGCAGCGATGATGTCGGGTGCCGGAGTTCCGGCTGATACGGGTCATCTCCACGCGCTGCGCGGGATTCTACGGGGATCCGCGTAGGGCGCGGACCCCGAAGACGTAGCGGCGCTGGCGCGCCGGGGAAGAAGGGTAGATTGGCCTACACTGCGCTGGCGCGGACATGGCGCCCCAAAAAATTTGCAGAGCTCGTCGGACAGGAGCATGTGCGCCGGGCGCTGACGAACGCGCTCGAGACCGGACGGGTCCATCACGCGTTTCTGTTTACCGGCACTCGCGGTGTCGGCAAGACCACTATCGCGCGCATTTTCGCCAAATGCCTCAACTGCGAGGTCGGCGTTACCGCGACTCCCTGCGGAACCTGCGGCGCATGCCGTGAAATTGATTCCGGACGATTCGTCGATCTGGTTGAGGTCGACGCGGCGTCGAATACCAAAGTCGATGACACGCGCGAGCTGCTGGACAACGTCCAGTACGCGCCGGCGAGAGGCCGCTACAAGGTCTACCTCATCGACGAAGTGCACATGCTCTCGACGCACTCTTTCAACGCATTGCTGAAGACGCTGGAAGAGCCGCCGCCTCACGTGAAGTTTCTGCTGGCGACGACTGATCCGCAGAAGCTGCCAATCACGGTGTTGTCGCGGTGTCTGCAATTCAATTTGAAGCGGCTACCGGTCGCGCTCATTGCGGATCGGATGAAGGAGATCCTCGAGAAGGAGAACATCCCCTTCGAGTCCGCCGGGTTGCGGCTGGTCGCGCAGGCGGCCGATGGCAGCATGCGTGATGGCTTGTCGTTGCTCGATCAGTTGATTGCGTTCGGTAATGGCAAGGCGGGCGAGGAAGAAGCGCGTTCCATGCTGGGCACGATTGCCCGCGACCACGTGGTGCGACTGGCCGAGCTGCTGGGCGCGATGAACGTGCCGGAGCTGTTGAGTTGCGCACGTTCGCTCGAGGAGTTTGCGCCCGATTACGCGCAGGTACTCGACGAGCTGTCGTCGCTGTTTGTTCGCATCGCCATGAAGCAGGCGTTGAGTGATTTCGAAGGGGACGAGCTGTACGACCCCGAGGTGCTGACGTGCCTCGCCAAGGCGATCGCACCCGAAGACGTTCAGCTGTTTTACCAGACGGCCATCACTGGCCGCCGCGACCTGGGGCTCGCGCCTGATCCGCGCTCCGGATTTGAGATGACGTTGCTGCGGATGATCGCGTTTCGCCCGTTGGGCGAAGCGGAGCACACGCGCGGTAGTCCTTCCGCTGGCGGATCGGGTGGCGGCGGTGCCGCTGCCTCCGGCTCCGGAGGTGGCGCCGCAGCCGCCCGCGCCGCTGCGGCCGCTGGCGCAGGCCGAGGTGGTCCCGGCGGTACGCGTGCATCGGGTGCGGGTGTTGATGCTGGCGACGGCGCGCCGGGTACTGGGGCGATCGGAGCTGGCGCCGCGGGCGCGTCAGGTGCGGCGTCGTCGTTCGGAGCTGGCGCCGCGAGCGCATCAGGTCCCGCGGCATTGGGTGCTGGCGCGGCGGGCGCATCAGGTGCCACGGCGTTGGGTGCTGGCATGCCACTCGCGGGTGCGTCTGGCGCTGGCACAACATTGACCGTTGCGCCTGCATCCGGCGCGGCGCCATTGTCGGGCGCCGCAGCCGCCCGGGCCGCGGCAGCTGGCCTTGTTGGTCGGGGTGCCGGGGGCGGTGGAGGGGTCGGCGGTGGCGGAGCGTCGGGTACCGGAACGAGCGGTGCTGCGCGACCATTCTCTGGTGGAGCAGGAGCCGGGGGTACGCCAAGTCGCGACGGGAATGCCGCATTTAGCGGAGGGGTCACTGCCGGAAACGTAGCCTCGGCCCGATCGGCCGCAGCCAATGACGCACCCCCTGTGAGCCCTATGTCCAAGGGGGGCGAAACACCCGCTACCGACACCGAAGAAGCGTGGTCCACCCTCATCAGCAGGCTGGAGCTAGGCGGCGCTGCCCGCCAGCTCGCAAGCAACTGCCATATGGTTGGCCGTCAAGGCAGCGTCATTCGCCTGGCGCTGGACACGCGGAACAAGCACATGCGTACGCCCTCTCAAGAAGAGAAGCTGGCGCAGTCCCTGTCCCGTCACTTTGGCCAGCCGATCCGGCTGGAATTTGAAATGGCCTCAGGCGGCATCGAAACACCCGCACAGGCTGATCAACGCGCAAGCATGGAAGATCTCGACGCCGCGCGCCGCGCGTTCGAATCCGACCCTGGCGTACAGGGGTTGCGGGAGCGCTTTGGCGCTACGCTATTGCCCGAAACCATTCGTCCCGTAAAGTAATCGTTTATTCAGTTCTCAGGAGCGCCCAACCATGCGCGGCAATATCGGCAACATGATGAAACAGGCTCAGCAGATGCAGGCCAACATGCAGAAGGTGCAGGCCGAGATCGCGCTCCTGGAAGTCACCGGCGAGTCCGGCGGTGGCATGGTGAAGGTGCTGATGACCGGCAAGCACGAAGTGAAACGGGTCACCATTGAGCCGACCGTCTCGGGTGAAGACCGTGAGATGCTCGAAGACCTGGTGGCCGCTGCAATCAACGATGCAGTCCACAAGGTGGAAGCCCAGGTTTCACAAAAGATGGCCGCCGTGACCGCCGGCATGCAACTGCCGCCCGGAATGAAGTTGCCTTTCTGAGCCGAAGTGATTCCGATCTCCAGTGAAGCATTCCCCTCATCTGACTCAGCTCATTGACGCTCTGCGCGCCTTGCCCGGTGTTGGTCCCAAGACGGCTCAACGCATGGCGTTTCACCTGCTCCAGGAGGGCAGGTCGGGGGCGCGTGCGTTAGCGAGTGCACTGGATGTTGCATTAACATCGGTCGTCCGCTGCGGCCGCTGCCGGATGCTCACGGAAGAGCCGCTGTGTTCCACCTGTTCGGCGACGCACCGGGACTCTGCATTGTTGTGTGTCGTTGAGTCGCCGGCAGATGTCGTTGCGATCGAGCAGTCAGGAAGTTACCGGGGCCGATATTTCGTCCTGATGGGGCACTTGTCGCCGCTCGATGGAATCGGCCCGGAGCAACTCGGTGTCCGTGAGCTGGAAGCGATTCTCAATGAAGGGCTCGTCCGGGAGTTGATTCTTGCAACCAATCCGACGGTGGAAGGGGAAGCGACCGCGCATTTTCTTGGCGAGCTCGCGACCAGGCGAGGAATTCGTGCCAGCCGTATCGCGCATGGAGTGCCCATCGGTGGAGAGTTGGAGTATGTCGATGGCGGCACGCTTGCGCACGCGCTGGCGGGTCGTCAGTCAGTCATTTGAGCGGCCGGTGAGGGCACTCATCGGCTCGTTGGTCCTGGCAGTGGCCTCCGCCGGCCACGCAGCCGAAACAAAGCTGCCGTCGCCAGCGCCCGCACCAGCGCCAGCGCCCGCGCCCGCGTCAGCGCTCGCAGCAGCGCCCGCGTCGACACTCGCTGCGCCAACCTCCCTCAGACCGACGTCCTCCACGTCGACGCCCTCCACGTCGACGCCTTCGACATCGACGTCCTCCGCGCCGTCGCAAATAGCGAAGCCATCCCCCACGGTGGCTCTCAACCCATCGGCTTTTTTCAAATACTTCCAGTACGACGGCCACGACGCCGTTTTCGACCAACCTGCCGGCCCCGGCACATATCGCAATCCAGTGCTCGCCGGCTTCTATCCAGATCCCAGCATCACGCAGGTGGATGGCAAGTTCTACCTGGTCAACTCCACGTTCACCTTCTTCCCGGGCATCCCGGTTTTTGAAAGTCGGGATCTGGTGCACTGGCACCAGATCGGTAACGTGATCGACCGCCCGCGCGAGTTGAATTTCGACAACAAGGATGTGTCGCGGGGCATTTTTGCGCCCACCATTCGTTATAACAAAGGCCTTTTTTATCTCATAACCACCGCGGTTGATGCCGGTGGCAATGAGGTGTTTGTGGCCAAAAAACCCGCGGGTCCCTGGTCCGATCCATTCCTGTTGCCATCACTCGAGGGTGGCATCGATCCCTCATTGTTCTTTGATGACGATGGCAAGGCCTACGTGGTCAACAATGGATTACCCGAGGGCGGGCCCAGGTATGAAGGGCACCGGGCGATCTGGATCCAGGAGTTCGACACGGCCACGCGGAAGTTGGTGGGGCCGCGCAAGATGTTGGTCAACGGGGGCGTTGACCCGGCGAAGAAGCCGATCTGGATCGAGGGGCCCCATATGTATCGCCATGATGGCTGGTACATTCTGATGTGTGCCGAAGGTGGCACCAGCACCCAACACTCTGAAGTTGTGTTGCGCTCGAAATCGCCATGGGGGCCTTTCAAACCGTTCAAAGGCAACCCCATCCTGACTCAGCGGGATCTGCCGGCAGACCGGCCGGATCCCATCATCAACGCCGGCCACGCTGATCTCGTGGCAGCGCCAGATGGAAGCTGGTGGGCTGTGTTCCTCGCATCCCGTGCCTTTGAGCAGTTTCACTACAACACAGGCCGTGAAACATTCATGCTCCCCGTGACGTGGCATGATGGTTGGCCGATCATTTTGTCCCATGGAAAGCCGATTCCGTACGTGGTCGAGGCGCCGAAGTTCGGTGGCGCCGCCGACGGCCCACACGTTCCCACAACAGGCAACTTTACGTGGCGCGACGAATTCAACAGCCCGGTCCTGCGCCAACAATGGCTCTATGTCAGAACACCCGTAACCGATTGGGCTGATCTGGCTCAACGCCCAGGCTGGCTGACGATCCATGCCCTGCATGTTCCGTTGGAAAGCAAGCAGAACATGTCGTTCCTGGCGCGTCGCCAACAGCATCTGACCTACGATGCCACCACTGAGCTGGAGACACCGGCTGGCAACCAACAGGTGTCCGCCGGATTGGTCGCCTTCCAAAACCAGGACTACTGGTTTTTCCTGGGCGTCCGCCGCAAAACCGCCAGCCAACTACAGCTATTTCTGGAAAAGCGCGCGGGCAAGAAAACCGAAACGGTTGCTACTGCGGAAGTGAGCGACGCCGCGGAGCAAATTGAAGTCAACGGCAGAGCCGCGCGCATCCAACTACGAATCTCCGCTCACGAACGTGACTACTCATTTTATTTCGACGCCAACGGTAAGGGTTGGAAGCCGCTGAAAGAACACGAGGACGGCTCAATCCTGAGCACCGACGTAGCAGGGGGCTTTGTTGGCGCAATGGTAGGCCCATACGCCCGCGCGGATTAATACCGCAACCGCAACACCGCGCGGCGCGGACGCAGCATTGGGGAAATCCGCAGGCGGCAGTAGCCTCACCGGCGCTTTTGAGGTCCGCGCGCCTCCGTCAACTCCTCAAACAACCGCCGCAGCCGCCGATAGCTCTCATACCGTCGCGGATGCATGGTGCCCGCCTCGGATGCCGCAATCACCGCGCACCCCGGCTCCCGCATGTGCCGGCAATCCATGAACCGGCATTCCGGCGCCAACCGCGCCACCTCGATAAACCCCAGGTGTCCACTGTCGAGCCGGTCAATTGCCGGTGCGAAATCCCGAACGCCGGGTGAGTCAATCAGGCTTCCGCCATCGGCGAGATCAAACAACCGTGAGGCCGTAGTGGTGTGTCGACCTTCCTCCTCACGCACCAGGTCACCAACTTCCACTTCCGCCGCAGGAACGAGAC
>Ga0207641_10002153_pt1 | contig 18557 bp, 15 predicted proteins | sample KBSSwiS62_FD_184306 | JGI IMG/M metagenome (GOLD analysis project Ga0207641, IMG submission 184306) | Switchgrass rhizosphere microbial communities from Kellogg Biological Station, Michigan, USA - KBS Switchgrass S6-2 (SPAdes) (version 2) | ecosystem: Host-associated > Plants > Roots >... | reverse complement strand
CGCTCTGCCTCCCCGGACACGTGGGTGAGTGGCTGAAACCAACGGTTTGCTAAACCGTCGTGCCCTGAATAGGGCACCCCGGGTTCGAATCCCGGCGTGTCCGCCAGAACCACCCGTTCAAGGGGGGTTCGTTACAGACCCTGATGCTCGTATAGTTGCGCCCTGAAACGGCTTGCGCTTGAAAGCGAAGGCTGTGGGTGGTGCCGGGCGGTGCCCCCCCCAAAAGCCAATCACCGTCCTTTAATTGCCGGCAACAGCCTTCCCGACAAGATGATCTCCGCCGACAGCCAGGTGACCGAACCGCCGCATGGCTAGTCCTTCAGAGTTGCTTGGCGACGCTATCGAGCCGGACAAGCATCGCAGCGAGCTTTTCAAATTCGTCGAGCGGCACGGCGTTCGGGCCATCGGACTTCGCGTTGGCGGGATCGGGATGCGTTTCCATGAACACTCCCGAAATGCCGACGGCAACCGCCGCCCGCGAGAGAACCGGCACGAACTCGCGCTGCCCGCCGCTGGTCGTGCCCTGCCCGCCCGGCAGCTGCACCGAATGGGTCGCGTCAAACACGACCGGACAGCCGGTTTCGCGCATGATCGCGAGACTGCGCATATCGGACACCAGATTATTATAGCCGAAGCTCGCGCCACGCTCACAGACCAGAAGGTCAGGGCGGGCGAGGCCAGCCTGGGCCGCCACTTCACGGCCCTTGGCAATGACATGCTTCATGTCGCCCGGGGCCATGAACTGCCCCTTCTTGATGTTCGCCGGTTTGCCGCAGGTGGCGACCGCTTCGATCAGATCAGTCTGCCGCGCAAGGAACGCCGGCGTCTGGAGCATATCGACGACTTCGGCGACCGGCTTGACCTGATGCACCTCATGCACGTCGGTGAGCACCGCCATATCGAGTTCGGTGCGTACCTTCTCCAGAATGCGCAGCCCGTCTTCAAGACCAGGCCCGCGAAACGAACTACCCGAGCTGCGATTGGCCTTGTCGAACGAGCTTTTGAAGATGATCAATATGCCGAGCCGCTCGCCAATGCCGCGCAGCCGCTCGGCGACCGCCATCGTCATGGCCTCGCTTTCGATCACGCACGGGCCGGCGATCATGAAGATCGGATGCGCCAGGCCGATATTGTGGCCGCGCAGCTTTATGACGTCGGTGTTGGACATAAGAGTGATACTGGCCCGAATCCTGGAGGTTATTCTGCGGCTTGCGCAGATTGTGCGCCCTGAAGATACAGCGCTTCTTCACGCAGCCATATGTCGGCGAAAGACACATCGCGCCAGGCAACGAACCAGGGGCCGCCATTGGTGAAGTGGATTGCTGCTGGCGGCACGGCGGGAACAGGATATTCGCCTTCCAGAAAATTCCACGTCAGATCGAGTTCACCGATCGAGCCGTCATCGACCCATTCGAAGCGATGGAGATAGGCAGGAGCGGCCGCGTTCACGATCGCAGGGGTGAGCGCCTTCACCGCAGGATGACTCCCGTTAAATGCCATGAAGGACGACCAGTTCTTGCGCGGGTAGCTAGTCTGCTGCTTGCCGTCCATCTTGACCGCGTTGGCCGGAACATAATCATGCTGGACGACGTAGACCGCCTTGTCTGGCGACAGGACCGGCAAAAGTTCATCCAGCGGCCGCGTGAAGACGAAATCGCAATCGACGAACAGGGTCCAGCCGTCATGCGCGGAAACATAGGGCGTCAGAAAGCGCGTCAACGAAAATTCGGTCGACGAGGTTGGATCGGCCGGGCGCGTATAAAGGCCGAGCTCACGCAAGGTCGGCTGACGAAGTGCATGCACGTCGATGCGCGGTGACGACAGGCGTTCGATCGATTGGCGGCAGACCTGCCAGGCTATATCCTCGCGGCTGTCATAGCCGACAAAGACCTTCAGCTTGTCACTCATCACGCCTCATAACCCGCTTTCCGAACGAATTTCCAGCATCAGATCGTACAGGTCCGTCTCGCCGACACAAGACCACGTGATGCTGCCCAAGTCTATGGCTGCTTCACCATCCGATATATATTAACCGCCGACCGCTCAAGCGCATGGCCGGTGGCGCGCATATTTTATGGCATTGCCGATCGGTTATTTCCGTGCATGAGTAGGGCGATGCTTTCGCCTGATCTGCCCAGCTGCGCACCCGGAATCCGGTGATGCGCCTTTTTTGGCGACGGCCGAAACCGAACAGGCTGGAAGCTGGCAACCGCGCGATGGCCGCACGGCAATGGGTGGATGCCGCAGCCCATTATGCCGCTGTGCTGGCCGAGCAGCCGGACAATGGCGCGATATGGGTCCAATATGGCCACGCCTGCAAGGAAATGGGGGCGCTCGACCGTGCGGGCGAAGGCTATGCGGCGGCGATCGCATCGGACCCGTCCGATATCGATGCCCGTTTGCATCGCGCTCATCTTCTGCGACGGCTTGGCTCAGATGAGGCGTCGATCGACGAATTCGCCACGATCGTGGCGATCGATCCGGCGCATCATGAAGCCCGTACCATGTTGATCGAATCCGGCGCGCGGCATCGCCTGCCGAACGAGGCGCAGCGCGCGGGCACAGCTATCGACCTGACGGCGCTGCGCGAACAATTGATAGACCTCGGACGACGGGTCGATCGGTGGATCGATGGCGCGACCTACCCAACCACCAACTATAACGGCTTTCGCCACGATTTTCCGATCACGCCGCCGCCGGCCACGGTGCTGCCGTTGCCGACGATTCATATCGAGATCGATGCCCGGGACAGCGCGCCCTATTTCCTGCGGGCGACCCTGATCAGCCTGATCGATCAGTCCGACGACGGCTGGAGCGCGACAGTCATCGCCGACGATGAGACGGCAGCGCACCCCGTTGCCAGCCTCGGCGCCGATCCGAGAATATGTTTCGCCGTGGAGCCGGTGTCGTCTGACTATGTCCTGCGCATCTCGGCAGGCACCGTGCTCGATGTACAGGCACTGCGCTGGTTCAAATTCACTCTGCATCGCACCCGAGCGGCCGCCGCCTGGTGCGATTCCGATCGTGCGACCGAGCATTGGCGCGATCGGCGCACATATGAGCAGCCCGATCTCTGGGGCGTATTCGATATCGATCTGATGGCGCAGACCAGTTCGCCGCCTGCCGCAGTGGCAGTCCAGTCATCCGCCGTCGTCGATCCGTCCAAGGTCGCGGCGGAAGCGCGGCGCTCCGCGCTAATCGATGCTTCCTGTGCAGGCCCGGTCGCGCACATTCCACGCATTCTCGCGACCGTGCTTCGCGCGCCGGATCATGCGCGACAGGCGCCACAAGGCGACGAACTCGATCGGCCCGAGCAAAGTCCGCCCGAGCCTGGGGCAGTGGCTGGCACCCCGATCATTCTCGCCGCGCACGATGGCCGCTTCGTGAGCGTCGGCAGCACCCAGCCGCAGGATAGCCGCATCCAGCTGATCATCCCGACCCGCGATGCGGCGGCAATGCTCGACGCGGCATGCTCGAGCCTATTGTCGAAAGCGACGGCAGCCGGACGCATCGACCTGACCATCATCGACAATCACAGCGAGCAAAGCGAAACCGCACAGCTGCTCACGCGGCTCGCCGAACGGCCCAATGTGACGGTGCTGCCGCTCGACGAGCCGTTCAACTGGTCGCGCGCCAATAATATCGGCTTGCGGGCCTCCAGCGCCGGGATGGTCGTCTTCGCGAATAACGACGTCGAAATGCTGACGCAGGGCTGGGATGACCTGCTGTCGGGCTATCTGGCCCGCACCGATATCGGCGCCGTGGGCGCTCGTCTGCTCTACCCGGACGAGAGCGTGCAGCACGGCGGAATGCTGCTGGGCCTCGGCGATGGGTTGCCCATTCACGACGGCATCGGCGTCGCCCGCGATGTTACGGGCCCGCAGGAACGCTACGTCCTGACGCACAGCACGGCCGCCGTCACCGGCGCCTTTCTGGCCGCGCGGCGAGACACGGTCGAACGGATCGGCGGCTTTGACGAGGTCGGGCTGGCGATGGCCTATAATGACATCGATTTCTGCCTGAACATGCGGTCGATCGGCTTGAAGATTCTTTATGCGCCAGCGATCGAGCTGATCCACCATGAATCGAAAACGCGCGGCCACAATGATACCGGCGTCAAGATCGCCTGGGATCTTGGCGAACTGCGCACATTATATCAGCGTTGGGGTGAGAGCATGCTGATCGATCCGGGCTATAATCCGCACTGGTCAGCCGATCGCGCCCATGACGGCTTTCGCAGTCCGACATTGACGCAAATCTTGCAGCACATAGAAATTTCGGTTCAGCCCAACCCGTGGCATGCGTCGCGGGTGACAGCAGCGCCGGTCGATTTTGTCAGGTAACAGGAAGCCTATGCCCTTGTCAGTATCGCCCCACACCCTGTGCATCAGGGCACTGACGTTCGGCGAACTGTTGCTGATCGCCCTCGACGGCTCGGTTGGGGCCGATGTTGATGCGCTGCTGGTCAAGCAGGGCCGGCAAATACGGGCAAAGCTGGGTGTCGATGAACTCTCCGCAAAAATCTGGACCAATATTACAGACAGCTCCGACCGGGGCGCTGAAGCGAACGCGCTCCAGCATAAACTGGCGAAAGCCCTGTTCACGGATGCAACCAGCCATGTGCTGATCATTCCTGCGATGGCCGATGGCCAGCCCCTGAGCATCGCGCGCACAAGCGGCGGCTCTAGATCGGGCAATGCTCTGCCCTTCGTGCCGCGTACGGTACGAAGGATCGTCGGAGCGCCGATAGGCAATATCATATCGCAGTTCGCGCTTCGTGATTTGCCGGCCGATGTGCCGCCGATACCCTGCGTCGGGGGCCATATGCTGGATCATGCCGGCTCATACCAAACCGATCGTTTTGCATGTCATGACTACAGGCTGCCCGCAGAACTCTACGATGGTGAAAGCCGCGCGTTGACGCTGGCGCCAGACGCGGCTGCGGAAGCAGAGCACGTCGCTTTCGTCATTGATCAATGGCGGTGCGCGCCGTCGCATGTCCGAAGCGCCATCGAAGGACCACTGGGTTTCAGAAGCTGGCCCGCCGTATTCCCCGATCACGAGATTCTGCGCGTCGCATCCTTCGTGGCTAATCCCGATCGCCACAGCCATCCGGCGGATCCGGCGTTGCTGACTGCCTGGCAGCGCGGCGCCGGCGGCGCAGAGCCCGCTTCGATATATCTTTTCGTTTTCGACCTGACCCTGCCGGGCGCGCTGGCGACACCCGCCGCCGCTCAGTTGAAAGCACTTCATTCCGGTAAGGTCGAGGCGACAATTCTATTACCCACCACCGAAGCTTCGGCTTTCGGGGCCGAGACGAACCGCGCAACGGCCGCATCTCAATTCGTCGACGTCATCGCAATCGTCGATCTTGCGGAACGCCTGTATAATCTGCCCGCCGGCGCCGCGATCGTGATGCTCGCCGGCGGATGCTTCCTCACACCCGCTGCGCTCGATGAACTCAATGCGGTGATGGCCGGCACCTCGACCGGTACCGCCGCTGCCATACTGCATGCCGCCACCGCAGGCCCATTTGCTCTCGATGTCGCCGAAAGCGAAGAAGCCGCGCTGGACCTGTCACAGGGCGCCGCTGTATTTTCACGACATGCTGCGCTTCGGCAGATCGCCCTGTTCTTCAGGGCGTATGAAGGCGCCAATATCCCGCTCGCCAGACTGGCCAACCCGCAATCGAAAATTCTGGCCAGGCGGCCGCCGGTCGTCGTCGGGAAGCAGAATGGATATAGCTTCCGCTGCATCGTCGATGCCCAATCGAGGGCGACCGATGAGTATCTGCTCGACGTTCTTGGGCATTTCAGCAAAGTCGCGATCGCGACGACCGTGATCGCTCCACCGAATTTTGCCGCTGAAATTGCCGCCAGACCCGAACTGGCCGCTATCGAGGTGCTGATCTCCCTTTCCGGCGACGTGGTTCCCGAACAAACCGCATCGCTGCTTCCCGAGCGCGAGAACGCCACAATCTACGTCGCAGCAGACGCATTGTCGCTCGCTGCGGGAGATTTCGATCAGTGCCTCGATCTTCTGGAATTTTCGGTCCGCCACACCACCATCTCGTCGCGATGCCGCCTCTCCCGCCGCCGTGGCGATGCGGGCCGCCCGCTCAATGACGCGTTGGAAGCCGCCTATGACTTCAAATGCGTCAAGGCATTCTAAGCGGCCGACCAGTAGGCGGTCGCATGGCTTGCCTTCAGATCGGCCTGACGGCTCTTTCCTTCGCTCTTGCGAGGGCCTTTGAGGTGATCCAAATATCCCCCCAAAGAACAATTTATGAATACGTGATCATATTCCATGACTTCAAATGATATATTATAATTTATATCGTTGTTAAATTTCTCATAAACATATCGCAATATGTCGAATATGTAGCTGTCGTGCCATTCCTTCATAGAAAAAATAGCACCCGTCCTGAACAGATCAGCAAAATCCTGAACAAATTTCCTGCAATCAGGATGTTGCTTATTATAGCTGACATATCCACATTCAGTATATTTCTCGCTTCTTCCCAGATAATTCAAAAGGCAATAGGGTGGGATTATCGACGATATGAATTCTACGCCGATATCTTGAAACGCTATCGTATCCGCATCCACCCAAGTCACTACATCCTCGGTTGAATTGATGACGCAATGCTCAACTGAAAATACCTTGAACGAAAACTTCGATGCATTCCAAATAATATGTGGGCTATGTGCCTGATCGTGTGTATCGGATACGATCGCCTTTCCTTTACTGAAACCAAGATTTTTGATATATGTCTGAAAATCATCCAGACCGTAACAGTCTGATATTTTTCTGTACGTAACTCTTTCATGTTTTATCGTCGGACTGAAATCGATGTACATGTAGAGATGAGCATCCACCGGATAATGGTCTATGAACGATTTGACGAACTTTTCTCCATACTCTTTCCACCCATCATGAGAGCATGTGCTGACAAATGCATAGCTTCGGTTCATGGATCAGATACTCACCCCGAAAAAGACCACATAACATGACGATGGGCCGGTATCCGCGGCCATCTCTTCAACCGTCCCCGATGGCATGCCCGATCGAAACGATTGGTTGACAAGCCACCCTAGACCCCATCAGCGTGCGACACCATATCTCAGGAGAGCCGAGTGGCCTACCCAGTTACGCCGACAGAGTTTGAAGACAACCTCTACCAACCTGAATGGTTTGCAACCGATTTCATGCATACGCAGGACGGGGTAAAGGAATTTCCAAAACATCATTGCAAGATGACTTACCTCAAGTCGCTTTCTTACGTTAAGACTTTTAATAATGCAGTAGACATCGGGTGCCGTGACGGCGAATATTCCCGCTATCTTCAGGACAAATTCTCGCACATATTTGCTTTCGATGCGCGCAAGCGGCGTTTCTTCCCATATAATGTCGACATGAAGAAGGTCACGCATTTCACCTGCGGCCTCGGCGACGTACGCGAAACGATCGATATGTTTGGCGGGACTCATAATCGTACCAACGGCAAGCATCACAAGGTCGAATGCTATCCGCTCGACGCCTTCGGCATCACCGATGTCTCCTACATCAAGATCGACGTCGAGGGGTTCGAGAAGAAGGTATTGATGGGCGCGGAACAGACGATTTTGCGCGAGAAGCCGTTGATCGTCATCGAGCAGAATGATGTCATGCTCGAAGGCGAGGCGGATCATTTCTCTGCGAAAAAATGGCTCGAGGCGCGCGGCTATCGCCATGTCGACACCTGCGATCGCGGCTGGGATTACATCATGATGGCGGAAGGCTGACGCCAACACGCGCGTCGTTGCAATCATTGGAGGATCGATTTTGGGATTGTCAGCGTGGCGGCGCGCTCTGCGAAAGTCGACCAATCACCCCCAGCTATCTGCGCGAGATCGTGGCGATCGGGCACGCGATCTGCGCCATTGGGCCGATGCCGCCAGCCATTATCGGGAGCATGTACAACGCAATCCGGGTGATTTCGCCATCTGGGTTCAGCTTGGCCATTGCCTGAAAGAAGCAGGGCATAAGGGCGATGCGCTGAAAGCCTATAATTCGGCGCTGGCGATCAACGGGCAGGATGAGGACCTGCTGCTGCATCTGCGCGCGCTCAGCGATCAGATCGCGCAGGCAGCCTCGAAGGCCAAGGCCGCCGCTTCGGCCCGGCGCTATCCGGATATCCAACAAAGCAGCACGGATATGCTCGCGCGCTATCTGCATCTCGACGCATCGCCGCGTGGGATCGCCGAATCCGTGGCTCTGCGTCTGCCGCCTGGAGACAAGGTCAACCTCGCTGGCCTGGCGCCCGTAGAAACGGCCTTGTTGAACAATCTGATCGCTTCGTGTGCAGCGCGGCGGCGGGCCCTCGATATCAATGCGCATGTCGGCGCACGGTCGCTTTTGCTCGCGCAGCGTTTTGTAAGCGTCGAAGCCTTTGAACCGCATGGCCCCTCTCATAGCTGCCTGATGGAGAATGTCCGCTCGACCCGCGTCACCAAGAGACGGGTCGGCGTGCATGCGAAGATGGGAACCGGTTTCACGCCCACCGCGAATGGCGAGGATAGCGCGAACACTCATGTCCATCTGGAGAAGCTCAAGAACACGACCCGCGTCCCGCTGGTGGCCATCGATGATTTCGGCTGGTCCGACGTCGATCTGATCGTGATATCCCGCTCGGCCGACTGGATAGAGGTCATCGCCGGCGCCTGGGAGACAATCCAGCGGTCGCTGCCCGTGATCGCGGTAAGGCAGCGCGACAGGAATCAACCGGTTCCGGAGATCATGGACAAGTTCGGAAAGCTGTTCGACGCAGGCTACCGGGTCGAGGAAATCGATGCCACAGGCTTTGTAATGCGTTTTCGCGACGCGGCCATGTCGATGGCAGAGCCAGCGCAGGCGGCATTGATTTCGGGCGATCTGCTGAGGGATCATCATCTGGTGCTCTCGACGGCGGATGTCGAGCAACTGCCTTCGACGTCGGCCGGGCACGCCCTGATCGGCGATACGTTCTTACCGACCACCTCGGGCGTTCTCGGCATGACATCGGGCATCGTGCGGCTTCATGATCTCGCGATCAAACCGCCCTTCAGCATCGCGGGCCATGTCACAGCAACCTTGCCCAATGGCCGAAGCGCAAATCTCGATACTGTGGTCGAACAGGAGCTCGCTATCCTGTCGGACGCTGTCGAGCTGACCTTGTCGGCATCTGGTGGCCGGGTCTCGATACCCCCCTCGCTTGCCGCGATCACGAGCCACCTGTCGATTAAGCTGACAGGACATGACGACATCACCACGCCGATTTTCGATCGGAAGATCTCGCAACTGCGGATGATTGATGCGATCGATTTCACCTGGCCGCTGAACAGCGTAAAGCCCGGTGCCTATCCCGTGACGCTGCAGCTGTATCGCGACGGTGAGGTCATCTGCCAGATCGACCGCGAGTTCGATTTTTCGCAAAACCATATCCATCGCGATATCGTCAATTGCTACCTGAACCATGGCGGCGGCGGAAACGACGCCATTGCGGCGCTAGCGAGCAGCCTGAAATGCCGGAGTTTCTACGCCGAGGATGGCCACAAGCCCGGCGCTTCGGTGGTGTGGGGCGTGCTGCGCGGCAGCAAGGATGTCATCGATACCGCCATCGCCCGCGGCGACATCTTCTATTATGTCGATCACGCCTATTTCGCGCGCGGGCATAAGAGCCATTATCGCATGACCCGCAATCGCTTCGACGCCGGCGCTGTCAGGCAATGCCCGAACGACCGGCTGGCCGAACTAAACGTCGATCTCCATCCGTGGAACGAAGGCGGTCGTTCGATCATCGTCTGCCCACCCACCGATTACTTCATGCATGCCCATGATTGCCACAGCTGGCTCGACGATACGCTGGCCGAGCTGCGCAAACATACCGACCGGCCCATCGTCATCCGCGAGAAGAAGGGGTCGGCGCCGCTGGAACCGCTGGCAGAGGCGCTTGCGGATGCCCATGCCCTGGTGACCCATTCGTCGAACGTCGCGGTCGAGGCGGCCGTGCTCGGCACGCCTGTCTTCGTGTCGGATGCCAGCGCGGCTCGGCCGGTCGGCCTGTCCGATCTGAGCCTGATCGAGACCCCGGCGCATCCGCCACGCAAGCCATGGCTCGCACATCTCGCCTACTCGCAATTCTCGTTCGAGGAGATGCAGTCCGGTAAGGTCTGGAGGCTGCTCGAAGAGTTTGAACAGCGGTCCTTCGTGGCGTGACAACGAAGCGGGACAATCCCGGCATTGGGGGAAGCGGCTTTTGATACCGTATCGCTCCACCCTGATTACCGGTGGGGCGGGCTTCATCGGTTCCCATGTAGCGCGCGCACTGCGTTCGACGAGCGAGCACATCACGGTGTTCGACAGCCTGCACCCCCAGGTCCACGGCGAACATGCGGCGGCGCCCGCAAGCGACGCCGGCTATGACTTCGTGCGCGGCGATATTCGGGATCGTGCCGCCATCTCCGCATGCGTCGACGCATGCCGGCCCGATCTCGTCATCCATCTCGCCGCCGAGACCGGCACCGGCCAGTCCTTCGATAAAGTCGGCCAATACTGCGAGGTCAACGTCCAAGGCACCGCCCATCTGGCAGACGCGGTCCGGAGATCGATCGGCGACGGCCGTTGCAGGATTATCCTGGCGTCGTCGCGCGCGATCTATGGCGAAGGGGCCTATCGCGACGGCCAGGGCTGTCTCGTCGTCCCGCCGCCCCGGCCGGCCGATGCGATGGCAGCCGGGCGTTTCGCTCTATCCGATGCTGCCGGCCATCCGCTTGCGCCAATCGCGACGCCGGAGGACGTGTCGCCAAATCCCGCCTCGATCTACGCATCGACCAAGCTCATGCAGGAATATATCCTGACGCAGGCGCTCGAGGGCACCCGGGCCGACGTGGCCATATTGCGTCTGCAGAACGTCTATGGACCGGGGCAGAGCCTGCACAACGCCTACACCGGCATACTCTCGATTTTCAGCCATCGGATATGCGACGGCACGTTGCCGCTCGATATCTACGAGGACGGTGAGATCGTGCGCGACTTCGTCTACATTGACGATGTCGTTCGCGCCTTCATGCTGGCGGCCGATATCGAAAACGTGCCGAACGCCCCCATAAATATCGGCACGTCCGGCCGGGTGACGATTCTCGATGCAGCGCGACTGCTATTGGCCGAGTTCGGCCAGAGCCCGGATGCCTATCGGATATCTGGACGATATCGCGTCGGCGATGTGCGTCATGCCCGCGCCGACATTACCCGCGCTAAAACACTACTCGGCTGGGCGCCGGATATCGACATTGGCGCTGGCATTGCGAAGCTGGCCGCATGGGTCAGGACGGCAAGCCCGCGCGGTTTCGATCGAGATCAGCGATGATGCCGAGAACACCGCGAACATGGCTATCCCATGTTGGCAGTTCGACACTCGGCAGACGCGCCAGTTGCGCTTCGCGGGCTTTCGAATCGGTACGCGCATAGTCGCGGATCGCTGCCATCCAGGCCATGCCATCGAGGGGGTCGATATAGTCCGGAATCTCGCCCCCCACTTCCCTCAATGCCGGCAGGTCGCTGCATATGACCGGCGTTCCCGCGGCCAGCGCCTCGGCCACGGGCATGCCAAACCCTTCGGCGAAGGAAGGGAGGAGCAGCGCGCGGGCGTTGCAGATGAGTGACGCCAGTTCGTCGTCGGATGAATTGCCGAGTTCGCGGACATGGCCTTTGATGCTGGTCGTCCGTTCCAGCATGTCGATCACATGCTCATTCTCCCATCCGCGACGCCCCGCAACGATCAGGTTCGGTGTCCCGTCCGCGCCATGAAGTTCGATCATGCGCCGCCAGATGTTGAGCAGCAGGATATGGTTCTTGCGCGGTTCGATCGTGCCTAGAATCAGGAAATAGGGCGGCGCGGCGGATCGTGCAGCAGGCGTCAGGTCGTCGGTGCCGAGGAGGACCGGGAACACCGGCGGCTTATGCAGTTGATCGGCCAGGAAGCGGCGCATCGATTCGGCGGTCGCGACACTGTTGGCCAACAGTGCGCGGGCGTGCTTTGCCAGGGTCGCCATGCGCACGGCATGCTTTGCCGCTCCCCCGGGCCTCGCATATTCGGGGAATTCGATCGGGATGAGATCGTGGACGAGGCAGATAAATTCCGCCTGCTCGCGGCGCAGCTTCGCTTCCACCACAGCGTCACGATCCAGATGGTTAGGCGATGCCTGCACATAATAGCGCCGCGCGGTGCGGCGCGGGACGCGGCGCGGCAGCAGGCGGATGAGCGTTCGTGTGGCGAGCAGGTAGCGCTTCCAACGCGGAAGCAAGGTATGGCTCGTCCACCGTGCTTCGGTCTCATCGAGAAAGCGCCGCACCGATTGCCGGGGCAACCGGCCATAAGCGCCGCTGGGATGCACCGCCGCAAACGCCAGCCGATCGAGCAGCAACCGCTCAAGCTGCCGGGCATAGGCCATCTCGACACGATCTACGCCACTCGGCGTGCTGTGGAGGCAGCGCGACAGCAGGCGAGAGAGATCGAGGATGATCTCGACCTCGCCCGCGTTCACGCTTGCCAGAAGGGCTTCAATATCGTCCATCTACCGCCCATTGCATGAGATGCGTCTCTATCGATCTATGCGGAGCTTGCCAACGGACAGCGGGCGTTGGCGGTATCCTGGAGGAAGCATTTGAGTTTGTCAGCATGGCCGCGCCTTTTGCGACGGTGGTTCAGGTCGGCGCGGGACCGTGGCGACCTTGCGCGTGATCGGCAGCGATGGACCGATGCCGCGCGCCACTATCGGACGCACCTGCACCGCCATCCGCAGGACTTCGCGATCTGGGTGCAGCTCGGCCACAGCCTGAAAGAAGCGGGGCGCATCGGCGAAGCGATCGACGCTTATCGGGCGGGGCTGGCGATCGATGGGGATGACGCCGATCTGCTACTCCATCTGCGGCATCTCTACCAGGATCATCCCCCGCAGCGAATTGGGCAAGGGCCCGCGATCATATTTCTGTTCAACCTGCTGCAGGATGTCGGGGTAGCCCGGCCGCTGGTCTATCTGGCGGCGGAGGAGTTCGTTGCGGAGATATGCCTGCTGGTGTCGGGCGAATTTCTGGAGCGCGATACCACGGGCCTGTGGATCGGTGAGCTCGAACGCATGTGCCGTGACACCGGTGCAACGCTGACCATACAGCCCACGCCGGAACGAGCTTGCGGATGTTTGCAAGGCAGGAGTGGCGTGCTGATCGCAGCGAGCGAATCCAATCTGGAGCCGCACCGCTATACCCATGCGCTGTTCCGCTCGGCGCCGGCGGGCTTCACCAGAATCACTCTGCAGCACGGGTTCGAGTGCGTTGGCTTCCTGCACAACCGCGACCAGAGTGCAGCCTATGGTGACCACGTCTTCTTTGCGGCGGATGTTCTGTGCGGCTGGGCGGAGGCAGAGGCGCTCACTGCAATGTCGGCGACGGAGCGAGCGAAGCTCCGTGTCACCGGACCGACGCTAGCTTTGCACGAGCGCGCCGGTAGAGCAGGCGGGAATGGCGGACTGGTCTGCGAGAACCTACATTCGGTCCGGTTCGGCGCGGCGAATGGGCGGCGCGACGCGTTCATGGAGGATGTGGCTGCCGTGAGCGCGATTCTGGCGGAGCGCGGCGAGGCGCTCACGCTGCGAGCGCATCCGGGCGGGCGCTACTTCGCCGAGCATGGCCTTGCGCCGCCGCGGGGCGCGCGCACCGAGAATCGGCCGCTGTACAAGGTCGATCTGGCCGGATTCGACTACGGCATATCGGCGCCCTCCACGGTGCTGCTGGACATGATGCTGGCGGGCCTCCCGGTGGCGGTGTGGAACGATCCCGAATCTCCGATCGATGTTAGCCACTATGTCGGGCTGCATCAGGTCGCCGGTGCCGACGAGTGGCTCGCTTTCCAACAGGCTGTACTGCAAGACCCCGATGCATTCCTCCGCCAACAGGCCGACTTCCTCGGTCGGACAGGCTTGCTCCTCGATCCGACGACGGTGCGAACGCGTTTTATTAGCGTGCTGACCGAGGCGTGCAACTTGATCACGGCACGCGATCAGTAGCTCCCCACGGCCTCGGTTCGCGTTGGAAATCGTTTTGGATTAGAGATAGCGAGCGGGCTCCCGATTAACGATCACGCGTGCCATTCGCTAAATAGCTGAGCACCCCAGCTGGAAGTTCGAGCGCCGCTCCAACGTCATTCGGCATGAAGTGGTCCACCCGATGATAGCCATTTTCCTTGAATGTCCGTGCCTGAACGCCCTTGAGATATTTGTGGCTGATGCCGAATTTCGCTTCGATCGGCTTCCCATTGGACCAATGGTCAGGAATTGTTTTCCCTTTGGATGGGTAAAAATATTTCGCCACATCTTTATCAATGGGCTCACGCCGCAGCCAGGTCCGACGCTCCGACATCCATTCACCCAGATTGCCCTTAGCGCGCACAGGCAATCTCTGCGTAACCTTCGCGCCCACGATGCCCACTGGAGCCGCCAGCAAATTGCCGGTAGCAGCTGCATCGGCTGCCCGCTCTACGACCGCTCTGGCATCGTGCAAACGTCCGTTGAATGTGTCTTGCGCCACCGACGTCGCTGCGCCCGTCGCGCTGCCGATCAACCCAGGCCGACCCCGCATCGCCGCTGCGCCACCCAAGGCGCCACCCACAAAACTGCCCGCATAGTCTGCCGCGGAGCTTGGCCGCCCTCGTGCAATATCTGAGACACCTTGGGCAGCGACACCGACGGCGCCGCCTATCCCCGCCACCACCGCCTGCTCACTTTTGAGCGCGCGAGCCGCTTGGGCCATCCTGGCGACACGAGCAACGCCCAGGATATTCGATCCCGGTAAAGCCACCTGTGCCACGGTCCCAGCGACCTTGCCAACAGTGCGCGCAGTTGGGTGGTTTGCTTCGTCATACCGGTCCTGCGCCTTTTCGGCTGCAAATCGCTTGTTGAACGACGCCCGCAGATCGCGATGACGTGCTGCGTCAACTAACGCGCGAACTGCGGCCGCCGTATAGTCAGCGGCATCGAACGGCAACGAATCGGCGGCGCCTCTGAACCCCGCTTTCGTCGACTCCCACCATGATTGCGGCACGTGCGACGAGCCAGCCATTGAGAGCGGGTTGGAGACATTTCGATTTGGAGAATTCACCGCGCGCGACCGCGCAGGCCGGACATCAGCCATACACACCTCGTTTTGCTATCGACAAAAGTTGCCCGCGAAAAACGCGTAAGCGCGCGAACTAATCGGCGCACAAGGTTATGTACTATATAGCATGCGAAACATCAAGAACAAAAAGTGAACACATGCGTCGGCTTTGCGCATCGCTCGCGGTCAACGGCAAAGAGGCACAACGAAAGCAGATGGTGCGGGCGGTCGGACTCGAACCGACAATCCTTGCGGAACCGGATTTTGAGTCCGGCGCGTCTACCAATTTCACCACGCCCGCAGACGTGCATCGCTATAGCGCCTGCGCCGCGCGGCGCAATATGGTTCAGGGCGCGAAGACGGACGCCAGTATTTCCGCATAGATGTCGGCGAGCGCGTGGAGATCGGGGACGGCGACCGCCTCGTCGAGCTTGTGCATCGTCGCGTTGACCAGGCCGAATTCGACGACCGGGCATATCCGCGACAGGAAGCGCGCGTCAGACGTGCCGCCGGTCGTCGAGAGTTCGGGCACGACACCCGACACCTTCTCGATCGCGGAGGCAACCAGGGTGGAGAGCGCGCCCGGCGCGGTGATGAAGCTTTCGCCCGAGATGACGGCACGCAACTCCGCGCGTGGGGCATGCTCCGCGACGATGGCACGGACCTTTGCAACCAGATCCGCGCCCTTGTGCTCATCGTTGAAACGGATGTTGATCCGGGCGCGGGCGGCGGCGGGAATGATGTTGGTGGCGGCGTTGCCGACATCGATCGTGGTGATCTCGAGGTTCGATGGCTGGAACCACTGATTGCCGTCGTCGAGATGGAGCGAAGACAGCGCGGCGAGCGCAGCGACGAGGCCGGGCACCGGATTGTCGGCCAGATGTGGATAGGCGACATGGCCCTGGGTACCTGGGTTGTCGATCCAGATATTGACCGACCCGCGCCGCCCGATCTTGATCATGTCACCGAGCCGCGCGGACGAGGTCGGCTCGCCGACGAGGCACATGTCGGGGCGGATGCCGCGCTCGTTCATCCAGTCGATCAGCGCGACGGTGCCGAAGGTGGCCGGCCCTTCCTCGTCGCCGGTGATGATAAGGCTGAGCGTGCCGCTATGGTCGGGAACGCGCGCGGCCGCCGCGATGAAGGCGGCGATCGCACCCTTCATATCGACCGCGCCGCGCCCGTAGAGGATATCGCCGCGCAATTCGGGAGCAAACGGATCGCCGTGCCAGCCATCGCCCGGCGGCACGACATCGCTATGGCCGGCGAAGGCGAAGTGCGGCGCGCCGCTACCGCGTGTCGCAAAGAGGTTCTCGATCGGGCCGTCGGGCGCCTCGCCCGCGGCGAAGCGATGAACCGCGAAGCCGATGGCGACCAGCGCGTTCGCAATCACCGCCATCGCGCCGGCATCGGCGGGCGTGACACTTGGGCAGGCGATCAGGCGCTGCGTCAGATCGAGGGGGTCGATTGTGCTCATATGCTGGTGGGACTAGCCTTGGGCGTGGCGGTTGCAAAGAGAGGATGGTACGGATGCCGAAGATCGATCTGGACGCGATACCGCAGACCAACGCGACCGGCTATCCACCCGAACATGCTGCAGCGGTGGCAGGGCGCTGGTATCGCAGGCTTGCTCCGGCAACGGCGCTGACCGATTTCGGGGCGAGCCATGTCGTGCTGAAGCCCGGCGCCACCTCCGCGCACCGGCACTGGCATGAGGGCGAAGATGAACTGGTCGTGATGCTGAGCGGCCAGGCCGTGCTGGTGGACGATGGCGGGCGAACGCCGATGCGGCCCGGCGATATCGCGGCCTTTCCGAAGAGCGATGGGAATGGCCATCATCTGATCAACGAGAGCGAGAGCGACTGCGCCTATATCGCAGTGGGGCGGCCGCCCGTGCAGCCGTGCCATTATCCGGATGTGGATCTGCATTTCGATGGCACCGGATATGCGCGCAAGGATGGGTCGGGGTTTTGAGGGGCGCGTAAGCCGCTCGCTAAACCGTCACCCCGGATGCGGACCGAGATCCACCTGGCGGCTGGCAGCGAGTTCGGTCTCTTGCGTGGTGTGTGCGGGCTGGTGGATCCCGGAACAGGTCCGGGATGACGAAAGAAGGAAGAGTAAGGGGCGCCTGACCGCCAGCCCTTACACCGCCCCTTCCGCCGCGCGCTCGAACTTGTCGATGACCCAATGCTCGCCTGCCGCACCCGCAGCCCACTCCTCGACGAAGGGATGCGCCAAGATCGCGGCGCAATATTCAGACGCCGCCGCCGGGAGTGGTATCGAGTAGGTGCGGAAGCGGGTGACGACGGGGGCGAACATGATGTCGGCCGCGCCGAACGCACCGAACAGATAGAGGCCGTCTTCGCCAAAGCGCGAGCGCGCCTGATCCCAGAGCGAGGTGATACGCTGGACATTTTCCGCGACCTCGGGGAGCAACGGCGCGGGCGGATAGACATGGCGGATGTTCATCGTGTGCTCGTTGCGAAGCGCCTGATAGCCGGCGTGCATTTCGGAGGCCATCGAGCGTGCCAGCGCACGAGCGGCATCGTCGGCGGGCCAGAAACGCTCGCGGCCGACCTTATCCGCCAGATAATCGATGATCGCGAGGCTTTCCCACACCGGGGTATCGCCATCCCACAGGATCGGTACCTTGCCGTTCGACGGCGCGAATTCAGGGGCTGTGCGGCTCGCGTCCCACTCCTCGCCATAGAGCGAGGCGACATGCTCCTCGAAAGGCAACCCTGATTGCTTGAGGGCGAGCCAGCCGCGCATCGACCAGCTGCTGTAAACCTTGTTGCCGATGAAAAGCCTTAGCGTCATGGCTGTCTCCCTGAAGCGATATGAGTTTGCGATAGCTTAGCGACGTTACGGCGCAATCGCGATTGCGCTTATGTGCTGATCAGGTGGATCGCGGGGTCGCGCAACAGGACAGGCATAGCGCCAAGCGACGGCAAGCAGCACGACGAGGCGAAATTGCCGCCGCACCATATGTCGGCTGGTGCGAGGTGCGCAACCTGCGGATGATCGCCAATATCCGCGCGACTTTCGCGACGAGGCCGGGCGCGCGGGTGCTGTCGATCGTGGGAGCGTCGCACAAAGGCTATTTCGAGGCGTATCTCGATATGATGAGCGATGTGCGGCGGGTGGATGCGCAAGCGTTGTTGCGGTAATTCGTAAATCGCGGCATCGCCCGCAGTCTGGACCTGACCGGCGCGGCCCGACAGCGAGGCGCGCCGGAACAGATCATCCTGCGTTATGGATAGATTTTCCTGGAACGGCAGATCCTGGCCGATCGATCAGATGCGCTCAGCCACCGAAGACCGAGCGAGCAACTGCCGCAAGACGATTTGGTAAAATGGCAGCGTCACCGCAGCCGTAAACCGTCAGGC
>Ga0207641_10002152_pt1 | contig 18561 bp, 18 predicted proteins | sample KBSSwiS62_FD_184306 | JGI IMG/M metagenome (GOLD analysis project Ga0207641, IMG submission 184306) | Switchgrass rhizosphere microbial communities from Kellogg Biological Station, Michigan, USA - KBS Switchgrass S6-2 (SPAdes) (version 2) | ecosystem: Host-associated > Plants > Roots >... | reverse complement strand
GGTCGTCACCGCCGCCACCGCGCCCGACGCGGGCGCGCACATGGTGAACCCGCAGCCGCAGGGTGGGGTCGCCCCGGCCGTCGGACTGAGCTTCGTCGCGATCTTCGTGATCGCCGCGGCCAACCTCTCGCTCGCCACCCAGGTCGGCGAGCAGGGCGACTACCTGCGCCTGATGCCCGACGCCCAGCCGGGCAGGCGGGGCCGTTGGCGCGCCGCCGTGGTGATGGGCGGCCCCGGGTTCGCCCTGTTCGCGATGGTCATCTTCTTCGCCTCGACGCTCCTGGTCGGGTACGCGGACACCCAGGCGCCCGCGGACCAGGTCGCGCTGCCCGTCGACCTCTTCACCACGGTCTACCAGCGGCTGACCGGGAACCACACCGCGGCGCTGGTGCTCGCCGGCGTCCTGGTGCTGCTCTCCCAGGTCAAGATCAACATCATGAACACCTACAGCGGCTCGCTGTCGTGGTCGAACTTCTTCTCCCGCATCCTGCACCGCCACCCCGGCCGCGCCGTGTGGGTCGTGTTCCAGGTGGCGTTGTCGCTGGTGCTCATGGAGCTCGACATCTTCGACAACATCGTCACGGTCCTGGGTGTGTACGCGAACGTCGGCATCGCCTGGATCGGCGCGATGGTCGCCGATCTCGTGATCAACAAGCGGATCCTGAAGATCGGCCCGCGACACGTCGAGTTCCGCCGCGCGCATCTGTTCAACGTCAACCCGGTCGGCTTCGGCGCCATGGTGATCGCCGCCGTCGTGTCCCTGGTCGCGTACTTCGGGGTCTTCGGGACGACGCTCGCGGCCCTCGCCCCGTTCGTCTCGCTGGTGCTGGCGCTCGTCGCGGCGCCGGTGCTCGCGCTGGCCACCCGGGGCCGCTTCTACGAGGCCCGGACCAGCGAGTTCCCCGAGGGCGCCACGGAGGCGACGTGCGTGCGCTGCGCGGGCACCTACGAGCTGGTCGACATGGCCACCTGTCCCTTCCACGACGGCGCCATCTGCTCGCTCTGCTGCTCCACCGAGGGCGCCTGCCACGACTCCTGCAAACCGCACGCCTGGCTGCCCGGGCGCACGACGGACCTGGGCATCCCGCGGGCCCGCCCGGCCGTGCCCGCCGCCGCGATCGTGCGCGAGGGCACGTCATGAGCAACGTGGCGGTGATGTGCCCGGCACCCGGGCGCAACGCGGTGTTCCTACCGTCCCGGGTGATGACGTTGCCTTCGCCTCGCCGCGCGCGGCGTGCGCAGGACGTGCGTCGGCTGCGCGACCTGCTCCGCTCGGCCCTGCTCGCGAACCGGTTCTCCGACGGGCCGCTCCCGCCGGAGACCCGCCTGATGTCCGCCTACGGCGCCACCCGGGCCGCGGTACGGGAGGCGCTCGCGATGCTCCGCGCGGAGGGGCTGATCGAGCGGCTGCCGGGCGTGGGGACGCACGTGATGGTCGACCCGCCCCGGACCGAGATGGACGAGGCCCTGGGCGTGCGCCGCGGCGCGATGGACGTCTACGCCACGCCACCGCGCATCCTGGACCGCTCGACCGTCCCGGCGCCGGACACCCTGGCCGCGGCCCTCGGCGTCGAGCCCGGCACCCCGGTGCTGCGGCTGGAGTACGTCGCGATGAACGACGGCCTACCCGCGGGCCTCGCCACCAACTACATGGTGTTCCCGGAGGCCGAACGGCTGCGGGACACGCCCTTCCACGGGCACTGGTACCAGCTGATGGCGGACGCCGGCGTGGTGCTCGGCGTGTCCGAGTTCGTGATCGACTGCGTCGCGGCCGACCCCGAGTCCGCGGCGCTGCTCGGCGTGCCACCGGGTGCGCCGCTGCTGGCGATGGAACAGACCATCGCCGACCCCACGGGCCGGGTGATCGACGTGGCCTTCGTGCGCGTCCGCCCCGACCGCTTCCGGTTCGTCTCCCGGGCGACCGCGTCCCACCTGCTCTGATCCCTCCGATCCCAGGAGCTCCTCGTGACCACGCTCACCGAGGCGGCGGCCGCCCTGCGCGCCGGCGCCACCACCAGCCGCGCCCTCACCGAGGCCGCGATCGCCACCGCCGACCGGCTCGACGCCCGCACCGGCACCTATCTCACCCGGTTCGACGAAGGCGCGCTCGCCGCCGCCGACCGCGCGGACGGGGAGCTCGCGAGCGGGCGGGACCGCGGCCCGCTGCACGGGATCCCGTTCGGCGTCAAGGACATCATCGCGACCGCCGACGGCCCGACGACCGCGCAGTCCCTCGTCCTGGACCGCACGTGGGCGGAGGGGAGGGACGCTCCGGTCGTCGCGCGGCTGAAGGCGGCGGGCGCGGTGATCACCGGCAAGGTGACCACGATGGAGTTCGCGGTCGGGATGCCGGACGTCGAGAAGCCGTTCCCCGTGCCACGCAACCCCTGGGACCTCGCCACCTGGCCCGGCGGCTCCAGCTCGGGCACCGGATCGGGGGTCGCGGCGGGCATGTTCCTGGCGGGGCTGGGCACCGACACCGCGGGCTCGATCCGCATCCCGGCGGCGTTCTGCGGGATCACCGGCCTGATGCCGACGTTCGGCCGGGTGCCGAAGTCCGGCTGCGTGCCGCTGGGGTACTCGCTGGACCACATCGGACCGATGGCCCGCTCCGCGGCGGACTGCGCCGCGGTGCTGGAGGTGATCGCCGGGCCGCACGCCAGCGACCCGGACTGCGTCGACGCGCCCTTCGCCGCGCCGGAGCTCGGCGGCGACCTGAGCGGCCTTCGGGTCGGGGTGGTCCACGCCGGACACTTCCCCGAGGGCTCCGACCCGGCGGCGCTGCCCGCGTTCGACGCCGCCACGGCGCAGCTGGCGGCCATGGGCGCCACACTCCTGGAGGTGGAGCTGCCCTTCCTCGCCGAGATGGTCACGGCGGACATGCTCACGCTGGCCTGCGAGGCGCTGGCCTACCACCGCACCGACGTGCCGACCCGGTGGCCGGACTTCTTCGCGGCGACCCGCGCGATCCTCGCCCAGGGCGCCCTGGTGTCCGGTGCGGACTACGTGCAGGCGCAGCGGATGCGCCGGGCCGCGCAGCTCGCGCTCGGCAGGCTGCTCACCGAGGTCGACGTGATCGCCTGCCCCACCGCGACCATCGGAGCCCCGGCGCTGCAGGGCTTCCTCGACGGCTCGGCGTCCGTCATGGATGTGTTCGGCTTCATCCACACCCCCTACTGGGACTCGGTCGGGAACCCCGTGCTGGCGCTGCCGATGGGGGAGACGGCCGCTGGGCTCCCGCTGTCGCTGCAGCTCGCCGGTCGCCCCTTCGAGGAGGCGGTCGTGCTGCGCGCCGGGGCCGCCCTGCAGTCCATGACCGACCACCATCTGCGGGTCCCGCCGCTGGTGACCGAGCCCGCCGCCGCGGCCTGAGGGAGACGACCATGATCGAGACGGTCCGCACACTGTTGGCGCAGAACGGGATCCCGGCCACGGAGGCGGAGATCGCCGCCCTCGCGGCGGGCTACCCCGCCCTGCGCGCGAGCGTGGACGCCCTCTACGCCCCCACCGAGGTCCGCTACCTCGATCCCGCCCTCCGCTTCCGTGCCGACGCGGTGGGCCCCGCGACCGACTGGTTCTAGAGCAGCCCCCGCACCGCCTCGATGTCGTCCGCCTCGGCGGGGGTCTTGTCGGGGCGGTAGCGGAGGACCCGGGCGAAGCGCAGGGCGACACCACCGGGGTAGCGGACCGAGCGCTGCGCCCCGTCCAGGGCGATCTCGACGACGAGCTCGGGGCGCATCTGCACCACGTGCCCGTCGTCGTGGGTGGCGAGGCCGGGGAACTCCTTCGTCTGCCAGGCCAGCAGCTCGTCCGTCATGCCCTTGAAGGTCTTGCCGACCATGATCGGCGGACCGCCGTCGGGATCGCGGGCGGCGAGGTGGATGTTGGAGAGCGAGCCGGTCCGGCGGCCGTAGCCCCACTCCGCGCCGATCACCATCAGGTCCAGGGTGTGCACGGGCTTGACCTTCTGCCAGGCCTTGCCGCGCCGCCCTGCCGCGTAGGGCGCCGCCAGGTCCTTCACGACGACACCCTCGTGCCCGGCCGACAACGCCCCGTCCAGCACCTCGGCGGCCTGCTCGGGGGAGGGGCGGCGCACGCCGGGCATGGTGAGCTCCGGCGGCAGCAGGCCGGCGAGGGCGTCGAGACGCTCGGCCAGCGGTGCGTCGAGGAGATCGCGCCCGTCCAGGTGCAGGAGGTCGAAGAAGAACGGCGACAGGAGGACCGCCTCGGATCCGTCGGACCCGAAGCGGGACATGGTGTCCTGGAACTTGCGAGGGCGACCGTCGTCCTCCAGGGCGAGGGTCTCCCCGTCCAGCACGGCGTGGGTGCAGGGCAGCGCCCGGACGTGCGCCACCAGCTCCGGGACCGCGCCCGTGATCTCACGCAGGGTGCGGGTCCACACCCGCACCGACGCTCCGTCCCGGTGCACCTGGATCCGGGCGCCGTCCAGCTTGTACTCGACGGTGACCTCGGCGCCGAGCGACTCGAGCGCCGCGTCCAGCGAGGCGCCCGGGGAGGCGAGCATCGGCCGCACCGGACGCCCGACCGCCAGCCGCACGGCCTCCAGCGCCTCGGTGCCGCCTGAGAGCGCGAGCGCCGCGGTCTCCGGCAGCGAGCCGGAGAGCATGAAGGCCCGCCGGACGGTCGCGGCGGGACCGCGGACGCCTCCGCGATCGCCTCCAGCATCACGCCCTCGAGTGCCCCCTGCCGCAGCTCACCGCCCAGCAGTCGCACCAGGAACCGCTGCTCCTCCGCCGTGGCCCGCCCGAGCAGTGCCCCCAGCAGCTCGGTGCGCCTGGACGCGGAACCCGGGCCCGCGAGCCCCGCGAGCTCGGTGAACGCCGCGTCGACCTCCGCGACCGAGAGCGCGGGCTCCGGCGCCGGGGCGCCGGCGGCCGCGGAGAGCGTGCGCCATCCGGTCCCGACGCGCCCCTGCCGCGGCTCCCCGGACAACCACGCCGTGACGGCCTCGACCACCCCGGGGCCGGCCGGGGAACCGTCGGGGACGGTCGCGACCCGCCCCGCCGCGGTCCGCAGCGCCGCGGCCAGCGCCGCGGACTTCGCCTTCCGCGAGCGGGTGGCGCCGACCGCCGCCGAGGTCTCCACCACCGCTAACAGCTTCACGACGGCATCAGAGCACACCCCGCCGACACTCTCAGCCCATCGTCTTCTGGCCGTCGATCGTCTCGCGGATGATGTCGGCGTGCCCCGCGTGCTGCGCGGTCTCGGCGATCAGGTGGGTCAGCACCCGCCGCGCGGACCAGTGCGTGTCGGTGAACCACGGCGCCTCGGGGAGCTGCTGGGCGACGTCCAAGGTGGGGAGCGCCCGCACGACCTCCTCGGTCCGGGCGGCGGCCGCCGAGTAGTCGGCGAGCAGCTCGTCGAGGGTGTCGTCGGCCTCCATCCGGAACGTGGCGGCGTGCTCGACGAAGCTCTCCGGGGTGAAGCTCATCGCGGAGGCGCCCTCCACGATGAACCGCGTCCAGTCCCGCTGGCTCGCGGTGACGTGCTTGACCAGACCGCCCAGGCTCAACGCGCTCACCGTCGGGGTCAGCCGGGCCTGGTCGTCGGTCAGGTTCCGCACCGTGAAGCGGAAGAGGAACTGGTGCTTCGCCAGGGTCGCGAGCAGGTCGGTGGTCTCGTCGACGGTGGTCGTGGTGGCCATCTGGTCCTCCGGGGAAGTCGTTCGTGCTGGTGAGGACGACGATAGGTGTCACTCCGGCCAGTTTCTGTCCGCAATCGAAAATGAATGCCGGGGCTCACCCTTGAGGACGGAAACCGGCCGCAATCCCGCGATACTCGACGCCATGGCCTCCACCAGCTCGCGCACCCTGCGGCTGCTCTCGTTGCTGCAGACCCACCGGTACTGGCCAGGCCAGGAGCTCGCGGACCGGCTGGAGATCTCGCCGCGCACGCTGCGCCGGGACATCGACCGGCTCCGCGAGCTCGGCTATCCCGTGGACGCCCACCGAGGGGTGGACGGCGGCTACCAGCTCGCCGCGGGGGCCGCGCTGCCCCCGCTGGTGGTGGACGACGAGGAGGCGGTCGCGCTCGCCGTCGGGATGCAGGCGGCGGCGCAGGGGGCCGTGGCCGGGATCGAGGAGCCCGCGCTGCGCGCCCTGACGAAGGTCGTGCAGGTCATGCCGCCCCGGCTGCGCAAGCGGGTGGACGCGCTCCGTGGCGTGACCGTGCCGACCTCCTGGGGCGGGCCCAGGCAGGACCCGCTCGACCCGGAGGCGATGATCGTCATCGCGCAGGCGTGCCGGGACGACGAGCGGCTGGAGTTCGACTACACCGCCCGCGGAGCCGAGGTCTCCCAGCGCCTGGTCGAGCCGCACCGGTTGGTGCCCCTGGGTCGTCGCTGGTACCTCGTGGCCTACGACCTGCACCGACACGACTGGCGGAGCTTCCGGTTGGACCGGCTCACGGCGCCCCGCCGCACCGGTGCCCGCTTCCGCCCACGCGAGCTGCCGACGGCGGGCGCGGCGGACTTCGTCAAGCGCGGCATCCGCGACCGGCCCGCGACCTACCAGGTCGAGGTCGTGATCGAGGCGGGCGTCGAGCGGCTCGACCAGCTCGGCCGGTGGGCGGCCCTGGAACCGCTCGGCCCGGAGCGCACCCTGCTGCGGATGCAGACCGACGAGCTGGAGTGGCCCGCGTTCTCCCTCGGCATCTGCGGGGCCGAGTTCGAGGTCCGCTCACCCCCGGAGCTCGCCGACACGCTCCGGGAGTGGGCCGGGCGGTTCAGCCGGTCCTCCGCGCCCAGACCCTCGGCCTCGTCCGAACCCCGGTGATCATGGGCTGATCGGGGCTAGTGGATCTTCGCGGGCCCCGATCAGCCCATGATCACGGGGTTCTAGCGGCCGCCCCGGGCCATGCGCAGGACGTCCAGGGCCTGGTCCAGCTGCTCGAGGGTGAGCGCGCCGTTCTCGACGTGGCCGCGCTCGAGCACGACCTCGCGGATCGTGCGGCGCTCCTTGAGGGACTGTTTGGCGATGCTCGCCGCCTCCTCGTAGCCGAGGTAGGAGTTCAGCGGCGTGACGATGGACGGGCTCGACTCGGCGTACTCGCGGGTGCGGTCCAGGTCCGCCTCGGCCCCCGCGATCACCTTGTCCGCCAACAGCCGCGCCACGTTGGCGAGCAGCCGCGCGGACTCCAGGACGTTCCGTGCCATGACCGGCATCATGACGTTGAGCTCGAGGTTGCCCTGCGTGCCGGAGAAGGCGACGGTCGCGTCGTTGCCGATCACCTGCGCCGCGACCATCATCGTGGCCTCGCAGATCACCGGGTTCACCTTGCCCGGCATGATCGACGAGCCGGGCTGCAGGTCCGGCAGGCGGACCTCGGCCAGGCCGGTGCGCGGCCCGGAGGAGAGCCACCGCAGGTCGTTCGCGATCTTGTACAGCGACACCGCGACGGTGCGCAGCGCACCCGAGGCCTCCACCAGCCCGTCCCGCGAGCTCTGGGCCTCGATGTGGTCCGGCGCCTCGATCAGCGAGTCCAGCCCCGTCGCGGTCCGCAGCTCCTCGACGACGCCGGCGGCGAACCCCGCGGGCGCGTTCAGCCCGGTCCCGACCGCGGTGCCGCCGATCGGCAGCTGGCCGAGCCGGGGCAGCACGTCTCGCACCCGCGCGATCCCGTACTCGGTCTGCGTCGCCCAGCCGCCCGCCTCCTGGCCCAGGGTGATCGGCACCGCGTCCATGAGGTGGGTGCGGCCCGCCTTGACGACCTTGGCCCACTCGGCCGCGCGCGTGCGCAGGGTCCGCGCGAGGTGCTCCAGGGCGGGGACCACGTCCGTGGCCAGGGCCTCGGTCGCGGCGACGTGGATCGTCGTCGGGAAGACGTCGTTGGAGGACTGTGAGGCGTTGACGTGGTCGTTCGGGTGCACCTCGGTGCCCGACGCCCGGGTGGCCAGGGTCGCGATGACCTCGTTCGCGTTCATGTTCGACGAGGTGCCGGACCCGGTCTGGAACACGTCCACCGGGAAGTCCCCGTCGTGCTCGCCTGCGGCGACCTCGTCCGCCGCGGCGGCGATCGCCCCGGCGAGCTTCTCGTCCAGCACCCCGATGCGCCCGTTCACGCGCGCCGCGGCGCCCTTGACAAGGCCGAGCGCCCGGATCTGGGACCGCTCGAGGCCGCGGCCGGAGATCGGGAAGTTCTCGACCGCCCGCTGCGTCTGGGCCCGGTAGAGGGCCTCGGCCGGGACTCGGACCTCGCCCATCGTGTCGTGCTCGATCCGGAACGCCGACTCATCGCTCATACCGCCATCCTCCTACTGAGGGTGTCCTAAGCGCTGCTGCCGATGAGCGGGATTACACCTTCCGAGGTAGCGCTGCGCTCGGCGATCTTCGTCCGGGCGGGCGGTTTCGGAGCGTGATGTCCGTGCATCGTTAACAACCGGCTCTCTCCCCTGGAGCCCCCTACACATGGGGTCGAGGGAGGACGTCATGAGGGGACGGGACGAGGGAGACTGGCTGGAGTTCGTGGCGGAACTGCTGCGGGAGCCGCTGACCGAGCTGCCGGTGCGGCGGATCGCCGAGAAGGTCAAGGAGATCTTCGACGCCTGTGCGGTGGTGGAGAACGCCCCGGACCGGTCCGGGGCGCTCCACGATGAGCCGTGGCCGATGGATGCGGAGCTCGTCGATGGTGACCGCGACGACGTGCGGGAGTGGCGAGCCTCGTCCTCGGTCGCCACACACCCGATCCTGCGCCACCACGGAGGAGCAGGCGATGTCCGCACCGGCCGGGTCGCCGAGCTCGACCGGCGGCACGTCGGGTCCAGGTGGGAGGACGGCGGTGCTCGGCCCGCGCGCGACCTCGGCGGGCTCGAGCAGCTCTGCATCCCGATCGGTGGCGGGGGTGCTCGTCCGCGGACGCTCGTCGCGGCACGCACGACGCCGTTCACGGCCCAGGAGCTGAGGATGGCCGCGCTGCTCGGTGAGCTGCTCACCGGGCTCGACCAGCAGGCGCGGGCATACTCCTGCGCGCTGCGGGCGGTGATGGCGGGGGTGGACCGGGTGGCGACCTCCGTCGAGCTCACCCCCCGGGAGCGCGGCGTGATCACGTTGCTCGCGGAGGGGCGCACCGCGGGCGCGATCGCGCGCAGGCTGGGGATCGCCGAGCGGACCGTGCACAAGCATCTCGAGCGCTGCTACAGCAAGCTGGGCGTGGCGGACCGGCTCAGCGCCGTGCTGGCGGCGCAGCGGCTGGGGCTCGTCAGTGGATGAGGCATTCCTCCTTTCGGCTCAGCTCAGATACGCAATGTTGCGGATGCCGCCCGAAAGAGTGAGTCGGCAGGATGAAGCCGCACCGTCGCGGTGGCGGCGGTCGGGAGGAACGGGCACCCGTCGTGGTGCCTCCCCGGCGCGGGGCAGGGCACGGCCCCGCGCCGGGCTCCGGTCTCAGACGACCTGGACCACGTCCCCGGTCCGCAGCCCGCCGAAGAAGGTCTGCGCCGCCGCGCGGGACAGGTGGATGCAGCCGTGGGACAGCACGCTCAGGCTGCCCTGGTGGAACGCGATGCCGCGGTTGAAGAACACCGAGTAGGGCATCGGCGCCAGGTTGAACTCGCGGCTGCGGTGGTTGATGTCCTTGTAGGACACGCGGAAGGTGCCCGGCGGGGTCAGGTGGCCGGGACGGCCCGCGGTGATCGGCACCGGCCCGTACTCGACCACTCCGTCGCGGATCAGCCAGGCCTGGTTCGCCGAGAGGTCCACGCAGGCCCGGGCAGTGCGCTCACAGGGCGTGCCGCTGACCGGGGCGGTCTCCAGCGCGCGCAGGGCGGCGCTCGTCGCACTCGCCGGTGTGCCCACGCCGAGGGCGGGCACCGCTGTCGTGGTGCCCGTGTGACCCAGGGTGGGGACGGTCGGGGCGAGTTTCGTCCCGGTCCCGAACGCGACCCCGGCCCACACCAACCCGATGACCGCGACCAGAGCCGTCACCACCAGCGCGCTGCGCATGGCCCCACCTCCCGAGTCGATCATCCCGGGCGGACGGGGCGGGCACCAGTACCCGACGGTCTCAGCTGGATCACGGGCCCGCTACGGCAGCGGGCGGTCCTCGAAGTCCGTCTCGACGGGGTCGAAGTCCACCGAGGCGTACTCGCGCAGCTTCGTGAGCCGGTGGTAGCCGTCGATCAGGCGGACCGTGCCGGACTTGGAGCGCATCACGATCGACTGGGTGGTGCAGCCGCCCGCGCGGTAGTGCACGCCGCGCAGCAGGTCCCCGTCCGTGACGCCGGTGGCGCAGAAGAACACGTTCTCCCCGGTCACGAGCTCGTTCGTGGTGAGCACCCGGTCCAGGTCGTGGCCCGCGGCGACGGCCTTGGAGCGCTCCTCGTCGTCCTTCGGCCAGAGCCTGCCCTGGATCTCGCCGCCCATGCACTTCAGCGCGGCCGCGGCGATGATCCCCTCCGGGGTGCCGCCGATCCCGACGAGCATGTCGACGCCGGTGGTCGGGCGGGCCGCGGCGATCGCGCCCGCCACGTCCCCGTCGGAGATGAAGCGGATCCGGGCGCCGGTCTTGCGGATGTCCGCGATGATCTGCTCGTGCCTGGGGCGGTCCAGCACCGTGACGGTGACGTCCCGGACGTCGATCTCCTTGGCCTTCGCGACGGCGCGGATGTTGTCGCCCACCGGCTTCGTGATGTCGATGGCGCCCGCGGCGTCCGGCCCCACGGCGATCTTCTCCATGTAGAAGACCGCTGAGGGGTCGAACATCGCGTCCCGCTCGGCGACGGCGAGTACGGCCAGCGCGTTCGGCATGCCCTTGCTCATCAAGGTGGTGCCGTCGATCGGGTCCACGGCGACGTCGCACCAGGGGCCCTCGCCGTTGCCCACCTGCTCGCCGTTGTAGAGCATGGGCGCCTCGTCCTTCTCGCCCTCGCCGATCACGACGACGCCGCGCATGGACACGGTGCCGATGAGCTGGCGCATCGCGTCCACCGCCGCGCCGTCGCCGCCGTTCTTGTCGCCGCGGCCGACCCAGCGCCCCGCCGCCATCGCGGCCGCCTCGGTCACCCGGACGAGCTCCATGGCCAGGTTCCGGTCGGGTGCTTCACGACGTCGCTCGGGCTTGGGATCGGTCATCGGGTCTCCTCGGCTCGGTCTGCACTGCTCGCGTCCCGCACGGGCCACCGGTCCGGTGCGGCGGGGGGTTGGCCCGATCCTCGCAGAACAGCCCCCCGTTCGGGGTGGAAGGCGACGGACGCAACGTGGGGAGCACCATGGCGGGGTGAGCACGCAACCCCCGCCACCGCCCCGTCCGTCCCGCGCCTCGCTGCGCGTGCGGGACGTGCTGGGGGCGCTGCTCGTGCTCGTGGTCGTCGTGCTGGTCGGGGGCGGGGTGCGCTCGTGCAGCTTCTCCCCGGGCGGCCCCACGGTGGACCAGCAGGCGGGCCCGACGGTGGACGCGCCGGCTCAGCTCGCCGAGGCCGCGCGGGCGTCGACCTTCCCGCTGCGGGTCCCGGCCGTGCCCCAAGGCTGGCGGGCGAACGCGACGGACCGCGGCCCCGTGACGGGCGGCGGCACCGCCGAGCGGGTCGGCTACCTGACCCCCGGTGGGCGCTACCTGCGGCTGGTACAGAGCGACGCCACGGAGGAGAACCTGCTCGCCACCGAGTCCGGTGGCCCGGTCGCGGGCACCGGCGTGGTGCAGGCCGCGGGCCTGCAGTGGGTGGTCTACCAGGCGCCGGGCGGCGAGCCCTTCCGCGTCACGACGTCGCCGGAGGGCACCCGCTGGCTGGTCACCGGCAGCGGCTCGGACGCGGACTTCACCGCGCTGGCCGAGGCCACCGCCGCCGGGCAGGTCCTGGCGCCCGGCTCCGCGCAGAACTAGTCCTCCGCGTCGGAGAGCGCCTTCTCGACCCGCTCCCGGGCCCCCGCGAGCGCCTCCTCGCACCGCTTCGCGAGGGCCTCGCCGCGCTCCCAGAGCGCCACGGACTCGTCCAGCCCCAGGCCGCCGGTCTCGAGGGCGCGCACGACCTCGACCAGCTCGTCCCGGGCCTGCTCGTAGCCGAGCTCGGCGACCGGCTTCCGCTCACTCATCGGCGCCATCCTGCACCGCCGCGCGCACGACGCCGTCGGCCACCCTGATCCGCAGCGCGTCCCCGGCGGCGACCTCCCCCACCGACCTGAGCAGTGGACGCACCTGCGCACCGGTGTCCCGCTGCACGATCGCGTACCCGCGGGCCAGCGTCGCGGCAGGCCCCAACGCCGTCAGCCGCGCCTGAAGGTGCCCGATCTCGCGGGACTCCCGGTCGATCCGTCGTTCGACGCAGGCGCGGGTCGAGGCCCGCAGCCGCTCCAGCTCCTCGTGGCGGCGGGCCATGTCCCGCAACGGGTCCGCGAGCACGGGCCGCGCGCGCAGCGAGTCCAGCAGCCGCTGCTCGCGGTCCACCCAGCCGTGCAGCGCGCGCCGCCCCCGGTCGCGGAGCCCGGCGATCCGCGCCGTCTCCTCGGCGAGGTCCGGCACCAGCCGCCTGCCCGCCTCGGTGGGGGTGGAGCAGCGCAGGTCGGCGACGTGGTCGACGAGCGGGGTGTCCGGCTCGTGCCCGATCGCGGACACGACCGGGGTGCGGCAGGCGGCGACGGCCCGGCACAGCGTCTCGTCCGAGAACGGCAGCAGGTCCTCGACGCTGCCGCCGCCGCGGGCCAGCACGATCACGTCCACGGCCGGGTCCCGGTCCAGGACCTCCAGCGCCTCGACGAGCTGCGCCACGGCGAGCCCGCCCTGCGTGGCCGTGTTCTCGATCCTGAACTCGACGGCAGGCCAGCGGGCCCGCGCGGTGGTGACGACGTCGTGCTCGGCGGCCGAGGCCCGACCGGTGACCAGCCCGATCCGGCGGGGCAGGAACGGGAGCCGCCGCTTGCGCGCGACGTCGAACAGGCCCTCCGCGGCCAGCAGCCGCCGCAGCCGCTCGATCCGGGCCAGCAGCTCACCCAGGCCGACGGCGCGGATCCGGTCCACCCGCAGGGACAGCGACCCGCGGCCCGGGAAGAACGAGGGCTTGCCGTGCACGATCACCCGGTTGCCCTCGACGACCACCTCGCGCTGCTCCGCCACGAGCCCCATCGGCGCCGTGAGCTGCAAGGACACGTTCGCGACTGGATCGCGCAGGGTGAGGAACGCCGTGCCGGTCCCGGCCCGCGCGGTCACCTGCGCGAGCTGCCCCTCGACCCACACCGCCCCGAGCCGGTCGATCCACTCCGCGATCTTGCGGGTGACCGTCCGGACCGGCCAGGGCTCCTCCGCGGTCGACGGACCGGGGCTCACGAGTTCTGCTCGACCGTCGCGATCCGGTTGGAGAGCATGGTGACGAACGGCGGGCGGTCCTCGTGTGAGGTCTCCCAGATCAGCAGCGCCTGCAGGCCCGCGAGGTCGAGCGAGCGGAGCTTGCCGCGCAGCTGGTGCAGGTTCATGCCGGGGTACTCGGGCAGCACGGCGGGCGGGGTGTCCGCCTCGGCGCCGAGGGTCCGTTCGGCGACCGCCTCGATCCCGGCGGCCGGGTCGATCGGGGTGGCCGTGACCGGCGGGACGGGCGCGTGGCCGTTGGTGGCCGGAAGCTCGTCGGTGGGGTCGGCTGGGACGCCGGTGAGGTCATCGGTGAGGTCATCGGTGAGGTCATCGGTGGCGCCGGGGTCCTCGTCCGGCTCGTCGTCGAAGCTGGCCCAGGCGGGGGACTCCTCGGGCTGCGAGAACGCGCCGAGGGCCTTGTCGCCCTTGATGGCGAGCTCGGTGACCTTCTGCTGCACGCGCATGGACGCCTGCAGCGCCTGGCTCACGGCGGTCACGGGGAACTCGACGACCAGCCGCGGCAGCTCGCGGGCCTGCTCGACGGCGGTCGCGGCCAGGCCGGCGGCGATCCGCACCGGCAGCGGAAGCGGGCTCATGCGGCGCATTGTCCCCCGCCCGTGCGCCGGCGCGCAGCCCGGGGCGGGTCGCCTCACTCACGTCGGACGGCCGTCGCCCGCCCGCGCCCGTACGCTGGGGCCATGAGTGGTACCGGCAAGCGGGTCCTGGTCGCTGCCCCCCGTGGCTACTGCGCCGGGGTGGACCGGGCGGTCGAGGCGGTCGAGCAGGCGCTCGAGCAGCACGGCGCCCCGGTCTACGTGCGCAAGCAGATCGTGCACAACAAGCACGTCGTCGAGACGCTGTCCGAGCGCGGCGCGGTGTTCGTGGACGAGACGGACGAGGTGCCCGAGGGCGCGATCGTCGTGTTCTCGGCGCACGGGGTGTCCCCGGCGGTCCGGGACCAGGCCAGGGCGCGCTCCCTCACCACGATCGACGCGACCTGCCCGCTGGTCACCAAGGTGCACCAGGAGGTCAAGCGCTTCGCTCGCGAGGACTACGACATCCTGCTGGTCGGGCACGAGGGCCACGAGGAGGTCGAGGGCACCTCCGGTGAGGCTCCCGGGAACGTCCAGCTGGTGCAGAGCGCCGCGGACGCCGCGGGTGTCACCGTCCGGGACCCGTCGAAGGTCGTGTGGCTGTCGCAGACCACGCTCTCGGTGGACGAGACGATGGAGACCGTCACCGCGCTGCGCGAGCAGGTCCCCACCCTGCAGAACCCGCCGAGCGACGACATCTGCTACGCCACCCAGAACCGACAGGTCGCGGTCAAGGCGATGGCCCCGCGATGCGACCTGGTGCTGGTCGTGGGCTCGAAGAACTCGTCGAACTCGGTGCGGCTGGTCGAGGTCGCGCTCGGCGCGGGCGCGGGCGCCTCACACCTGATCGACTACGCCCGGGAGATCGACGACGCGTGGCTGGAGGGCGTCGAGACCGTCGGCGTGACGAGCGGGGCGTCCGTCCCCGAGGTGCTGGTCCGCGGCGTGCTGGACTACCTCGCCGAGCGAGGCTGGGAGTCGGTCGAGGAGGTCACGACCGCCGAGGAGACCTTGACGTTCGCCCTGCCGCGCGAGCTGCGCCCGAGCCGCGCGGCTCGCTGACCTCCGCCTCCGCGCCCCCCACGCCGATCCGGCCCAGCCGGGTGAGCGCGTCCTCCGGGCCGGTCCGCTGCACGATCAGCCGGATCAGCCCGATCAGCAGGCTGAGCCCGGTGGCCACGGCCATCGTGGGGAACGCGTTGACCAGCGGCGCGCCGACCATCAGCAGGGTCTCGGTCATGCCGCCGCCGGACTTACCGACCAGCAGCACGAGCACCGGGATCAGCACCGCGGCGAGCAGCGGCGGCTGCACCATCGGCCCGAACAGGTTCCGCCGCCGCACCCACAGCGCGGCGAGCACGCAGCCCAGCACGTAGGCGATCGTGAAGACCACGCCGACCGTGCCGATCCGCAGCACGTCCACGAACACCCCGAGCGCGGTCAGCACGAACGCCAGCCCGACGGCCGCGAGCGGCGGGATGCCGAGCACGGTGGCGAGGGCGGAGCGTTCGGGGACCGGCCAGCCGGTGCGGGTGTCGCGGTTGCTCACCCGGTCACGGTAGCCCGTCCGTCATCCGGGCGGCCCTGGTCCGCCTCCGTGTCCGGGACCAGCTCGTGGAGGGCGACGAGGGACTCGCCCGCGGACGCCAGCAACTCCGGCGCCGAGACGACCCGCGGCATGCGCTCGACGGGGCCGGGGGCCGCCAGCTCCTCGTCGCTCACCTTGAGCTCGCTGAGCCGCCGCGCGGTGACGAGCACCCGGGCCTCCAGTGCGGACACCGTGCGGTTGTAGCTCTCGACCGCCCCGTCCAGGCTGCGGCCCAGCTTCGCGACGTGGGTGCCCATGGTGGCGAGCCGCCCGTGCAGCTCGCGGCCCAGCCGATGGACCTGCTGCGCGTTGCGGGCGAGGGCCTCCTGCCGCCAGCCGTACGCGACGGTGCGCAGCAGCGCGATCAGCGTGGTGGGCGTGGCGATCACGACGTTCTTGGTGAACGCGTACTCCAGCAGCGCCGGGTCCGCCCGCAGCGCGGCCTCCAGGAACGGGTCCCCCGGCACGAACAGCACCACGAACTCCGGCGTGGGCTCGAACGACTGCCAGTAGGCCTTGGCGGACAGCTGGTCCACGTGCGCGCGGAGCTGGCGGGCGTGTGCCGCGAGCCGCTCGGTATGCCGTGCCTGGTCCTGCGCCTCGACGGCCTCGAGGTACGCGGCGAACGGCACCTTCGCGTCCACCACGACCTGCTTGCCGCCCGCGAGGTGCACCACCATGTCCGGCCGCACGCCCTCGGCGACGACCTGGGTGTCGAAGTCGCAGTGCTCGACCATGCCCGCGAGCTGCACGATCCGCTCCAGCTGCAGCTCGCCCCAGCGCCCGCGGACCTGCGGGGCCCGCAGCGCCGTGACGAGCTGGCGGGTCTCGTTCCGCAGCCGGTCCGCGTCCCGTGCCATGGTCTTGACCTGCTCGACGAGCCCCGCGTACGCGGACTCGCGCTCCTTCTCGACGGTGCGCAGCTGGCCCTCCACCCGCTGCAGGGCGGCGGCCATCGGGTCCAGCAGCCTGCCGATCGCGGTGCTCCGCGCCGCCTCGTCCTGCTCCGCCTTGGCGTGCAGCGCCGCGGCCGCCTCCCGGATCCGCCCCTCGGCGAGCCTGACGAACTGTTCGTTGTTGCGGGACAACGCCTCCGCGGACAGCGCCTGGAAGCTCTCGCGCAGCTCGGCGTCCCGGGCCGCGAGCATCCGCTCCCGGTCCAGCGCCGCGTCCCGCTCGGTCTGCAGCGCCGCGCGGGTCGCCGCCACGTCGGAGTCCGCGCGGCGCAGCCGTTCCGTGGCGGTCTGCAGCTCCTCGTGCAGCTCCTCGATCCGCTCCAGCAGCCCGGTCCGCTCCGCCTTCGCCGCCGCCGCCTCGGCCCGCGCCCCCGCCGCCGCGGTCGCGGCGGCCCGCGCCGCGTCCGCCGCCGCGACCCGGTGCCGGGCCCCGACCAGCAGCCAGGTCAGCGCGCACCCGACCGCCAGCCCGAGCAGCAGCCCGGCGAACAGCAGGGGCATCGCCGTCGAGATCTCCACGCCGCCCACTGTGCACGGAGGCACCGACAGTTCCGGCCACCCCCCGCCGGGTGGAGCCTCAGGGCGATCCGGAGGGGGGTCGGATCGCCCTGGAGGTTCCGCTCGACTCGTGGGTGAGGAGCGAGCACTTGACCGGAACGCCCCAACGGAAGCCGCCCAGGGTGCCGTCGGTCCGCAGGACGCGGTGGCAGGGGACGAACAGGGCGGCGGCGTTGCGCGCGCAGGCCGACGCCGCCGCCCGGACCGCCGCAGGCCGCCCGGCCTTCGCCGCGAACTCGGTGTAGGTGATGGGGCCTCCCGCCGGGACGGCGCGCAGCACCTCCCAGGCGTGCTCCAGGAACTCCCCGGAGCGCTGCCGGACGGACACGGCGTCGACCGCGCCGAGCTCGCCGTCGTAGTACGCGCGGACCGCCTCCGCCGCGGAGCCGACCTCACCGGGCTCCACGGTGGACGGACGGATGCCGAGGTGCACCAAGGGGAGCAGGTCGTCGAGCGAGGCGGTCCAGCCGGAGGCGAGGACCGTGCCGTCGGGCTCGGCGACGACGGTGAAGGGGCCGTCTGGGGTCTCGAGGGTCTGGTGGCTCATGCGCTTCTCCAGAGGTGGGTGGCGGCGTAGGACCGCCAGGGGCGCCAGCGCTGCGCGTGCTCCGCGAGGCCGGCCGGATCGGAGGGGAGGCCCAGCGCGGCGGCGCCGCGCCGGACGGCGAGATCGGAGACGAGGGGCTCGTCGGGATCACCGAGCAGCCGCATCGCGACGTAGCCCGCGGTCCACGGCCCCACGCCGGGCAGGGACTCGAGATCGGCGCGCAGGGCCGCGGGTTCGCGCCCCGCGTCGAGGACCAGGGCGCCGTTGGCGACGGCGGCGGCGAGGTCGCGCAGGGCCGCCGCCCGTCGGGCGGGGCCGGGCAGGGTCGTCTCGGCCACCTGCTCGGCGGACGGGAAGAGCAGGGCCGGGCCGTCTCCGGCGAGCTCCGCCGGCAGCTTCTCGCCGCGCTCGGCCACCAGGCGGGCGCCCGCGCCGCGGGCGGCGACGACCGAGACCTGTTGGCCGAGAAGCGCTTTCACGGCGATCTCCAGGCCGTCCGCCGCGCCGGGCGAGCGGATGCCGGGCGTGTGCGCGACCGACGAGGCGAGCGCGGGATCGGCGGCGAGCAGCTCGTCCACCGCGACCGGGTCCGCGTCGAGGTCCAGCAGCCTGCGCAGCCGGGCGACGGCCGGGCCCAGGTCCCTCGGCTCGGCGAGCCGCAGGTCGGCGCGCACGTGGCCCGGCGTCGGGTCGCCCAGGTGCAGGGCGACGGCGGCGGGGCCGTGCGGCAGCCGCAGCGTGCGCCGGTAGACGCCCTCCGCCACGGACTCCAGGCCATCGAGGGTCCGAGTGGCGAAGTGTCGCAGCAGGCCCGCGCCGTCGAACGGCTCGCGGTGGGGCAGGCGCAGCGACAGCGTCCCGCCGACCGGCGCCGGGCCGCGGCGGGCGCTCTCCCGGCGAAGCACGCTCGGGGTGACCGCGTAGACCTCGCGCACGGTGTCGTTGAACTGCCGCACGGACGCGAACCCGGCGGCGAACGCGATGTCCGCCATGGGCAGCGGCGTGGTCTCGATCAGCAGGCGGGCC
>Ga0207641_10002151_pt1 | contig 18569 bp, 34 predicted proteins | sample KBSSwiS62_FD_184306 | JGI IMG/M metagenome (GOLD analysis project Ga0207641, IMG submission 184306) | Switchgrass rhizosphere microbial communities from Kellogg Biological Station, Michigan, USA - KBS Switchgrass S6-2 (SPAdes) (version 2) | ecosystem: Host-associated > Plants > Roots >... | reverse complement strand
CATTGGCTGGCCTTCGACGGCGTTGCACGCTGCTGCGATCGTCTCGAACTTCTTTCGCCACGAGTCGAGTGCGTGAAGTGCGCCTGGGCTGGCGCCAGGGCGAGCGATCGTCTCGGCCCATGCTCGAGCCACGTCCTCGGCTCCAACCCTCTTGGCTGCTTCGCCGTTCGTTCCGTTCGAAGAACTCGCAGCGGCAGCAGCAGCAGCGGTGGGGGTGGTGGTGGTGGCCAGGCCAGTGGCACCAGCACCGGGTACACGCACAGGGATCGCGTGCACGCGCGCCCCACCCCTTCCGTTCCCTTCCCTTCCCTTCCCTTCCCCACGTGCGTGCACGTGCGTCGCATCCGAATGCACGTGCGCGTCTGTGCATTCCGGTGCAGGAGGTGCCGGGATGGCTGACGCAGCCTCGCGCTGATTGATCACTTGATGGATTTTGAGCGTATCGATCACCCCGTACTGCACCCCGTCGACCTCGTAACGCCTGACGAACCGACCTCGTTCGAGCGCCTCGAGCACAGCGTCGAACTCGACGACGTCGTGCGGCAAGATCGCAACCTTGAGCGTGCGTGGTCGCCAGACGAAACGACCTTCGCGATCAGCCACGCACCACAGCCCGGCGAACGCCACTCGCACTGGCAGCTTCGTTTCGTGCTCGAGGTCGTACAGACCCTCGTGCACAAAAAACTCGGGTTTTATAGTGCGGATGCGTGGTCGCACAAACGGAGCCCCCTACGCGCTCGGCTGCTGCTGACGCGGTCGGCCCCTGGGTTTGCGCGGCGCGGATGTCGGCGCGGGTTCCTCGACAGCAGCATCGCTGTCGTCGGGATCGTCATCGTCGTCATCGTCGGGCACGTCATCGATGTCGATGGTCTCGTCGCGACCAGGCACCGGCGACTCGATCATCAACTGCCGCTCCGCAGCGGTCATCGTGACTTGCTCGACCTCGCCGCCGGTGTCTCGACGGATCAGCCGCTTGACGTTCTTAGCGAAGTCCTCGCGCCACTCGCAGTTGACCTCGCGTGTCTCCTCGCCGCGCTCGATCATCTCCGCGAGGTCGAACCGCTCCTTGCGCTTCTCGCCGATCTTCTTGCTGAGCTTGCTGCGCTTGTCTTTCAGTTTGTCGATGACCATCTCGCAGTCGGCCATCGCATCGCCGCGCTGCAGCAGCTCGTCAGCGGTCAGCTTGCAGGCGAGCTCTCGAATCACGATGTTGCTAGCCATTCCGATCCCTTGCCTTTCGTTGCAAGGCGCCTGGAACTAGCGCGCCGATGTCGTGTGTTGCGTAGCGCCCGCTACGATGCCTTGCGCGGTGCGCGCGTCTTGTTGGGCGGTGGTCTGTTGGCCACGACCTCAGGCGGCTTGCCGTCGCCGAACGCGAGCCAGCCGCGATCGCACTCGAACAGCGCCGCTGCCACGCTCAGCTGCTCGAGGCTCGGCTTGGTGATGCCGGTGTCCCAGCGACACACGGTGGCCTTGTCGACGCGGAAGTGACGCGCGACTGCAACCTGCGTCAGCCCCCGCGCTTCACGCGCGAATCGGAAGCGATTGTGGACGTGGTCCATGTTGAAAGAAGAGGGTGCGCAGATTGCGCAACCATGTCAACTGGGGATCTGCAACTCGACATCGTTTCGTGAGACACATAGCCAAAAGGGGTTGGCATTGGACGCATTTCATGCTGTTTACGGCTACACCGCAGATGATGCAACATCGACGCCTGAATATGTCGCTAAAGGCCGATCCGCGACGGGGTGAGCGGCTCCGGGAGCTCCGCAAAAAGCGCGGCCTGACGCAGCTGCAGGTGGCGGTCGAGCTCGGCGTCGAGAAGTCGTCCGTGTCCCGCTGGGAATCCGGCGACGTGTTCCCGAGGGACAACCTCAATGGGCTTGCCGCGCTGTACCAGACGGAGCCCGAGTTCATCACGTTCGGCATCGAGACTGTCGACGACCTCGACACGTATCCCGCGTTTGGTGAGTTCCTTACGTGGTTAGCGGGCAGCCCCTACGCCAAGATCACGCCGCAGTGGATGGTCGAGGCACTGCGCACGCTGCGACCGCGCTTGCCTGCAGACGCCGAGCCGAATCTCGAGGTCTATCAGCACCTACATCGGGCAATGCTGGCGATGCCTCGCGGCAAATAGATCACATCGCCTCTGACGCGCGCGAGTCGACGCGCACAACGCCCCTTGGTGCGATCTAGTCTCTAGTGCCATCATTGCGCATGTGTCAGGGTCCGCACCATGCGCATGAGGCACGCTCGCTCAATCGATGACGCGGTCCGACGCTTCGCGGCATCTGAGCGTGCGCGCGGCGCCACCGAAGCGCAGCTCGACACGCTCGCGATATGGGTGGCGACGTGGCGCTGGCCGGTCGAGTACGTGCCGACGCCCGACGACCTGGCGGGCATGCTGGCCGTATTAGCGAGCCTTCGCGCGCGTTCCGCGCAGACCGCATAGAACGCCATCAACGCGGCAAAATTCGCATGTGCTGCAACAAATGTTGCAGGCGACCGCCCCTGGTGCTCACTTTTTTTGTGAGCAGAGATGCGCTTTGATGGGTGCGCACTTTACGCAACCTGGGTTGCGTGGGATGCTCACTGCATGGCCCACCCACCCGTCCCGGCTCGGCCCGCGCTGAGCGCTGACGAGCGCCCTGCGCATCCCTGCAAGTGCTGCGAGCGCGAGCGCTTCATGACGTCGACAGCCGATCGCGCCCGCTACGACGCGCAGATCTTTGAGGCGCTCGCGTTGTGGCTCCGCGCGCCCGTGCACGAGCGCAGCGTCGACCCTGACGTGTGCCGGCAGCTTGCGCGCGCGAGCGTGTATGCCGAGTACCTCGTCGCTGCGGACTGCGGTCTCTGCCGCCAGTGCAGCGAAGCCGTTAGCAATCACGCGACTGACCAACTGCATGGGGGGAACCAATGACACACCGCTTCCAGTTCACATTGATCGATGACGACGGCGACGAGCTCATCCATGACCTGCCGGCCAAGCACGAGGTCTGCGACCGCTGCGAAGGGCACGGCACGCACCTGAACCCGGCGATCGGCGAGCACGCATACACACGCGACGAGTTCAATGAGTCGTTCGACGACGACGAGCGCGCCGAGTACTTCCGGCGCGGCGGCATCTATGACGTGCAGTGCGAGCAGTGCCACGGCCAGCGCGTCGTGACCGTCGTCGACGAGCGCGCCTGCACCAGCGCCACCGACAAGCGAACGCTGGCCATCTACCACGCGCAGCAGCGAGCAGCCGCCGAGGATGAACGAACACGCCGCGCCGAGATGCGCTTCGGGTATTGATCATGGAGCGCACCATCTCGTTTGCCGAACTGCACGCGCTCGTCGAAGCATGGCTGCCCGCCCAGACGTTCTTCGTGGGCGTGCTCGTTCACCACACCAACGAGCGCGGCGGCCGTCGCAACATCATCACATGGAGCATCAGCCACAGTTTCACCACTGACGCCTGCGAGCGCATCGAGGCGCCGACTGCTGCCGAAGCCTACAACAAGTTGCGCACCGCCGTACCTGCGTCGCAGAGCCCGCTCGCCAGCGTGGGGCACGTCAGATGATCGGTTGCCGCCACGACGCACCGCTGTGCGAGGAGTGCGGCGACACCGAGGTCGTCGTCGATCCGCGCTCGGCTGACGAGGACGGTATACCCGACCTGCTGCCGTGCCCGCGCTGCACCACGCGCGCGCTGCCCAATGGGCAGCTGCCGTCGCCGCTATACGAGGACGACATCCCATGGTGACGCGCGACCTCGAGACCGAGTCATACGCTGGCGAGCTCGCGGAGCTGCGCGCGATGCGTGACTGCATCAAGCAGCGCGGCTGCGTCACTTGTCAGATGAGCGCGACCGTCGCCATGCGCATCGCGCAGCGAGCAGCGACCTGCGCGCGAGAGTACCCACTGCAGCGCGACGTGCTGCAGCGGTCAACACCACCAAACGAACCGACTGAGGAGTAACGACGCATGGATTACAGAACGATGTTCGACAGCGAGTACTTGGGCGCATGGGATCTGCCGCGCGACGTGACCGTGACGATCGCGACGGTGAAAGCCGGTCAGCTCGTCGGCGAGAAAGGACGCACCGCGAAAAAACCGATCATCACGTTCGTCGGCAAAACGAAGGGCTTCGCAGCGAACAAAACCAACTGCCGCACGATCGCAGCGATGTACGGCACCAACACCCGCGAGTGGATCGGCAAGAAGATCACGTTGTACGCCACGACCACCGAGTTCGGCGGCAAGCAGATGGACTGCATACGCGTGCGGCCGCAGGTGCCGGCAGCAGCCAAGCGCGCGAATGGTGGCGCTGCTGCTGCACCCGAGATCGAGACCGACGCGATCGAGCACAACCCTGAATACGACGCTGTTGATGACGACGACTGCAACCGACCAGAGAGCGAGGTCTCGCATGACTGAGCCCATCGACCCGACCAACTTGACCATCAGCGCGAGCTTCCCGCTGCGCTTCGGGCATCTGTCGAAGTTCGCGCGCTCGGCAGCGCACTACCTCGAAGCGCGCTCGCGTGACGCAGCAGGCATCGAAGCGCCCACTGCAGCGATGGAAAAGGGCAGCGCGTTTCACGCCGTCTTGACGGGCACGCGCGAGGTCGTGCGCTACCCCGGCAAAGTGCGCAGCGGCAAGCAGTGGGAAGCGTTTCAACTCGAGCACGCAGACAAGCTGATCCTGACGTCGAGCGCGTACGAGCAGGTGATGGGGATGGTCGAAGCGGTGTGGTCCGACCCGGTCGCTGCGCAGCTGCTCAACGCTCCCGGTCTGGTGTACGAGCAGACGCTGCGTCCCGAGCTGCACGGGTTCGCGTGTCGAGCGACCCCCGATGTGCGCTCTGCTGACTGCATCATCGAGCTCAAGTCGAGCGCGACGACCGAGCCCGAGCTGTTCCAACGACACGCGTGTCGCATGCTGTACCACGCGCAGCTGGCGTTCTACCTGCAGGCATGCGCAGCAGCTGGCATCGCGGTCAAGCGCGACGCGTACATCATCGCGGTCGAAGCGAGCGCGCCGCACCCGGTCGTCGTGCATCAACTGACAGAGCGCGCACTCGACATGGGCGAGCGCTCGATCCGGCTGTGGGTCGAGCGTCTGCGCGGGTGCATCGCTGCGGACTACTACCCCGGTTACACGCAGTCAGTCGTCGCGTGGGACATCGAGGAAGATCTTGATCTTGAGTTCGGCGACGACGACGCCACTGACGAGGAGCACGCTGCGTGAGGCGCGCGCAACTTCGGCCCTGGTACGCGTGGCCGGTAGTTGTCATCGACTTTGAGACGACCGGGCCCGACCCGACCGAGTGCAGACCGGTCGAAGTCGGGCTCGTTCGTTTCGAGCGTGGTGCACCCGTGCAGCGCTGGTCGTCGCTCGTCAACCCTGGCGTGCCCATCCCGCCCGCTGCGACAGCAGTGCACGGCATCACGAATCTCGACGTCGTGAACGCGCTGAGCTTCCCCGAAGCGTGGGAGGCTGCGATGTCGAGCGGCGTGCTCGAGCGCGCAGTCCCGTGCGCTTATAACGCGCCGTTTGATCGCACCATTCTGCATCGACTGACTGTCGAGGATCGCCGTCATCACGCGCTCTGTCATGAAGTGCCGTGGCTCGACCCGCTCGTCGTGGTGCGCCACCTCGACCGCTTCGTGCGCGGCGCTGGTCGGCACAAGCTCGCAGCCGTGTGCGCCAGGCGAGGCATCCCGCTCGCGGCCGCGCACCGCTCGCTGGGCGACGCCGAGGCAACCGGCCGGCTGCTGTACGCGCTGCAGCCCGAGATCGGCGACATGACCGTGTGCGAGCTGCTGCGCCGACAAGAGCTGCGCGCTGCTGAGCAGGATCGAGAGTTCGCGGAGTGGCAAGCCCGCCAGCCGCCGCCACAACAACCCAATGGAGAAACGACACCATGAACGAGCGCAGCATCAGCAGCACCATCGACAGCAGGTACCACCGCGCGCGGTGTCCGGTCTGCGCAGTCACGTGCGAGCAGCGCCGACGCTCGGTGCGCGTGTCGAATATTGACGTCCGCCAGGCGCTCGAGTGCGTTGAGTGCGAGAGCATCTATGTTGTCGACAACGCGCTCGTCGGTGACCTTGCGTTGCCCGATGGCTGGTCGGTCGATCAGAACGCTGCGCATATGCCAGCAGCGTACGTGCACTCGACTGGCGCGCGAGTGCAGTGCGCGCGTCCCAACTGCTGGTCGTGGTACGGCGAGAGCGCAACTTACGGCGCGAAGTGTCGCTCGCCCATGACGTGCATGCTCGACGCGATGACTGCTGCGCTCGCGCTGCCGTCATCGGCTGCCGAGCTGCACGCCCGGCTCGAGCGCGAGTACGGGTGCATCAACTGCACGATCGATCGGGGAGCACGCGAGTGCGCCGAGAGTGGTCATTACTACTGCGACGCAAGCAAGGTCGCGGCTGAGCCGGCGCGAGGTGAGCCGTGAGCGAGCCCAGTGAAGATGCGCTCGCCATGGCTCGCGAGCTGTACGCTCGGTTCGAGCACGCCGACAACGGCAATGATGAGCGCGCGCTAGCCGCCGCCTTGCAAAGGTTCATGGACGTCGTCGAGAAGGCCGAGGCGCTGGCCGACAAGCAACACCAGGCCCTGAAAGGGATCGTCGAGCCATGGGAGCGAGCGAAGCGCCAGTACGAAGCGGGCGCTGCCGTCGCCCTTGGCTTCAAGGAGCGCGCCGAGAAGGCGGAGGCGGATCGGGACGAGGCGGACCGATGCCTGCGCGTCGCGGCTCAGGCTTCGGCGAGCCACCAAACTGCGCTGAGGAAGGCGGAGGCGCGGCTCGCGGAGCTGGTGAGCGACGTGCGAGCGTGGTGGTACGACGCGCCCCCTTGCGGGAAGCAGTTGATGCGTATCCTCGACGAGTACGAAGGGGGCGAGCATGGCTGAGTCGTTCAGCGATGAGGAGTTGGCAGAGGCAGGTTTGAACGATCCCGCGATCCGCCTCGGGGCGACGATTGCTCGCCTCCAGCGCGAGCGCGACACCCTGGCTCAGCGCGTGAACGATCTGAAGGGCGAGATCGAGAACATGGACGAAGAGAACGTCTACCTGATGCGCGGGCGCGACGAAGCCCGCCGCGTGGCGAAGGTGCTGGCGGGCTACGTGGCGGACTACGCCCCGCTGATGGTTGAAGCGGACCTGGCGAGCGCAACCAAGACCGCCCTCGCCTACCCGGAGGCGAAGCCGTGAAAGTCACAGACCAAAACACCCTCGCGGACCGAGCTTCGCGATTCGTCGCCGTGTGGGGCAACCAGCCAGGCAAACACCTTGCGCTCCTAGACCTGCTGTACACCGTGCGCCGCGAGGCGTTGGAAGACGCGGCGCGTTACGCGGATGAGTACGGAGCCGGCGCACTGTCGAGGTTGATCGCGATGGGTATCCGCGCGCTGAAGGACGGTGCGAAGTGAGCACCTGCCGCACCTGCAACCGCCCGATCCGCTGGGCCAAGACCGAGTCGGGCCACAACATCCCCATCGACGTCGAGCCGCGCGAGGGCGCCGGCAACATCCAGCTCGTCGACTACGGCACGCACCTCGCCGCGATCGTCGGCCGAGCTGGCAGCGGACCGTGGGTGTCGCATTTCGTCACCTGCCCTCAAGCCGACGCCCACCGCAAGGAGCGGCGGCGATGAGCACCATCGACGCGTACCCACTGCGCTGGCCGGTCGGGTGGACGCGCACCCACCGCGACGACCGACGCGCGTCGATCTATCAAGTCTCGTTCGCTCGAGCTCGCGACGAGCTGCTGCGCTCGGTGCGTCTGATCGGTGGGGTCGACGTGGTGATCTCGAGCGACATCGCGCTGCGTCGGGACGGGTTGCCGTACGCGAACCAGGGCGAGCCGCGCGATCCAGGCATTGCAGTCTACTGGTCGCAGGACAACCAGCCCCGCGTGATGGCGTGCGATTGCTGGCGCACTGTCCGCGACAACCTTCGCGCCGTGGGGCTGACCATCGACGCGCTGCGAGCAATCGACCGCTCGGGTGCGACGCAGCTGCTTGAGCGTGCGTTCACGGGGTTCGCAGCGCTTCCTGCGAACGCGGGGGTCAATGACAACGGTGCACCCGACTGGCGCGAAGTGTTCTGCTTGTCGCGCGACACGGTGGTGAACCGTGCACAGCTCGAGATGCTCTATCGCGCGATGGTGCGCGACGCCCACCCCGATCTCGCCGGGGATAACGAGCGCATGGTGCGGTTGAACCGCGCGCGCGACGCAGCACTGCGCGAGGTCGGCCCATGACCCTCGACCAGCTGCGCAGCGAGCTCGGCCTGACGCCCTCGGAGTGGCGCGAGTTGCAGTACGCAGCGGTCGACCGCGAGATCAGCACGCGCGAACTCATCCGGTCGCTCATCTGCACGATGCTGGTGTGGTGCGAAGTCCGCCGCACCGAGCCCGAGTCGATTCGGCAGTCGCAGTCAATCCGCAGTCCTGAACGGGGATTCAGCGATGGGACAACAAGCACTTGCCGCAAAGCGACTCGACGCACTTGACACCGTCGACAAGGTTGGGGGACCACCACCCCCAATGTCGCCGCCCGTAAAGCGCTTCGTGCGCGTGCTTTGGAAGTTGTACGAGCAATGGGAAAGGGACCAACAGCAGTGCGAGACCTCGAAGGACAGCGAGTAGCAGTTTACGCTCGATTCTCAACAGACAAGCAGAACCCTCGAAGCATCGAGGATCAGCTGCGTGTCTGTCGCGAGCACGTCGAACGCAGGGGCGGGGCGCTCTCCGACGAGTTGATCTTCGCTGACGCGGGCATCTCGGGCACCTCGACCATTCGGCCGGGGTTTCAAGCGCTGCACGAAGCGGTGCGGTCGCGTCGCGTCGATGTCATCGTCACCGAAGATCTGTCGCGCATCGGTCGCGACATGGCCAACAACGCAGCAGCGCTCAAGCAGTTCAGCAGCTGGGGCGCACGGCTGCTCGCAATCAACGACGGGATCGACACCGGGCAGCAAGGTTCAAAGCTGCTCGGTGCGATCAAGTCGGCGATGGCTGAGAACTATCTCGACGAGCTGCGCGACCGCACTCGACGCGGCATGCACGGGCTGTTCGAGTCGGGCATGTCGACCGGCGGCAAGACATTCGGCTATCGCAATGCCGCGCAGCCAGACGGTCGCGCGCGAATGGAAGTCGACGAGCTCGAGGCTGACGTCGTGCGGAAGATCTTCGAGCGATACAACGGCGGGCATTCGATTCGCGCGATCGCGCAGCAGCTCAACCACGAAGGTCTGCTCGCGCCTCGCAAGGGTCAGTGGTCGAACCTGACCGTGCGCGCGATGCTGCGCAACGACATCTATGCCGGCGTCGTCATCTACAACCGCCGCCAGTGGGTGCGCAACTCGGAGACCGGGAAGCGCAGCTACGTCGAGCGGCCGCGCTCAGAGTGGCGCAAGCAAGAGCGTCCCGAGCTGCGCATCATCGACGCCGTGACCTGGCACGAGACGCAGGCGCGCATCGGCGCTGTCGCAAAGCAGTACAAGCAGGGACCCCGCAAAGTCAGCACCTTCCCACTCTCAGGACTGCTCGTGTGCGGCGCGTGCGGCGCGCAGCTCACCATCACCGGGACGGGTAAGCGATACTACTTCTGCTCAGCGCACCGCACCGGCCGGGGCTGCACCAGCGCTCGCAGCATCCCTGAGCCGGCCATTCGCACGTCGCTGCTCGCGAAGATCCGCGACGCTGCCAGCGAGAGCAAGGTGCTCGACGCGCTGCGCGCTGAATGGGCTGAGCAAGTCGGGTCGCAGAGTCGCGAGGTGCGCGCTGAGCTCGAGCGCCGCCGCGCTGCGCTGACCGTGACCCAGACCCAGATCGGGCGGCTGCTCGACTTCATCGCGGACGGGAACGACTCGCCGAGCACTGCTGCGAAGATCAAGGAAAAAGAGGACCACGCCGACCTGCAGCGCGCGACCATCGCTCGACTCGAGTCTGTCGCCCGGTCGGTCCCGACAATCCCCTCGGTGGTCAGGCTGCGCGACTTCCTGGCGGCCCTTCCCGAAGCGGTGCTGCGTGAGCCCGTCGAGGTCCGGGAAGCGCTCCGGGGGCTGCTGAGCGGCCCTGTCGTGTGTCATCTGCCCGAAGCGCACTCGGCCACTTTCCGAGTGCGCTTCGAGCTAGATCTCAACGAACTGAGCAACGTCGCTACCCCCGGAAACAAGCGGGAAACTGCGTTGCTTTTTGCTTGTTGCGGGGGCGCGATACAAGCAAAAAGCAACACGCTTGTAGTCGAGTATGAGTGTGCGCCTGACGGCACTATGACGTGACGGGGCCGCGTGCTATGGCTCGCGCCCATGGCAGGCGCAGCGCTCAGGTCCTTTGACCGCCGGGGTCAGCCCATCGACATCGCGACCCACGATCGACTGCTCTACGACGAAGCGTACTGCCTCGTCGCTCGTGACGTCATCCACGGCGTGACGGTGAGCACCGTCTGGACGGGTGTGCCGGCACCGTGCTTGGACCCGAGCTCCCCGCCGCTGATCTTCCAGACCGCGGCGTTTGGCGCCGAGGTCGAGGAGGTGTTCTGCCGCCGCTATGCCACCGAGACCGATGCCATCGCCGGGCACGCCGAGGTCGTCGCCGAGTTTCGCGGAGCGCGCACATGAGCGACGAGGCCTTCCAGTACGACCGCCAGGGGCTGCCCATCTCCGACGCCGAATACGAACGCCTGAAGGCCGACCCCGCGTACAGGCGGGTCGCCTTCGACGAGCTTAGATCGGTCGGCGTTTCTACCGTCTGGGTCGGCGCCTACACGCAGCGCGACGACCAAGACAGGCCGCTCATCTTCGAGACTTGCTGCTTCGAGCGCGCGCAAGCTGAAACTGGTCAAGGGGCCCCTCCACCCCCATGGTTGAGCCAGGGAGTCGCCATCGGCGTCGAGGTGGTCGGTCGCTACGCGACTGAAGCCGATGCCCTCGCTGGCCACGCTATGGCTGTCGCCGCGCTCAGAACGGTCGCTGGCCACGCTGCGGCCATCGCCACGCTACGAACGGCCGCCGATGCCAGCGACCCGCGGGTGTTCCGCGCGCTGTCCGAGCTCGCCGACGCGCTGACCGCCCAAGGCAGACGGCTCTACGCGGTCGCTGTAGAGACCAGCGGGCCCGTGCCAGACATCCACACGCCCGGCGAGGTGCGAGTCGTGCACGTGCGCAACGATGGCCGCCCGTGGTCCGAGGTCATCGCCGCCGAAACACTGGCGCGGCAGCAGGAAGCCAAGCCCTAGCACCCCGCTCAAGTCGCCTACCGAAACTAGTTCAGCAGCAAACCGGCGTCGGTGAGCTGCGGCTCGCCAGCTGCCCAGTTGATCCCCACGAGCTCGCCGGCGGCGTTGAACACAGGCGAGCCTGAGTCCCCCGAGCACGTGCACCCCGCACACTGATACTCAGTTGTCTCTGCCCACTCGCTCCAACGCCGATGCGTAGGCCGCTCCAGTTGCACTCGACCGCCGCTGCAGCCGTATCCAACGATTGTCAGCGGCTCGATCGGCTCGGCTGAATGCGAAGCCACTGCTGCTGGCGCCGCTGATGTCAGCGGCGCGGAAAGCTCAAGCACCGCAACATCCTCGCCGCCCGGGCCGCCAACCCACACCACTTCCGCCAAGTAGTTCTGATCGTCGATCTCGGCGATTACTTGCGAGACGCTTTTCACGCAATGCCCGGCCGTTGCGATCCGCTGCGACGTGAACAGCACTGCCGAGCAGAGGAAGCTGCCATCGGCACGCTTGAGGCGGATGGCGGCACGATGGGCGCTCGGAACACTGGCTGCTGCGCACTCGGCGACGGGCTCGACCTCAGCCATGTTGACGGCGACTGGCCCAGGCTCGGCCGCAGCAGTACAGGCCGCCAAGGCCATGCAGGCGCTCAGGCTGAGTGCGTTCCTCATCAGCCCACCCGATCGACTCAAAGAGCCAAAGCTTGAGCCTGGCCGAGCAGACACGCAAAGACGCCAGACACCCGCTCACGCCTGCCCCACGTGGACCCACCCCACCATCTGCCTCGTTGCCGCCCACAGCCATACTGCCCTGGTGGGCTCGCCACCGTCCCAGTAGATGTGCAGCTCGAGGTCGCCACCGGCGGGCACTTCACCTTTTCCGACCTCGTTTGAGGCGCGGTAGTCGAGTTCGAGTACACAGTGACCCGGGCCGAGGTGAAACCAGTGCATGGCCGGGTTGTCGGTCGGTGCGCGCGCGGGTTGCTGGGTTGCGAGATGTGCCCCCGACTGACCGCCGCACCCGGCCGGCGCTAGCTACTCGTTCGCGATTCGGTCCGTGCGCGACGCCCGTATTGGCCATGCGTTGCGCGATCTGCTCTGCATAACTTGCGGTTGCACCGAGTGCCTGCTTACCGTCGCGCCTCAGACCGTTGTTCACGCGAAAGGGGATCTGCGATGGGCGATGAGTGGCACAGCATCGGGCAACACCGCGCGCGCTTCGAGGTGCGCACCGATCACAGCCGATTCGTGGTGATGGGGCCGGTGTGCTCCATCGAGCTCAGCAGGTGGCGGCCGCAGCGCGAACCGATCGCGCGCGGGGTCATCGATGGCAACGGATACGCGTCGGGGCAGGGCGAGCCGATCGTGATGCTCGACGCGCGCAGCGATCAACTGCCGTCGAGCGTCACCGCCGAGCTGCTGGAGCAGTGGAAGGCGATGGTCGACCGGGTGCTCGCGCTCGACCGCAGCGCGGCGGGGGTGGGTCGTGGCTGACGAGCTGCTCGACGCGGTGCGGCGGCGCATCGACGATCACGAGCAGCACGATCGCTCCCATGAACCCGAGCTTCCGATGGCGGCCGATCAGCTGATGCTCTGCGCGCTGCAGGTGCGAGCGATGGTGCAGTCCGACTCGGTCAACACGCTCGGGATGCTCGAGGCTGCGCTCACCGGGACCGACGAGCGTGCGCGGCTCGACGAGCACACCGTCAAGCTGTGCGTCGATCTCGCGGCGCTCGCGCTGCACATCGCGGGTCGGGTGCAACGATGACCAACTACGATCAAGCGACGCTGCTGCTACTCGCTGACCTTGAGGCGGCGCCACCGAGCCCCAAGCGCGACGCCATCCTCAAGCGCGCCCGCGCGTGGAAGTACCACGACTATCACCCGAACGGCTACGCGACGCCGCAGCTCGCGCTCTACGACCATCTCCAGAAGGCCGGCCTGAGCGAACTCGCCGCTAACGTGACGCTCGGCAAGTACGACCAGGACTTCGAAGAATCGCGCAAGTGGATCGAGAGCGAGGAGGGCCAAGAGGTGGCCAAGCAGTTCACCAAGCCTCCGCCAGGCGTCACGCCCAACCCCGACACCGACGATCAGCGCCGACTGCGCGCACTCGGCCGCGACCTCGACGAGCAGATGCGCGCAGCCGGGGCGGGCGGCGTAGTCATCCTGTCCTCTCGAGAGTCCTCGTCGTGGACGATCTCGCTGCCGAACTGGGGCGGCCTGCAACCTGACGTCCTCACCGGAGAGCTGCGGCTCAGGATCAACAGCAAGACGCCGGAGTCCAGGGCACTCGCTGACGCGACGCTCGGTTACATCGCCGACGTTCGAGACATCGCTGGTGAGATTGCAGCAGTGTTCTCCGGGCTGTTCGACCAGGCGGAGAAGGCTCTGAAGGCGCAGGGAGTGGAGATCGAGCACCAGCCTATCGGCAGCCCCGGAAAGCTCGGCCCGACCGGCAAGCTCAAGCACTAGCGGCATCGCGTTCGACGACCCGCTGCTGCTGACTTGATCTAGAAAGGCTCAGGGCATGAAGACGTTCGCGTTCGTGGTGGTCCTCGTGCTGTGCACAGTTACGTTGAGTCTGTCGGCGCTCGTCATCTGGGGACTTCTCAAGAGAGTGGTGGTCGCGCGCGACCAAGAACACATCCAGGCCCTTCGCATTGCGGCCGCGCGCCTGCAGTCGGAAGGGTACCTTGAGGCTGCCGAGCAGTTTCGCGACTATGCTGACGCGCTCGAGGCCAAGAAGGGGGAACCGCGCTTGATGACGAGCTAGCGCCAGATGCGCGTTGCCGACATGCGGACGTTGCGCATGTACTTGACCGAGGGCTTGGGGGTCCAGTCCGAACCGTTGTTGGCTGAGCCATAAAACTTCATGTAGGTCTCGACCGAGTCATGACCGTTGCCGCGAGTCGTGACGCCGCGCTGCTCGAGGGTCTTTTGTCCGTTGACCCAGAGCGTGACGGTGGTGCCGCCCGCGCAGCCGGTGCTCTCGGAGCCCCAGACATAGTGCATCTCGATGTCGAACCACTCGCCCACGGGCAGCGCGACATCGCTCCAGGGGGTCTCGGAGTTGACCGCGGTCCAGCTCCACTTGACGCGCATGCTGCCATCCTCGGCGAGCATCAAGCCGGGCTGCGTGTGCCAGCGCTCGCCAGCGCCCACGGAATGAAAGTCCCAGAGGTTCACCCAGGGGTTAGAGTCGTTGTTGCTGTGGGCGGTGATGACTTCGGGGAAGTACCACTCGGCCGCGATGTAGACGCCGGTGGGGCTTCGGACCAGCTCGTCAAACGTGGCGTTGGCGAAGCTGTAGATACCCGCCTGGGAGCGCGAGCCGCCGTTGTTGTCGAAGGTGGCGACGTGCTTGAGCGCGAAGCCGGGGCCCCCGAGCGGGTCTTGGACCTTATACAAGTCCACCTCGTCGTTGCCGCCGACCGCCTGGCCGATGGGCCGCTCGAGCTGGATCTGACTGAAGCCATAAGGAGCCTCGCCGCAGCTGTTCTGAATGTCGTCGGTCCACAAGATGCCCGAGTGCGGCGCTGGCCGCGGGGTGCTGTGTGGCCGAGCCGTTTGGGTGGTATGCGCGCAGCCAGCCAGAGCCGCGCACGCCACAATGAGAGGGATGTGAATACGCATCGCAGAGCTCCACCTAGTGGGTTGGTTCAACGTCACTGCTGCAGCAAGATGCCGAACGACGATCGCGTCACCATGACTTGACTCGCTGCGACACCCGACGCGTAGCGAAGCGCAAGCGTACCGGGTCCTGTCACAGGCAATCGGGCGAACACCAGTGCAACACGATCGGCGCCGGCGCCGCCGCCCGGGCCGACCGTAGCCTGCCCAAGCAAGGCGTCGAGCGTCTCGGTGCTTGCGTTGTACATTGCTGCCGCGGCCGAGGCCATGAACACGGAGGCGCGGAAGTTGCCTGACAACGTGCCCGAGTAGTTGACCCCCAGCATCAACCCCACGCCGACGCCTAGCGTGTTGTATCCGAGGACCCAGAGCGCGTAATGGGTACCGGTATTGTTGATAGCAAAGTTCAGACCCGCGTTGACGTCAGATGGGGTCGTGGCAGTGGTCGTGCTGTTGCCGCCTGAACTGTTACCCAGGAGCGTTCGCCCTACCAGATTGCCTCCGACGCGCCTGATGGTTTCGTTCGCAATAATATCGCCGAGGCTGAGGTCAGTCGGGCCTGACGTCTCAGTCAGCGGATGCCGGTGGTCGAAGGCGCTCGCCAGGAACCCAGCGCCCGCGTTCGCGGCGCCTCCGACATTGAGCGGCGCGACCCTGCTGATGACTGGGCGGGATAGAGGCATGCAATCACACGCCTTGCTGCTGTTCGGGTGGCGGCCCGACAAGCACGATGTGTTTCGCTTGTGCAGTCATATCCTCACCCTCACGTCTCGGTCACCTTCGCGTCGCCGTTCACCGCCGACCAGATGCCGGTGATGATCCCCGTGTAGTACCGTCGCGGCATCTCCCAGTACGCACCTGGGTCGAGCTGCACCGACCAGCTGGTGAGTGACGCGGCTGACCCGAGCTTGAGGTACAGCGTCGCTGTGCTGCTGTTCACGACGAGCGCACCGACGCGCGCTGTATTCGCAGCGAGCAACGTGACAACAGTCGCGCTCGATGCCACGGCGGTGACGGTGCCAGTCGCCGGGCCGACGAACTCGACCGAGCCGATGTTCACGCCAGCATTCGCTGCGAGCTTGCCGATGACGTTGGCACTTGCCTGCAGCGCAACCCTCATGACGTCGACTGCGACCGCGCCGGCGAGCGTCGCGAGGAACCCCCTGCTTTGACCGATGTCGACCTCGACCGTGCCGGGCAGCGCGGTGGTGTCGTGAGCGCCGATGTGCTCGCCCGAGATGGTGCGCGACTTGAGCGGCACCGTCCCGAGTTCCGGATCTATGTAGTAGAGCGTCATGTGCTTTGGTCGCAGAGTTCGGCCATGGTCATCACCCGAGGTAGTGCGAGGCGCTGATGCGCTGGGTCATCACTCCCAACAACCGACCCGCGAATGCGTTGCCCGCGTCGGGGCGAATGCGAATCACTCGGGACAGCGCTCCAGTGAATCCGTCGCCGCCCGGACGAAAGATGCTTTGCTCAACGACGGTCCCCGGTGTGCCGTCGAGCTCCTCGACACGGTACAGCTTCGCATGCTGTGGCCAGCGCTCGCCGAATAGAACTAGGTGCGCGGGCAGAGCGACGACGCTTTGAATACCGCCAAAGGTGGCGAACAGCACGGGACCCGTCGCTGCATTCCACACCATGCCGTCCGGCGACTTGAAAACCTCGTTATCGTTCCACGCAAAAAACAAGCCGTGGTCGGCACTCCATATGATCCCTTCGCTGGCAGGTAGCGGGGCCGTCGCAGCGACCCATGTCGCACCGGCGTCGTTGCTGCACTGAATCTTGGTCTCGTAAGTGCCGCTATCAAGCCCCACCACGCAGAACCTGTTTAGGCTCGGCGAGTACGCGACTCCAGCACTGATGTACACGCTGCCTGGGAAAGCGCTCGTGCGGGCAATCCAACTCGTTCCGTTGGTGGTGTTCATGATTCCGTTCATGCCCACGGCCACGACCGCAGCAGCACCCGCTGCGCAAGCGAACCAATCCGCGCCGCCCGTGTTCCGTCGAGTCCATACGTCGCCAGTCGGTGAGTCCTGAATCTCGCCCGAGCTACCCACCGCAACGAATCGATCGAACGCTGACGACCAGCAGACATCAAACAATGCGCCGGTGAAGCTCGCAGTGGCCGACCGACTCTTCCATGTCGTTTCCCCGTCGTGCCAACGGATTGCGCCGCTCGCCCCGACAACGACAGCATCCTCATGCGACGACGCTGCAATCGCATTGCCGCCCTTGCCGGCGCCGGTGGTGTCGAGGTCGACCCATTGCGTGATGCCCGCAAGCTCGGTCCTGACGATGCTCAGCCGCTTGATCGCAGCGAGCACCTGCGTCAGGTCTGACTCGCTGCGCGTCAGGCCCGCACCCGTGATCAGATTCGCGAGCTCGTTCTGCGTGTCGGCGAGCGCGTCCCAGGCATGGTTGAAATAGCCGGCCGGAGGCTCCTCGCCGTTCGTGAAGCCCGCGGATCGCTTCCCTGGCGGCGGCGAGACCGTGCCTGGATAGCCGACCGGCGGAGTCGTCGCCCATTGGTCGAGCTTGAGTTCCATTAGAGCACCACCAAGATGCTGCCGGCGGGGGCAACATGGTGCGGTTCTGTGTTGTACTCCATGTCGCGACCGTCGCTGATCGCAGAGAGCGGCCCGCGGTTGAAGCCGCGCGGGCTGTCATAGACCGAGTCGCCGCTGACCGAGAACCGGAACGACGTGGTCGAGTCGTACCAGTGAAAGAACGCTTGAACGCCGGCCGCCTTGGCCTCGACGATGAGCTGCGCAATCTCGACGCCGTCAGCGCCCAGAACCGGCCCCATCGCGTGGATCGTGAACGCTGCGGGGTAGTGGTCCTCGATGCGGATCGGCACCTGACAGAGCTTCGCAGCGAGCGCGATGAGTTGCCGCGACAGCCCCGAGCTCTGATTGACGAGGACGCGCGCAGAGATCCACACCCGATACTGCTCGTCAGTGCGCCCCTCGCGCGGCTGCCCGACGATCTTGCCGAGCAGGTCAAGCACAGCACCCTCGGCAGTGGCGGGCGAGCGCTTGGTCAGCAAGTCCCAGTAAGCCAGCTCGAGCGCCTGCACCTCGGCGGTCCACGCAGCGAGCAGGGCTGAGATCCTGGGCTGGCGGTAGCGATCGGTCAGCAGCGCGACTGCATCCGGCTCGTGCGTCAGGATGAGGTTCACGACGAGACCTCCGTGACAGCGATGTTGGCCGGCAGTACGACACCCAGCTCGCGGCTCGCGATCGGGATCGACGGCTCTCCCGCATCGGGATCGGTGATCGCAGTGAGCGACAGTCCCACGCTCGCGTTGAGCACGCCTGTCACCCGAAGCGCGACGCGCACCATCTGGCCAGAGTAGACGTCAGTGCCGACGTCGAGATACGCAGGGTCGAGCTTGTTGGTCGTGGCTGCTTGAAGCGCGAGAGCGAGCGCCTCGTCGCCCACGTAGTCGGCGCTCGTCACCACTTCGATCGCGACGAACACTGTGACCTCATCGGGGCGGCTGAAATAGATCTCGTACGTCTCGCCCTGCTCGTCGACCACCTCGACTGGTGGCTCGGTGCCGTGCGTCTGGATGCCGCCGACCTTGTTGGTAGCGATGCTCTCGCCGATCGCCTGCGCATCACCACCGCGCACGATCGCTTCGATCGAGTGCGGCGGCAGACCATCCGCGGTCGTGACATCCGTCACGTTCTCGAGTACCGCGAC
>Ga0207641_10002149_pt1 | contig 18577 bp, 15 predicted proteins | sample KBSSwiS62_FD_184306 | JGI IMG/M metagenome (GOLD analysis project Ga0207641, IMG submission 184306) | Switchgrass rhizosphere microbial communities from Kellogg Biological Station, Michigan, USA - KBS Switchgrass S6-2 (SPAdes) (version 2) | ecosystem: Host-associated > Plants > Roots >... | reverse complement strand
GGGTGCGGGACCAGGTCGACGAGATGCGCAAGCGCGGGATCGAGGTCGACCTCTTCGCCTTCCCCCCCGGCTCGCGCGAGTACGTGCCGGCGACACGGCGACTGCGGAAGCTGCTACGGCGCCAGCGCTTCGATCTCGTCCACGCCCACTACGGACTGCCGGGCTGGTGCGCGCGACTGGCCGGGGCGCGACCGCTGATTGTCAGCTTCCACGGCACCGACGTGCGGCACTGGCTGGTCGGCCCGCTCTCGCGGCGGCTGGCCTGGCGGGCGAGCCTGGTCGCCGCCGTGTCGCGAGCGCTGTTCGAGGTCGAGGCCGGACGGCCGGGCCTCCCCCCCGTCCCGGGCTCGGCGGTCCTTCCCTGCGGCCCGGATCTTGCTCGCTTTAACCCTCTACCCAAGGATGAGGCTCGACGCCAGCTGGGACTCGATGGCGACGGGCGTTACCTCCTCTTCCCAGCCAATCCCAAACGACCGGAGAAGCGGCACGATCGAGCCGCCGAGCTCGCGGCGGCCAGCGGCGCCGAGCTCCTCACCGGCGGCGCGATCGACCCGGACCAGATGCCGCCCTGGATCAACGCCGCCAACGCGGTCCTCGTCACCTCCGACTACGAGGGCTTCGGCCTTGCCGCGATCGAGGCGCTCGCCTGCAACGTGCCGGTGCTCTCGACCCCGGTCGGGATCGCCCCTTACGCCCTCAAGGGAGTGGCCGGCGCCCTCTGCGCGCCCTTCGATCTCGACATCTGGACAGCCGCCGCCAAGCCTCTGCTCGATTCGCACGACCCTCGCGTAGAGGGCGCCGCCCGCGCCGCCTCGCTCTCCGCCCCCCGCATGGCCGAGCGCACGATCGTCGCCTACCGCGACGTGCTTGACCACGCGTAGCGACCGTCAGGAGTCGAGTCCGGGGATCGGCTCGATCGGCAGCTCGCCATGGAACGACTCAAGCTCTTCCAGGTCACGCATGTCCTGGGGTCGGCCGGCGAGCCGCTTGAAGCCGACGACGCTGCGAAGGCCCGCGACCCGCGCCGGCTGCCCCCCGACCTCGGCGTCCATTGCGTGCTTGCTGACGGTCTCAAAGTCGAGTGGTGGCAGGCCGCCGCGCATGATGTCGATGATGCCGTGCTTACTGCGAATCCGAACGTGGTGCGCATCCAGGACGTCGTCGAGGCTCAAGGTCTTCCCATCGTGAAGTCGAGTCGCCTCAATGCGGTCGAGAAAGCGGATGATTGCCTCATCGGCCTCGCGACCATCGGGCACGAGCAGGGCAGAGTCCTTGGTCGCCCGCAGGAAGCCGTTGGCCATGACGCTGAAACCGCCAATCACGACGTAGCGCAGGCCAACGGCGTTGGCATCGGCCACGACTCCGTCTATGTCAGGACCAGAAGGCTCGCTCTGGTGCATGGCCGCCTCGTATCACCGAAGCCAGCAGCGAAACCGCCTGTTGGGAGAGCTTCTGCCCCCGAGCTATTCGCTCCGATGGGGTCAGCGCCCGTGCGGTCTGCTGGTGGTATTCGCGCTTCTCTGCGTTCAGCCGCGCCCACTCCTCCTCGTTGCCGGGAGCTAGCAGTGTGCGGCTTTGGACTTTGGAGGCCACGGCCTGATTGTACGCCTCGGACGGGCCTCCCGTAATAGATTGATTGCAATGGCGGAGCCGACGAGCCAACCCAACGGCGAGGAGCTGAGCGCCCAGGTCGAGATGGCCAAGAAGCGGCTGGAGGAAGCGGCGGCTGCCGCCAGCGCCGCGGAGAAGCGGGTGGCGGATGAGATCGAGGCGCTGGAGACCGACCTGGAGAAGGAGCGCGCCCAGGCGTCCCGGGCGCTGGAGGAGCTGCGCGCCGCCCATGCCGAGGAGCTGAAACGCGAGCGCGAGGCCAAGGACCGGGTCGTCGCCGAGGCCGAGGGCAGGCTGGCCGAGATCGAGGCGCAGACCGCCGAGACCGAGAAGCGGATCGCGGCGGCGGAGAAGCGCGCCAGCGATGCCGAGGGGGCGGTCGCCGACGAGCGCGGGCGCGCCCGCGAAGCAGCGGCTTCCTGGCTTCGGGGGCAGATCAAGGCGATCCGGCGAGAGACGGGGCAGCAATAGCGCCCAGCGGCGAGTTCGACGTCGTCGTCGGTGGCGGCGGCGCGGCGGGGCTGTGGACGGCGCTGCGGGCGGCCGAGGGCGGCGGCAGCGTCTGCCTGGTCTCGCGCACGCCGCTCTCCCAGAGCGCCAGCTACTGGGCGCAGGGCGGCCTGGCCGCGGCGCTCGAGCCAGTAGACTCGCCGGCGCGGCACGCCGCCGACACGATCGCCGCCGGGCGGGGGCTCTGCCGGACCGCGGCGGTGCAGGTGCTGGTCGACGAGGCGCCCGGCGCGGTGCGCGAGCTGCGCTCGCGCGGGGTCGAGTTCGACCTCGACCCCGACGGCGAGCTGTCGCTTGGCCTCGAGGGCGGCCACACCCGCCGCCGCATAGTCCACTCCGGCGGCAGCGCCACCGGGTACGAGATCACCTCGAAGCTGGCGGCGATGGTCGCCGCCGAGCCGCGGATCGAGGTGCGGGAGCGGGCCTCGATGACGGCCCTGTGGAGCGATGGCGAGCGCTGCCACGGGGTAGTGACCGACGCGGGACAGATCGGCGCTGCGGCGACGGTGCTCGCTACCGGCGGCTCGGCGGCGCTCTGGCGACGCACCAGCAACCCGCGGGGTGCGATCGGCGCCGGCCCGACGATGGCCGCTGCCACCGGCGCCGACCTCGCCGACCTCGAGTTCTGCCAGTTCCACCCCACCGCGCTCTTCCTCCCCGGCACCCGTTTCGACGGCCTGCTGATCACCGAGGCGGTACGGGGCGAGGGAGCGACGCTGCTCGACGCCTCCGGACGCCGCTTCACCGACGAGCTGGCGCCGCGCGACGCGGTCACCGCGGCGATCCTCGACCGGCTCGAGGCCGATGGCACCAGCGCGGTCGAGCTCGACCTGCGCGACCTCGACCCCGCCCGCTTCCCCAACGTCTTCGAGTCGCTCGCCGAGGCCGGGCTAGACCCCAGGACCGAGCCCGTCCCAGTCGCTCCGGCCGCCCACTACACAATGGGCGGGATCGCGGTTGACCTCGACGGCCGCTCCTCCCTCCCCGGTCTCTACGCCGTCGGCGAGTGCTCCTGCACCGGCCTGCACGGCGCCAACCGCCTTGCCTCCAACTCGCTTAGCGAGTGTTTTGTCTTCGGTGGACGGGCGGCGGCGGCCGCGCTGGAGGAGGAGGAGGCGACGGCGAGGCCGCCCGAGCCAGGCGAGTGGCGCTTCGAGCCACCGACCGAGGCCACCCGCGACGCGGTGTGGAACCTCGCCGGCCCGATGCGCCGGCCCGAGCAGCTCGAAGAGTTGCTCGCGGACCCATATCCCCTGGCCAAGGCGATCGCCGCCTGCGCCCTGGCGCGCCAGGAGTCCCGCGGCGGCCACCTGCGCGCCGACTTCCCCCACCTCGACCCTAGCCTCGACGGCATCCACATCGTCCGCGAAGCCGGTGGCTCGATTCGTCGCGAGCGCTGGGAGTAGCTTCAAACGCATGCTGCTCGGCGTCGACGTAGGCGGGACCTTCACCGACGCGGTCCTCTTCGATGGGGAGCGGGTGCATACGGCGAAGCTGCCGACGACGCCGGATGATCAGTCGCGCGGAGTGATCGCCTCGGTTGAAGAGGTGCTGCGGCGGGCCGGCGCGAGCGGCGGCGACGTCGAGGTCTTCGCCCACGGGATGACGGTCGGGACCAACGCGCTGCTGGAGGAACGCGGCGCCCGCACGGCGCTGATCACCACGCGCGGCTTTGGCGACCTGCTCGAGATCGGTCGCCAGGACCGGCCACAGCTGTACCGGCTCTGCGCGCCGAAGCCGGCGCCGCTGGTCGAGGCCGAGTTGCGCTTTGAGGCCGATGAGCGGATCGGACCCGAAGGCGTAGTCGAGCCACTTGGAGACGACGAGCCACAAAGGCTGGCGAGCCTGCTGCGCGAAAGCGGCACCGAAGCGGTCGCGGTCTGCCTGCTCTTCTCCTATCTCGACCCGAGCCACGAGCGGCGTATTGCCGAACACCTGCGGCGCGAGCTCGAGGGAGTCCACGTTTCCGCCTCACATCAGGTCCTGCCCCGCTTCCGCGAGTACGAGCGCTGCTCCACCACCACGATCGACGCCTACCTCTCGCCGCTGCTCGGCCGTTACCTGGGCAGGCTCGGCGAGGCGGCAGCGGAGGCCGGCCTGCCGCAACCGCTCGTGATGCAGTCCTCGGGTGGCATCGCCGGCGCCGAGCAAGCGGCAAGCGCCGGCGCCTGGAGCGTCCTCTCGGGACCGGCCGGTGGCGCCGTGGGTGCGGGCCTGATCGCGCGCGCCTGCGGCGACGGTAACGCCCTCGGCCTCGACATGGGTGGCACCTCCTGCGACGTGTGCGTGGTCGAGGACGGCGAGGTGAGGCGAACCGACTCGCGCACGATCGGCGGTCGGGTGATCCAGCTGCCGATGGTCGATGTCCATACCGTCGGGGCCGGTGGGGGGTCGATCGGCTGGCGCGATACAGGGGGAGCACTGCGAGTGGGCCCCCAATCGGCGGGGGCCGATCCAGGTCCTGCCTGCTATGGCCGCGGCGGCACCGAGCCAACCGTCACCGACGCCAACCTGCTGCTCGGCCGCCTCGATGCCGAGTCGAGTCTCGCCGGCGGGGTGTCGCTGGATATGGAGGCAGCGCGAGCCGCCATCGGCTCGCTTGCGACGTCTCTCAACCTAGGCGAGGTGGAGACCGCCGAGGGCATCCTCCGCGTCGCCAACCAAGAGATGGTGCGGGCGCTGCGGGTGGTCACGGTCGAGCGCGGAGTCGACCCGCGCGGCTTCGCCCTGCTTCCCTTCGGAGGGGCTGGACCGATGCACGCGGCGGCGATCGCGACGGAGCTTGGCATCGAGCGCATCCTCTGCCCGCGAGCCGGCGGGGTTCTCTCGGCGCTGGGGCTCTGCGCCTCGGACCGCCGCCGGGACACGACCCGGACCGTGATGTTGAGCGGCGGCGACCTCAGCGCCGAGCGCGTCGCCGCCGAGGTCGATGAGCTGATCTCGACACTCGATGGCGAGCCGAAGGCAACGCCCGAAGTTGTCTACGAGATGCGCTACGCCGGCCAGGCCTTCGAGCTGCCGGTGCCGGGCTCGACCCGTCCCGACCCGGCCGACCTCGCCGAGCGCTTCGCCGCCGCCCATGAGGAGCGCTACGGCCATCGCGACCCCGACGGCGAGGTCGTCCTCGTCCACATCCGCCTGGCGCTCGTCGCGCAAGGCGCCCAACCGCAGCTGGTCATTGGCACAGGGCACCTCGACCAGAACACCCGCAACGTGCGCTTCGACGGCAAGTGGCAACCGGCGCTGGTGCTGCGCGGCGAGCCACCCGCCGCCTTCACCGCCACCGGCCCGGCGATCTTCGAGCTGCCCGAGGCGACATTCGTCCTGCCCCCAGGCTGGCAAGCAGAAGTCGACGACACCGGCACAATCCGCGCCGAGACCACCCCCCACCCAGGTGCAACGTTTTGAGGCTCCCACGCACCCACAAAACGTTGCACCTGCCGGTTGGCCGCCAGGCAAAAGGGCGGTGTAACGCGTTGGGGCTCTCACGCAGCCGAAAAACGTTGCACCTCGGGCGGGCGTGAGGGGGATGGACCCGGTCACGCTGCAGGTGATGATTGGTGGGCTGCGGGCAGCCTGCGACGAGATGGGCGCGGTGCTAATCCGCTCCGCCTACTCGGCCAACATCAAGGAGCGACACGACTGCTCGACCGCGCTCTTCGATGCGCAGGGAGAGCTGGTGATGCAAGCGGAGCACATCCCGGTGCACCTCGGCTCGATGCCCGACGCGGTCGCCGCCGTGCTCGAGCTCGAGCAGTCGCCGGGCGCGGCGTGGATCCTCAACGACCCCTACCGCGGCGGCACCCACCTGCCCGACATCACCTTGATCTCCCCCGTCTTCGTCGACGACGAGCTACTCGGTTTCGCGGCCTGCCGCGCCCACCACGCCGACGTCGGCGGTCCGACTCCCGGCAGCATGCCGGCCGGCTCAACCCGCCTCGACGAGGAGGGGGTCGTGATTCCCCCTACCCGCGCCGACCCGGACACGCTGGCGGCGCTCGCCGCGCGGATGCGCTTCCCCCAGCAGCGGCTCGCCGACCTGCGCGCCCAGGCCGCCGCCAACCGGGTCGGCGACCTGCGCCTCGTCGAGCTGGCGCGGCGACATGGCTCCGGGCCGCTGCGCGGCGGCATGGACGAGATCCTCGCCTACGCCGAGCGCCGCACCCGTGCAGCGCTCGATGATCTTCCCGACGGCGTCTACGCGGCCGAGGATGTGCTCGAAGACGACGCCAACCGCGAGCCTCGCGACGTTTTCCTGCGGGTCGAGGCGACGATCCGCGGCGACCGTCTCACTCTCGACTTCAGCGGCACCGACCCCCAGATCGAGGGCAACCTCAACTGCCCGCTCTCGGTGACCAAGTCGGCGGCCTTCTTCGCCGTTCGGGTCCTGACCGATCCCGAGGCGCCGCCCTGCGCTGGCGCCTACCGGCCGATCGAAGTGATCGCGCCCGAGGGCTGTCTGCTTAACGCCCGCCCGCCGGCGGCGGTTGCCGCCGGCAACGTCGAGACCTCCAGCCGCGTCGCCGACCTGGTGATCGCCGCCCTGGCCGGCGCCCGCCCGGTCCCTGCCCAGGGGCAGGGGACGATGAACAACTTGACGCTGGCCAACGACGACTTCACCTACTACGAGACGATCGGCGGCGGCCAGGGTGGCTGCCCGGACGGCGATGGCCCGAGCGCGATCCACGTCGCGATGTCGAACACGCTCAATACCCCGGTCGAGGCATTGGAGAGCGAATTCCCCCTGCGCGTCCGCGAGCTCTCGCTGCGGCATGGCAGCGGCGGAGGCGGGCGGCACCGGGGCGGCGACGGGATCGTGCGGGAAATCGAGGCGCTCGCGCCGATGCGCTACTCGCTGATCGGCGAGCGCCGCCGCCATCCGCCCCGCGGCCGCGGCGGCGGCGAGGACGGCGCGACCGGCCGAAACCTCCGCGAGGGAGAGCCGCTGCCGAGCAAGGCCGAGGGCGAGCTGGGCGCGGGTGAGAGGATTCGTATAGAAACCCCCGGAGGCGGCGGACACGGGAGTCAGTGACCTTCGTCACATATTTGGCGATCCAGCCAGTCTCGTCTAGAATGCCTCCCTCGGGCGGGCTTCTCATCCTGGAACGGGGTCCGAAGGTCCCCTCCCAGTCACTGTTTTCCACCACCTTCTAAAGGTAAGACTTCAAATGCCGATCGCTTTCAAGGAATGGGCCGTAACGGTCCGTGCACTCGCCGAGGGCGAGCAGTTGCTGACTCTTCGCAAGGGCGGGATCCGCGAGGAGAACAAGCACTTCGAGCTCGACCACGAGCGCTTCTTCCTCTACCCCACCTTCGACCACCAGCGCAACAACCTGGTGCGCGAGTCCCACCACCCGGAGCTGGGCCGCGCCCTCGAGGAGGGCGTCTGGGGCGAAGAAGAGCCGCCCGCCAAGGCGCTGATCCAGGACGGCGGCATCGCGCAGCCCGAGCGGGTCCGCCTGCGCGCCTGGGCCGAGGTCACCGACCACATCACGGTCAACGACCCGCGCATCGTCGACGGCCTTTCCCCTTATTACGTCTGGACCCCTGACTACGCCGAGAAGCGGCTCAACTGGAAGCGCCGCCACCCGCTGCACGTGGTGCTGCTGCGAGTCCATCGCATTCCGCGCCCGGTCACGGTCAAGGTTCGCGAGGAGTACCACGGCTGCCGCACCTGGGTCGAGGTCGATCGCGATCTGCCCTTCGAGGGCACCCCGGTCATGGCAGACGAGGAGTTCGACCGCGCTCGCGCGGAGATCCTTTCCGTCTGTGGCGCTGCTGAACCTGTCTTGGTCTAAGCAGTAGCCTCGCCCGGTGCCCTGGGTCGAGACTGAATCGCTCAGCTTTACCGCGCGGCATGACAGCGGCGATACCGCCTTCGCGGAGCGGACGCTGGACCGGATGGAGGAACTGCGGCTGCGGCTCGAGGACCGCTTCGAGCGAGTGCCGGGTGACATCGTCGTCGTCGTCCACACCAATCCCGCCTGGCTGTCGATGGCCCACCCCTTCCTGCCGGCGGCGCGCTGGTCGGCTGCTCCAGCCGGGCGGCGCTACCTGGCCGGCTGGGCGATGTCGACCGAGCTGCACGTGCTCAACGACCCCCATATGGAACGCCGCGCCGCGGGCGACGATTCACGCGAGGCGCTGCGCGGCACGGCCGAGCGCCTCTATGCCCAGCTCGTCGTCGCCGCCAACAACGCCGAGCTGCCGCCGTCGTGGACGCCGCGTCGCTTTGCCCGCTACCTGCGCTGGGCCTGGCTGGTCGAAGGCGGCGCCCAGTACTTCTCGCGCCAGGTCGGCCTCTACCGGGCGGCGGTGATCCGCCGCCTGCGTGAGAGCGCTCGCCCCTCCTTCCCGCCCTCCCGCCGCGACGCGGTGATCCTCGGCGGCACGATCTTCGACCTGCTCGAGATGGAGCGCGGGCCCGAGGCCTGCGAGCGCCTCGCCCTGCACCTGCTCCCCGGCGGCGCCACACCGACCCTCGAAGACGCCTTCGAAGCCCGCATCGGCGAGATCGAGGGCGCCTGGCGGGATTACCTGCGCGAGATCAACCGTCCGAGTCTGGACTAGCGGGCGCGCCCGGGGTCCCTTTCAGCACTTCGCGTGCTTCCTCCTCGGCGGCCTCGGGAACGAGGATCTGGCGCGGCCCCGCGGCGAGGAACTCTGGATTGTCGACCGTCCGCTGAACCATGCTCGGGATCCCGTGCTCGCCGAGCAGGCCCTGGATCATCTCGGCCTCCATCAGATTCAGCGCGTAGGCAACCTTGACCAGGCGCCCGCTACTCGACGATGAGCTCTGCATCGGCGATCTTCAGGTCCTTGAGCCGGTAGCCCTTGACGTCAGGGGCATCGGGATCCTCCAGGGAGACGATCAGGTAGATCGCGTCGGGCCAGTTGACCGCCTGGTTGACGTCGGTCTGCGAGGGGTAGGCGGCGCTCTTGGTGTGCGAGTGGTAGATCGCCAACATCTCCCCTCCTCCCTCTTCAATCGTCTTCAGCGCGTTGTACTGACCCTGCGGGTCCATCTCGAAGCGCAGTGGACTGGCAGCCGAGTTGACGACCGGGATCACCACGCTGGCCTCACCATCCACGCCGCCGACCATCCCGCAGCACTCGTTCGGCAGGTCCGCCTGAGCGTGGGCGACCATCTCGTCGACCAGCTGCTGAGAGATTCGCATTTAGATGCTCCGGAATAGGGCGTGCGTGGTCAAGCAGATTAAGGACGCAGGGAGCGTGGCGTGCTCTGCACGCGAACGACTGAGGACGCAGATATGCGCCGTGCCACGCGCGCCCCTACCACCAAACTGTCGAGTCAAGATTCGCTATCTCCTCAATTGGCTTGGTGTAGACGCCGGAGGAGAGGTACTTCCAGCCGTCGTCGGGGATCAGGAAGACGACGTTGCCGCCGTCGAGCTCACCGGCGATGCGGGCGGCGATTGCGGCGATCGCGCCGGAGGAGACGCCGGCGAAGATGCCCTCCTCGTCGAGCAGGCGCTTGGTCCAGACGATCGCGTCGCGGTTGGAGACCATGATCTTGCGGTCGAGAATCGAGATGTCGATGATCGGCGGGATGAAGCCGTCGTCGAGCGAGCGCAGGCCGTCGACCAGCTCGCCCTGCATCGGCTCGGCAGCGACGATCAGCGTCTCGGGGTTCTCCTCCTTGAGGCGGCGGCCGTTGCCCATCAGGGTTCCGCCGGTGCCGAGGCCGCCGACGAAGGCGGTCACCTCGTCCAGCTCTTCAAGGATCTCCGGCGCGGTGCCGTTGTAGTGGGCAAGCGGGTTGGCCTCGTTGCCGTACTGGTAGGGCATGTAGTACTGCGAGTCCTGCGCCATTTCCAGAGCCACCTCGACGGCGCCGTTGGAGCCCTTGGCGCCCTCGGAGTAGACGATCTCCGCTCCGTACATCTTCAAGAGCTGGGTGCGCTCCTCGGTGACGTTGTCAGGCATCACCACCTTGAGCTTGTAGCCCTTGCGGCGGCAGATCATCCCCAGCGCAATGCCGGTGTTGCCGGAGGTCGGTTCGAGGATTGTCTGCCCCGGTTCAATCGCCCCCTCGGCCTCGGCCGCCTCGATCATCGACTTGGCGACTCGGTCCTTGACCGAGCCGGTCGGGTTGTGCCCCTCGAGCTTGGCGTAGATGCGAACGTCGGGGTTGGGAGTCAGCCGCGGCAGCTCGACCAGCGGCGTGTTGCCGATCGACTCGACGATGTTGCCGAAGCGTCCCCCGCAGGGTCGGTTTAGGAGCTCTCCCGCCACTTCAAAAAGTATAGCCATGGAAGTGCGCCAACATGCACAAGAATTTTAGAGCGGTGAACCCTTCCAACTGCATCGACTTTTACACCTGGCAGGTGGAGAAGTTGATGCAGTTCGGCTCAGCCGCCGGCCATGGCCGGGAGGATGACGACGGTGTCGCCGTCGGCGACCGCGGTGTCCAAGCCGCTCAAGACCCGTACGTCCTCGTCGTTGAGGTAGACGTTGACGTAGCGGTTGAGGTCGCCCTCCTCGCCGAAGAGCTGCGCCTCGGTGTCGGGATGGGCGGCGGTGAGCGCCCGCAGCACCTCGCCGACGTTGGCGCCTGCAGCCTCGACCTCGGCCTGGCCGCCGGTATGGGCCTGCAGCACCTTGGGGATGCGAACCGTTGCCATCAGGGTCGGAAAGCTATCGGCTAACCGGCGCAGAAGGCGTCGTAGTCGGGGAACTGGCCCATCTCCGACTCGGGGACCTCGGGCGCGTCGGGGCCGCAGATCGGGCACTGGGGGTCGCGACGCACCTTCAGCTCGGTGAATCTCGTGCCCAGCGCCTCGTAGAGAACCAGGCGGCCGATCAGCGGCTCGCCGATCCCCATCACCAGCTTCAGCACCTCGTTGGCTTGCAGGGTGCCCATCGTTCCGGCCATCACCCCGAGCACCCCGTTGGCAGAGCAGCTCGGCGCCAGCTCGGCCGGCGGCGGGGTCGGGTAGAGGCAGCGGTAGCAGGGGCCCTCGAAGGGGACAAAGGTCGAGATCTGACCGTCGAAGCTGAGGATCGAAGCCGAGACGACCGGCTTGCGCAGCCGCACCGAGGCGTCGTTGAGCAGGTAGCGGGTGGGGAAGTTGTCGGCCCCGTCGACGATCACGTCGTAGTCCTCGAGGATGCCGAGGATGTTGGAGGAGTCGAGGCGGATGCGGTGCTCGATTACCTTGACGTCAGGGTTGAGCGCTTCGATCGCGATCCGTGCCGACTCGGTCTTCGGCGTGCCGATCCGTTCGGTGTTGTGGATCACCTGGCGCTGCAGATTGGAGGCGTCGACGACGTCGTCGTCGACGAGGCCGATCGTGCCGATGCCGGCCGCGGCGAGGTAGAGGGCGGTCGGCGCGCCGAGCCCGCCGGCGCCGAGCAGCAGCACCTTGGCGTTGAGCATCTTCAGCTGGCCGTCGACTCCGACCTCGGGCAGCAGGGTGTGACGCGAGTAGCGGTCACGCTGCTCGGGGGTCATCCCACTGGCGGCGAGGACCGGCAGCCCCTGCTCCTGCCAGGCGAGGATGCCGCCAGCCATCGAGGCGACGTCGGTGTAGCCGAGCGCCTGCAGCTGTTCGGCCGCGAGGTAGGAACGGTTGCCACTGCGGCAGTAGAGGATCGTGCGGGCAGACTTGTCGGGCGCGGCGGCGGCGATCTCGTCGCGCAGCAGCCCCGGCGGCACCAGCTTGCCGTTCTCGAGATGAGCCTCCTGATACTCGTGCGGCTCACGCGTGTCGATCAGGACGACGTCGCCGCCCTCGATCTCCTGCGCCGCCTCGAAAGGCTCGATCTCCTCAACCACCTGTTTCGTCTGCGCGCCCGTAGCCATGCCGTCTCCTAAATACCTGAATTCCGATCAGACTTAACTTCAAAAAGTATAGCGAGCGTCGATCAGGGCGAGGTGCGCAGGCCTATCCGTCTTCCCTACCGGTAAAGCTCGACGTAGAACGGCTCCCTGGTCCTGACCCCGCCGTCGAAGGTCTGCACCTCGACCTGCGGAGCCGGGCAGGAGTTGGTCCCGCCGACGATCGCGTAAGCCGTAACCGCACCGGAGACTTCGAACCTGGGAGTCACCTGGGCCCCCCTGGGGTTGAAACCGGAGACCGCCACGCAGTAGATCCCCGCCAGGTTGCCGTCTTTGACCTGGGCGATGCTCTTGGAGAGCGAGGAGTCGATCGTCGCTTCTTTGGTGACGTAGGCGAAGGCAGGCGGGTTGCCCGATTCGGCGCTGGTGGCGAATTCAGCTTTCGCCGCTGAGGGAACCTGGGAGAAGGTCGACTCCAGCGCCTTGTCGCCGGTAACCGCCTCGGGGGCGATCTTGTCGTTGGTGATCGCTCCGCCGACGATCGAGGAGCCTTCGACAGAGCCGGCGGTCATCTTCGCCGCGGTGATCGATCCGTTGGCGATCTTTCCCTGCTTCACCGCCCCCGACTTGATCTTGGGCGAGGTGACGGCGTTGCTCCTGAGCTTTTCGGCTGTGACCGCTCCGGGGCGTAGCTGGAACTCCCCGACGGACTTGTCGGGGAGCTTTGACGCCGCGAAGGCGGTTGCTCCGCTCAGGGCGACGAAGAGCGCGATCGTCGAGACGACGTTGGCGTAGGTGAGCTTCGGCTTCATCCCTTCGCCTCGCAGGTACGGGTCAGGGTGTTGGTCAGGTTCAGTCCTCCGGCGAAGGAGAAGTCGGTCCGAAGTAGCGGAAAGGGAACCTTGGTGAGCCCCTTGGGCGCCGGGCAGCCGGCGGTGATGAAGCTCCTCTTGTTCAGCCGCAGGTCGATCCCGGTGACGTAGCCCCAGTCACCCGTGGCCCTTGGGAAGGAGGTTTCGAGGATGGTGCCGTAGGTCCCCTTGCTCTGCTTTACCCGGAAGGCGAAGACGTAGGAGGTCGGCAGCGGGTTGGTGCCGTAGATGTGGGCGAAGATCGCCGGTTGTCTTCCGATCGTGCCGTTGAAGGCGAGGAGCTTTCCCTTCGATGGGAAGGGCGATTGCTCGGGCAGGACGACGTTTGCCGAGAAGGATCCTTCGCCGACCAGGGAGGATCTGCAGGCTGCAAGTGCCTCCTCGTTGGTCGAGGGGTTGATGTGGTTGATCCGGCAGTGGGGGATTCCCCGCAGGTCGATGTGACCGGCGGAGTTGATCGCGATCTTTAGCTTTTGCAGCTGCGGCAGAGCGGTGGCTCCGCCCAGGGCCTGGATCTCGCCTTTGACCGAGACCGCGATCGGGGCCGAGCCCTTGCGGGGCAGCTTGGTTGGGGAGAGGGCGCCGTCGACGGTGACCCTGACGCCTTGCTTTTGGGAGACCTCGGCCGCCGCCCAGGAAGAGAGAGAGCCGAGGGCCAACAGAGCGCTCCCAAGGAGCGCTATCGCGCCGAGCTTTGTCATCTCCTAGCGGCGCCTATGTGAGCGCTTTTGCTTCTTCGCCTTGGCGCAGGCGCTCTTGAGCGCCGGGTGCAAGGTCAGCGCATCGCCGTTTTGGGCGCTGAAAATCGCCGTGGCCTTAGGAGTTCCTTTGCAGATATTGCGCGAGTTGACCAGCAGCCCCTTCTTGCCGCCGAAGAAGTTGAAGGTCGCTTCTGTCACCGGCACATCGGGGACGAAGTCGAAGGTGTTGCGGATCCCTCCATTCACCGAGTCGACCCTGCCGACCAGGTTGGCGTCGATCCGCCCTCCTCTGAATGCCGCGACGATGTCGGGCAGGGGGTGGTTGGAGGACCTGAGGTAGATCGGTCCCGAGAGCGTTTCGTCGAGGAGCGGTGTCTTCGCCGAGACCGTTCCGTAGATCGAGGCCGCTGGGCAGGCGTTGGCGGCGAACTGCACCCTGGTGCAGACCGTGCCGATGTGACCCTGGTCGAGGAACTCGGAGTGAGGCAGCGCGACCGATGCGGCGGCGATGTTCGCTCCGCCCTGGGGCATGTGCAGGGTCGCGCGGAACTTCGGGTGGCTTCCTCGATGCGTTCCGCCGAAGAGGCGGAAGTCGAGCTGCGGTTTGAAGCCCAAGGAGGCGCAGTTGCCGACCTGGAAGGGAACCGAGGCGTTGAAGATCGCCCCTCCCACTCCGGAGATCTGGCCGTTGACCGACTTCGGAGCGCAGCTGGTCGGGTTGATCGTCGTTTCAGGACGGTCGACCCGCAGCCTCACGTCCCTGACCCTGAGGATCACTCCGTGGAGGATCGTCGGGAAGGGGTCGGAGATCGCCGTGACCTGGGCGGTCTCGGGATCGACGTGAAGGGCTGCCCTGACGACGACATTGCCGAGGTCGAAGGGGCCGGCGATGCCCGGGGCCACCACTGCCAGGCTCAACTGGGCGCCTTTATATGGCCCGGCCAGGTAGACCTTGCCGGGGAAGTAGTTGGGGCCGGGGCCGGCTCCCAGTCCGGCGCTTACCGTGCCGATCTGGCTCGCCGCAGGACAAGCCGGGTGGGCCAGCTCCTGGGCGCCCGCACCCTCGGCCGTGGAGATCGAGGCGATTGCCTGCTCGGGGCAGAGGGGAATGCCGGCGATCTTGGCCACCAGTCCTGGTGGCAGCACCGAGGTGACCTGGCTCAGTTCCTGTTCCTGGTCATCTCGGCTGAGGCGAAAGAGGAAGGTCGAGTAGGCGCCGGCCACCGGGTTCAGGGTTCCGCCGCTGAACCGCGGGCTGAAGGGCCGGTCCGGGGAGTCCGGTGGGCACGGAGTCCCATTCGGTCCTTCGGTGACGTTGTAGGTGTTGGAGGCGTCGACCGGTTTCAGCGGCTGGGCGTAGGAGGCCACTTCGATCCCGATCGTCTGTTTGCCGCAGGTCGGGGGCGATACGAGCGGAGCCCTCGGGCCCGAGCGGAATTTCAAGGTCAGGTCATCGAAGGGGAACTGCGGCGTTTCGTTGAAGGTGGTGACGATCTGCCCGGTTACCGGATCGACGTCGATCCGCCCCGGGATCTTGATCAGGGCGCCGCGTTCTTCGGTGTCGTGCAGGACCAGCAGCAGGGCGAAGGTCGAGTTGTAGGGGTTGTCGCGCTGGGCGGCCAGATACATCGAGCCTTCTGCCGATTTGGGCAGCAATGGCGTATGTAGCGAGACTTCGCCGATCCGCGAGGCGTCGGGGCAGTCGACCGGCTGGTTGTTGCCCAGCTGCATCTGCGCCAGCGTGCAGCTTTTCAGGCCGTCGGCGAAAGAGGGGCTGAAGCTCATCCCTTCCGGCAGGGTCACGGTGAAGCGCTTCACCGGTGGTGTGGCCAGAGCATTGGGGTTTTCGTTTTGGGCGATCTTGACGTGGACGTCGAGCCCCGTAGGAGTATTCGCCTGCTTGCCGGTCGGTTCGATTTCGACGTCGGGTTCGAAGCGTGGTTTGTCGCAGTCGGTCATTTTGCCCGGCAGGGTGTAGGTGACGTCGGGGGCGCTGAAGACGTTCTTGTTCTCCCAGGAGTCGTAGTGGTGAAAGCGGAAGCTGTTGTCCTCTTCGCACTGCGATGGGACCGCGAGGAAGGGATGGGCGGCGCCGTCGATCGGGCCCCCTCGCCAGCCGTCGTGGCTGTGGTCTCCGGGGACCCCCCAGAGGGTCAGCTTCTGGTTGTACGGCGGCAGGCTCTCGTTGATCGCCGGCGCTTCGGAGGTGATCGCGTAGCGGTTTGCCGGGTCCAGCGAGACTTTGACGTGAACGGGGTTGAAGTTGATGTAGAAGGCCAGGTCGGAGATCGTCCCCCGCGGGTGGGAGAGGTTGTAGACGGGAACTCGGTTGGTGAACATCTCTTCAGGCCCTCCCGAGATCGGGAAGAGCCTGAGGATCTGCGCGCCCACCAGGCTTGAGTTCGGGCATGCGTCTGCGAGGAACTCCACCTGGGTGCATTCGCCCACCGCCGAGGGGTTGCCGATGAAGCCCGGCGGCAGGTCGACGTGCAGGTCGCGCAGGGTTTCTGACTCCTGCACCACCGTCGGCAGGCTCGGGTCGGGTATGTAGGTGTTGAGGTCGAAGGGGACCGGGAAGAGGTCGGGGTGCGAGCCGGCTTCGCGCTCGGGGGTGTGGGCGTCTGCCTGCAGGAAGTCCGGCGTGAAACTCGGCGCGACGATCCCAAAGGGGGCAGGTTCGGGACTGATTTCAGCAGGCTCTTCAGTCGTCGCCGGCACCGCGGCTCCACCGCCTTCGATTTTGGCGGTCGCGGTCAGGGTCCCTTCGGCGCTGGCGGCAACTTTGACCGTCACCCCGAAGTAGAGACTGAAACCGCCCGCCGGGACCGATTCCGTGGTCGTGCAGGTGAAGGATTTGGCGCCCACCACGCCCGGGCATTTCCAATGCAATTCGGTGCCCGCCCCGCCGAAGACCGTGAAGTTCATCAGCCCCTTGCGGGTGATCCCGGTCGGCAGGTTGATCGTCAGGGTCGCAGGCCCCGAGCTGGCGCTGGTGCCGACGTTTTCGATATCGACCCAGTACTGGCCTTCCCCGCCGGCGGGGAAGTGCGTCTGGTTGTGATGCAGGTCGAGGTTCCAGATCGGCGCCGCCGAGGCGCTTGCCGCGCCCAGCAATCCGATCGAACAGAGGGCCAGAGCCACAGTCGAGATCAGGCGTCGTCCCATGCTCATCGTCCTGCCCCCCGGTTGCTCTTGGCTTTGCGGTGCGTTTTCTTGGCCTGCTTCTTGTGGTGTTTTTTGTGGTGTTTCTTCTTGGCCTTGGATTTCTTCTGCGCTGTGGCGTTACCCACCCCGGCGATCGTCGCCGTGCCAGGGGCTGCTTCTTCAGGCGCTCCCTTCGGGATGCCCTGGCAGACCTCCAGCGGGCAGGGCTTCGGCGGCGGCGGGAATTCGAAGCCGCCGCCGATCCGCGCGTCGTAGAGGCGGGGGTAACCGTCGAGGGCATCTTTTGTGAGCTGGGCCGCCTCGAGGAAGAAGATGTCGTGGCCGCTGGAGGTAACGCCGATGACATGGGGACCGAAACCTGGCCAGTTGGCGAGGCCGTCACTGACCAGTAGCAGCCGTCCGCTGCGCCACTCGTAGACGTCTTCACCAGCGCCTGGATCCTGCCCCGCCCCGGCGGTGTTCTGGTCGGCTGCGACCAGCGCCGTCGAGGTCGAGAAGGCGAAAATATTGCCGGCGGCGTCGAGGTACCCCAGGTTGGCCCCGGGGCTACCTCCGCCAAGACCTTCGGGAACCTCGCTCCTCGGCGCCGAACCGTCGGCCGGACACGAGACGCAGATCAGCGAGCGGTCACGGTCGTCGTAGCGGTAGTACTGGCGGGTGCCGGCGTTCTGCTGTCCGCCCAGCGCGTTCATGCTCGGGCTGCTGGATTGGAACACTGCCACCGAGCCGTCGTGGCTTAGGTTGGCGGAGCCGATGCTGCCGATGGCGTGCCCCGTGAAGCCGACGTAGGCGAGGTCGCCGCTTGCCACGTCGACCCGGTAGATGCCTCCTTTGGGTACGGCGCCGGGAAGCAGGCGGATGCTGGAGCGGAAGTAGACTCGGGAGCCGTCTTCGGATATGCCGACCTCCGTGTTGCTCGATTCCCCCACCCCGGCTTGCACGCCGGGGACCAGGCAGGTGACGCAGTCGAGGCTGCCGTCGCCGATGTCGTAGCGGTAGATGTCACTGCTGTTGTCGTTACAGCTTGCCGGCTCGGCGTCCTCCGCCACCAGGCGGCTCTGGGTGTAAAAGAAGGCGCCGCCGGGGGTTGACTTGGTGAACTTGGCTTCGCATTCGGGCCCCGAGATCGGAGGCTTGGAAATCAGCGCCGTCGTTTCGGCGTCGATATCGCGTACGTAGAGGCGCTCGGTTCCGACCCCGCTGGGACAGATGCTGCCCTGGCTTTCGAAGAAAACCAATGAGCCATCGGGCGAGACCGCGTGCGCGACACGGTCTTTTGCCGCTAGCGGACCAGCTGCCCCGCAGGGCGGGACGGTGCCGTCGGGCATCAGGCCGATCATCCTGGGCGCCCCCGAGCCGACGTCGTAGATGTTGCCGGCTTTCGGCGGGACGGGGTGCTCTTGGTCCCACGTGCCGAGGAGGCTGACCACTACCGTCGGCCCAGGATTTTCCGAAACCGCCACCAAGCCGCCTTCTTCCAGTGATTTGGCGCTGCCTTCGAGCTGCTGGGCCGGGTTGTTCGGGGTCATCCGCCAGAACGTCAATCCGCCGGCGATCGAGAAGGGACGGTTCAGGGAGATCATTTCCGAGAGGTCGCTGGGGCCGCCCGGAGGGGTCCATACGGACTCGGTCGCCTCCTGGCGGTTGGGGAGGATGGCCTTGGTCTTCCAGCCCGAGGCGGTGCGTTCGGCGAAGAGCATCGTGGCGGCGGTGCCCGTCTCGGAGTCCGGGGTGCCACCCGCGACGCCGTAGGTGACGCGGTTGCCCGCGTCGGCGATCGAGAACCTTTCGGCCCCGAGGCTCAGCCCCACCGGGTTGCCGCTCGTATCGGGAGCGCTGGCCAGCTCCCAGGCGCGGTCTGATCCTGGAGGACCCGGCAGGTGGCCGTGGGAGAGCACCGGTTCGGAGGCGAAGGT